>Ga0209048_10001708_pt1 | contig 22263 bp, 13 predicted proteins | sample FrelakmetCRP12CR_FD_187146 | JGI IMG/M metagenome (GOLD analysis project Ga0209048, IMG submission 187146) | Freshwater lake sediment microbial communities from the University of Notre Dame, USA, for methane emissions studies - CRP12 CR (SPAdes)... | ecosystem: Environmental > Aquatic >... | reverse complement strand
CGACCACCATCGCTACACCGGGCCAACTGGTCGGCATCGTCGGTCCCAACGGCTGCGGCAAGTCGAACGTCATCGACGCCGTACGCTGGGTGTTGGGCGAGTCGAAGGCCTCCGCGCTGCGCGGCGAGTCGATGCAGGACGTCATTTTCAACGGTGCCGGCGAGCGCAAGGCGGTCGGGCGGGCTTCGGTCGAACTGCATTTCGACAACAGCCAGGGCCGGATCGGCGGCCAGTGGGGCCAGTATGCCGAGATCTCGATCAAGCGCGTGCTCACGCGCGACGGCGATTCGACGTACTACATCAACAACATTCCGGTCCGTCGCCGCGACATCCACGACCTGTTCCTGGGCACGGGCCTGGGGCCGCGCGCTTACGCGATCATCGAGCAAGGGATGATCTCCCGGATCGTCGAGGCCAAGCCGGAAGAACTGCGCATTTTCCTCGAGGAAGCGGCCGGCGTGTCCAAGTACAAGGAGCGCCGCAAGGAAACGGAAGGGCGGCTGTCCGATGCCCGCGAGAATCTCGCCCGCGTCGAGGACATCCGTCTGGAACTGGGCAACCAACTCGTCCGCCTCGAAACCCAGGCACGGGTTGCCATCCAGTACCGTGAACTGGAGGCACGCCTCAAGCAAGCCCAGCACCTGCAATGGTTCGCCAAGGAGCAGGACGCCGTCCGCGTCCGCGAGAAATGCACGACCGAAATGGCCACGCTGACGGTGGCGCTGGAGTCGTTGCAGGCCGAACTTCGCGCGGCCGAAAGCAAACTCGAAGCGCTGCGTGCGAACCACTACTCGGCGGGTGACGCGTTGCACGAGAAGCAGGGCGGGTTCTACGCCGCCAACGCCGAAGTGACGCGCCTCGAACAGCAGTTGAGTTTCGTCCGCGAATCGGAAACGCGCCTGACCCAGCAGGTCGCGCAGCTGACCGAGGCCCTGGGTGCCATTGCCGGACAGGAAGCCGCGCTGGCCGGGGACCGGAGCAGCGCCGAGCGCGAACTCGAGACGGCGCTCGCGGCGCGGGAATCCGCAGCGGACGGAGAGCGCTCCGCGCAAGGGTTGCTGCCTGCGCTGGAACAGGCGGTCGCGGACACCTCCCGAACCCACGCCGAACTCGCGCAGAAGATCACGCTGACCGAGCAGGACGTGCGCGTGGCGGAGACCCGGCGCGACAGCATCGGGCACACGCTGACGCAGCTGGCGTCGCGGCAGCAGCGACTGCAACAGGAACTAGCCGGCATTCGCGCGCCCACCACTGATCCGCTGCGCGACGTCGAAGAGCAACTCGCCACCGAAACCAACGATCTGGTCGGCAAGCAGAGCACGCTGGCGGCGCTGCAGCAGGCGGTGGAATCGCTGCAGCTTCGTCAGCGCGAAACCGCGGACGCATGGCAGCGCGACAGCAAATTGCTGGGCGACCTCGAAGCCCGTGCGCAGGCGCTGTCGGCACTGCAGGCGAAGATCGGGCACGGCCAGGATATCGATGGCTGGCTGGCCGAACATGGTCTCACCAAGGCCAGGCGACTGTGGCAATCGCTCGACATCGAGCGCGGCTGGGAAGATGCGCTCGAGTCGGTGCTGCGGGAGCGTCTGAATGCGCTGGAACTCGCGCGTCTGGACGACGTCGCCAGCTGGGGAGACAGCGGCGCGCAGCCACCGCGGCGGGTGGCGGCTTACGCGCCGATCCCGGCGCGGCACGCGCCCCACCATGACCACGATTCACTGCTGGCCAAGGTGCGGCAGAAGCAACCCGAGACCGGCCGGTTGCTGGCCGATGGTCTCCATGGGATTCGCTGCCGGCCCGATCTCGCCTCGGCGCTGGCAGAACGGCATGCGCTCGGCGAAGGCGAAGCCTTTGTGACACCGGCAGGACATCTGGTCACCGCGCAGGGCGTGACCTTTTTCGCACCGGACAGCGAGCTGCATGGCGTCCTTGCCCGCCAGCGCGAACTCGACGAATTGGCGACACTGATCCTGAACGCAACGGTCGTGGCCACGGCTGCACGTGTCGCCCGCGATAGGGTCGATGAAGACCTGAAGGTCAAACAGCAGACGTGGCACGCCGAAGGGCTGGCGGTGGGGTCGCAGCAACGCCGGGTACACGATCTCGAACTCGAACTGGTGGCGTTGAAGCAGGCGGCCGAGGCGGCCGAACGGCGCCGCGCGCAAATCACCCAGGAAGCCGCGGACGTCGCGGCACAGGAAGCCGGCGAGCAACAGCAGCGCGACGCGATCAACGCGGAAATCGCGGACCTGCAATCGCGGATGCACGAGGAAATCGCCGCGCGCGACGCCGCGCGCCATATCCGCAACGAGGCCGAGGTCGCGCTGGCCCGCGGTCGCGAACGCGTTCGCGCAGCTGAACGCGCGGCGCAGGAAGCGGGATTCGCCGAGCGCAGCTGCCGCGACCGCCTGACCGAACTCGATCGGCGCCGCGAATCGCTGACGGCGCAGGCGACGCAGCAGAAGTCGCTGCTGGCGCAATTCACCACGGAACAGGCGGCCATCGACTGGACGCCCGTCGAAGAGGCTCTGCAACGGCAACTGGCGCTGCGCGGTGACGCGGAGCAGGCGCTCGCCGCTGCGCGCGATCACCTGGAGAGCATCACCGCCGAGCTGCGTAGCGGCGACGAGGCGCGGCTCGCGGCCGAGCAGAAGCTCGAGCCGGCGCGCAACCGCATCCAGGACATGCAGCTCAAGGAGCAGGCGGCAGCGCTCGCCGAGCAGCAATTCACGGAGCAGCTCCGCGAGGCCCAGGCGGAACTGGCAACGCTGCAGGAGGCATTGAAGGCATGGGGCAGCGCGCGCACGCTGCCGGCGGAGATCGAGCGCCTTGCCGGAGCGATCGCCGAACTGGGGGCCGTCAATCTTGCGGCGCTCGACGAACTGGCGCAGACCGCGGAGCGCAAGGACTACCTCGACCGGCAGGCCGCCGATCTCACCGAAGCCATGACCACGCTCGAATCGGCGATTCGCCAGATCGACCGCGAGTCACGCGACCTTCTGCAGCAGACGTTCGCCGCGGTCAATGCCAACTTCGCGAAGCTCTTTCCGACGCTGTTCGGCGGCGGCCAGGCCAGGCTCGTGCTGACCGGCGAGGAAATTCTCGACTCCGGAGTGCAGGTGATTGCGCAGCCGCCGGGCAAGCGCAACACGTCCATCCACTTGCTCTCGGGCGGCGAAAAGGCGCTGACCGCGATCTCGCTGGTATTCGCGCTGTTCCAGCTCAACCCGGCGCCGTTCTGCCTGCTGGACGAAGTCGACGCGCCGCTCGACGACCCCAACACCGATCGTTTCTGCACGATGGTCCGCGAGATGGCGGCCGACACGCAGTTCCTGTTCATCTCGCACAACAAGATCACGATGGAAATGGCGAACCAGCTGGTGGGCATCACGATGCCGGAGCCGGGCCTTTCGCGCGTCGTGGCCGTCGACATCGGCGAGGCACTGTCGCTGGCCGAGAGCGCGGCTTAGGCGCCCGCAGCCTCATCGCGGACCTTCGCGCTATACTTGTCCACTATGGCGGACGCCCCCTTTTCCTTCTAGCCGCGACCTCAGCTTCACTGTGAGCCGTCCATGCGCATGAGTTCGCTCCAGCTAGGCCTCATCGTCGCCGGCATCCTGCTTGTTGCCGGCGTCATCGTCTACAACGCCTGGCAGGAAAGGCGCATCCGGCGCCGCATCGATACGGCCTTTCGCAAGACCGACGACGCGGTGCCGCAGGCTGCATCCGGCCAGCGACTCGAACCGACCATGCGGACCGCGCACGGTGACGCCGTCGATGGGGTCACCGCGCGCGGCGTGGGTGTCGGCGCGGCCACCGACGTCACGGGACACCCCGACGCTGCAATGGCGACGACCACCGGGGACGATTCGTCGTGGTCGCCGCCGATCGAGGTCATCGAGCATGCGTCGGTCGACACCGATCCTTCTGCGGCGACGACCTACGCCACCGCGTCTCCCGAGGCTGCCGGGCCGCAACCGGACCGCGATATCGAATGCATGGTCATTCTGCAACCGGCCAAACCGCTGGGGGCGGGCGCGCTCGCAGCGGGATTGCATGCGCGCATGGGCAAACGCCTGCGCTGGTTCGGCCGCACCGCGCCAGGTTCGCCCTGGGTCTTGCTGCACTCCGCCACTCCGGGTGAGTTCGTCGAACTGGCGGCCTGCCTGCTCCTGGCCGACCGCAACGGTGCGGCGAGCCACGCCCAACTCGACACCTTCGTACGGGTGATGAGCGAGCTGGCGCCCATGCTGCCGGCGGCGCTATCGGTCCCCGATGTCAGCGCGGAAACGGACCGCGCCGAAGCGCTTGACCGGCTGTGCGCCGACGTCGACGTGCAGATCGGGTTGACGATCCTGAAGCAGGAACCGGCGAGCATCCCGGGGACACGCCTGCGCGGCGTCGCCGAGGCCGCCGGATTCAGGCTCGCCCCCGGGGGCCGCTTCGAATGGCCGCAGGAAGAGACCGGAGCCATCCTCTACACGCTGCAGAACGTCCGCAACGAACCTTTCACCGTCGATACGCTTCGCGCATCGGCCACGAACGGTGTCGTGCTGGTGCTCGATGTTCCGCGCGTGGCTGAACCCCTGCGCGCGTTCGACCAGATGAAGCTGGCGGCGAAGCGTATCGCCCACACGCTGGGCGGCGACCTGGTCGACGACAATCGACGCCCGCTCGATGACGCGGCACTGGCCGCCATTCGCCAGCAGGTGAAAATCGCCGCCGATGCGCTCACGGCCTGCCGCATCGACCCGGGAAGCCCGCGCGCCCAGGCCCTGTTCGGCGCCTGACCGTGGCGAAGGCTGCCCCGGCCACGGTCGACGTGCCCGCTGCCGTGGTGGCGCGGTCGGCGTCGTTGCGCCGCGAGCTCGAAGCGCACGACTACCGGTATTACGTGCTCGACGCGCCGAGCGTGAGCGATGCCGAGTACGACGGACTGTACCGCGAGCTGCAGGCGCTGGAGGCCCGCTATCCGTCTCTCGTGACGCCGGACTCGCCGACACAGCGGGTCAGCGGTACGCCTTCGCCCTCGTTCGAAGCCGTGGCGCATCGGGTGCCGATGCTGTCGCTCAACAACGCGTTTTCCGATGCCGAGGCGGAGGCCTTCGACCGGCGGGTGCGGGAAGCCCTTGGCGCGACGGTGGTGACGTATTCGGTCGAGCCGAAGTTCGACGGGCTCGCCATCAACCTGACCTACGAACACGGCCTATTCACCATCGGGTCGACACGCGGTGACGGCTACAGCGGCGAGAACGTCACGGCCAACCTGCGCACGGTCAGCTCGATTCCGCTGAAGCTCGACGCCACCGTCGCGCCGCCGCTGCTCGAGGTGCGCGGTGAAGTGCTGATGCTGAAACGGGAGTTCGAGGCGCTGAACGAAGCGCAAGCCCGGACCGGGGACAAGACCTTCGCCAACCCGCGCAATGCGGCGGCCGGCAGCCTCCGCCAGCTCGATCCGCGGATCACGAGTGCCCGCCACCTCGCGTTCTACGCCTATGGCCTGGGTGCCGTGGAGTGGGGTGGCGTAACGCCTCCGGCGTCGCACCGCGCCACGATGCAGTGGTTGGCCGACCTTCGCATTCCGGTGCCGCGCGAGCGCGCGGTCGTGCAGGGGTTGCGCGGTTTGCTGGACTACTACCGCCGAACAGGCAACGAGCGCGAACGCCTGCCCTTCGAAATCGACGGCGTCGTATACAAGGTCGACGACATCGCCATGCAGGAGCGGATGGGCTATGTGTCGCGCGCGCCGAGGTTCGCGATCGCGCACAAATTTCCCGCCGAGGAAATGTCGACGCAGGTGCTGGCCATCGACGTGCAGGTCGGCCGCACCGGCGCGATCACCCCGGTCGCGCGGCTGGCACCCGTATTCGTCGGCGGCGTGACGGTCACCAATGCAACACTGCACAATGAAGACGAGGTGCGGCGCAAGGACGTGCATGTCGGCGACACGGTCATCGTGCGGCGCGCCGGGGACGTCATCCCGGAAGTGGTCCGGGTGCTGCCCGATGAGCGCCCGGCGAATGCGCCGGCGTTCGTGATGCCGCAGGCCTGTCCGGAATGCGGATCGGCGATCGTGCGCCTGCCCGACGAGGCCATCGCCCGCTGCACCGGCGGCCTGGTGTGCCCGGCCCAGCGCAGGCAGTCGTTGCTGCATTTCGCCAGCCGGCGCGCGCTCGACATCGAAGGACTCGGAGACAAACTCGTCGATCAGCTCGTCGCTGCAGAACTGGTGCGTACCCCGGCGGATATTTTCCGGCTCGGCCTGCCGAAACTGGTAGCGCTGGAACGGATGGCAGAAAAGAGCGCCTCGAACGTGCTGGAAGCCATTGCCGGCAGCAGAACCACGACACTCGCCCGATTCATCTTCGGCCTCGGCATACGGCACGTCGGTGAAGCGACCGCCAAGGATCTCGCGCGGCATTTCGGCGGCCTCGACGCATTGCTGGGCGCCACCGAGGATGATCTGTTACGGGTCAGGGATGTGGGGCCGGTGGTCGCGGAATCCATCGCCAGGTTCCTGCGCGAGCCCCATAACCGCGAGGTGATCATGCAGCTTCGCGCTGCCGGCGTACACTGGCCCGAGGCCCCCCCCGAAGGTCGCAATGACGGCGCGCCCGCCGGAAAGCTGTCCGGGCGCACGTTCGTCCTGACCGGCACGCTGCCGACGCTGTCGCGCGAAGAAGCCAAGGCGTTGATCGAGGCCCGCGGCGGCAAGGTTGCCGGCAGCGTTTCGAAGAAGACCGATTACGTCGTGGCCGGTGCCGAGGCCGGCAGCAAGCTCGCCCGCGCCGGGGAACTCGGTCTGGCGATCGTGGACGAGGACCAGTTGCGGGCAATGCTCGCCGAGTGACGAACGGACAGCGGACATCCCTGAACATGCAAAAGATCACCAAAGCCATTTTCCCGGTTGCCGGCCTGGGCAGCCGCTTCCTGCCGGTCACGAAGGCGAGTCCGAAGGAGATGTTGCCGGTGGTGGACAAGCCGCTCATCCAGTACGCGGTCGAGGAGGCCGCCGCGGCGGGCATCACCGACATGATCTTCATCACCGGGCGCAACAAGCGCGCCATCGAGGACCATTTCGACAAGGCTTACGAACTCGAAACGGAACTGGCGCTCCGCAACAAGGCCGAATTGCTCGAAGCAGTGCAGGCGGCAACCCCGCCGGGCATCAACTGCATCTATATCCGCCAGTCGGAGGCGCTGGGACTGGGGCATGCCGTGCTGTGCGCCGAACCCATCGTCGGCGACGCGCCGTTCGCGGTCATCCTGGCCGACGACCTGATCGACGCCCAGGTGCCCGTGATGCGGCAGATGGTGGAAATGGCGGCGCGCATGAACGCCTCGATGATCGGGGTCATGGACGTGCCAGTCGACGCGACGGGCAAATACGGGATCGTCGAGACCGAACACGCAGGCGATCGCCTGGGACGGATCACGCGCATCGTCGAAAAGCCCAAGGCGGGGACGACGACCTCGACGCTGGCCGTGATCGGCCGCTATGTGCTGTCGCCGCGCATTTTCGGCCACCTGCGCACCATGCCGCCCGGCGCAGGCGGCGAGATCCAGCTGACCGACGGCATCGCCCGCCTGGCTGCGGAAGAAGCTGTGTACGCCTATGCATTCGACGGGCGCCGCTACGACTGCGGCAGCAAGCTCGGATATCTCGAGGCGAGCGTGGACTTCGGCCTCAAGCATCCGGAAACCGGCGCCGGGCTCGCGCGCTTCCTCGCGCAGCGCTTACGATAGGCGTGGCGGCGTGACACTTACCGAACTGCGCTACATCGTTGCCGTCGCCCAGGAACGCAACTTCGGACGCGCCGCGCAAAAATGCTTTGTGAGCCAACCGGCGCTGTCGGTGGCGATCCAGAAACTCGAGGAGGAACTCGGGGCTCCGCTGTTCGAGCGCGGCAAGAGCGAAGTCACCGTGACGCCGGTCGGCGAACGGGTTGTCGAGCAGGCGCAGAAGGTACTGGAAGAAACCGCGCGCATCCGGGAAATCGCGCAGGCCGGACGCAACCAGCTGGCGGGGACGCTCAAGCTCGGCATTATTTATACGGTGGCGCCCTACCTGCTTCCCGATCTCATTCCGGCACTGCACGAGCTCGCGCCACATATGCCACTCGACATCGAGGAAAACCTCACCGAGAACCTGGAAATCGAGCTCAAGTCGGGGCGGATCGACACCGCGATCATCGCGTTGCCGTTCGCGCCACCCGGGGTGGTGACCGAATACATGTACGAGGAGCCGTTTCAGGTGGTCGTGCCGGCCGGCCACAAGTGGGCGAAGCGGCGGTCGATTGCCCCGGGCGAACTCAACGGCGAGCACACGATCCTGCTCAACGTCGGCAACTGCTTTCGCGCGCAGGTCCTGGACGCGTGTCCGGAATTGAATCGCGGCGACACCCATGTCACCCGCACCAATTCGCTGGAGACCGTGCGCAACATGGTGGCTTCCGGGCTCGGCATTTCGGTACTGCCCCGCGACGCGCTGACGCCCAAGTATCACAGCCAGTTGGTGGTGCCCGTCCCGTTCACCAAGCCGGCGCCGTCGCGCCGGATCGCCATAGCGTACCGCAGGAGCTTCCCGCGGCCTGCCGCCATCGCGGCCATTCGCGCGGCCGTGGGCGCGTCCCGCAAGTAGCTTCTTCCTGCATGCCCAGCCTGGAAGTGGCGAGTGATGAAGGGGGCCGGTCTGCGCCGGGTTGCCGGTGCCGCGTTCGCTGCGATCCTACTTCTGGGCGGCATGCGGAGCGTTGTGATATGCCGGACGTGATGCCATTGAAGTCGGACACGAAAAAGTATACTGGCTGCGCAGCTGCACCCGCCGCGGGACTTTCGCTGCGTCCGCCGGATCGCGGCCACCCTGCAACGTTCTGGAGCAAGTCATGATCGCTGATCTCAAGGGAAAGGTAGTCCTCATCACCGGCGCGTCCACCGGCATTGGCGCTGCAGCGGCGATCGCGTTCGCGAGGCTGGGCAGCAAGCTCGTCGTCCACTACAACGAGAGCCGCGCCGCCGCCGAGGCCGTGGCGGCGCAGATCAAGGGTCTCGGCGCATCGGTGACCCTGGCCCAAGGCGACGTGATGCAGGAGGCCAACGTCAAGCGCATCGTGGCCGAGACGATGGCGGTCCATGGCCGGATCGACGTGCTGATCAACAACGCCGGCGGCATGCTGGGGCGGGTCAGGATCGAGGACTACACGGCCGAGCAGATCGGCCGCGTGGTCGCGCTTAACGTGACCCAGGTTGCGCTGTTCATGCGCGAGGTGATCCCGGTCATGCGCCGGCAGAAATCGGGCAACGTGATCAATGTGACGTCGATCGCCGCGCGCAACGGCGGAGGCGGCGGCGCGGTGCTCTATGCCGGAGCCAAGGGCTTTGTCTCGACGGTGACTCGCGGTTGGGCAAAGGAAGTCGTCGGCGACGGGATCCGCGTCAATGCGGTCTCGCCCGGAGTGATCACCACGCCCTTCCATGATCGGTATTCGAATGCCGAACAGCTGAAGGCGATGCAGGCGATGGTTCCGATGAACCGGTTGGGCAGCGCGGACGAATGCGCGGGAACGTTCGTTTATCTTGCCTCGGACGAAATGAGCGGCTACGTGACCGGTCAAGTGATCGAGGTCAATGGCGGCCAGTACATGCCGTAGCAACATGGGCTGGAGTCGCACCAGGACAAAAAAAGAGGGGTTACACTTGCGCGTAACCCCTTGGTTCAGTGTGGTGGGCATTGCTGGGTTCGAACCAGCGACCCCTCCCGTGTGAGGGGAGTGCTCTACCGCTGAGCTAAACGCCCCGCGAACCCAGACAGGAGCACGGATTTAACCATACCGGCGAAAGCAGGGTCAAACCCGGGTTCTGCACCTGTCCATGCCTGTCATGGACATAAACGCACCAATCTGGCGCAAATATTCGATGCAGCGACGCGGCCCAAATCAACTCCCTACGATACATTTCTCTTAACCCCTTGGAACTCCGGGCCTTTTGTGGGATGGCTCATCGCTTGCTTGGTTGGTCAGATACTCCGGAAAGTAATGCATGTCCTCCCTGCCTTTTGACGAAATGTCCTTCCCCGACGGGGGAGTACGGCCGCACTACGGGGCCTTTGCCGACTGGCTCAAGCGCACCGACAGCAGCCGTATTGCACAAAAAAGGGACGAAGCGGAACGCGCATTCCATCGGGTCGGCATCACCTTCGCTGTCTACGGCGAAGACGCCGGAACGGAGCGGCTGATCCCGTTCGATATCGTGCCCCGGATCATTCCGGCGGACGAGTGGCGCATCCTCGAAGCCGGACTGAAGCAGCGCGTGCGCGCGCTCAATCTGTTTCTCGAGGACGTCTATCACGATCAGAGGATCCTCAAGGCCGGCGCGATTCCCGCGGGACGGGTACTGGGCAACACGCAGTACCGGCCCGAGATGGCGGGGATGGACGTTCCCGGCGGCATCTACGCGCACATCGCGGGGGTCGACCTGGTGCGCGCAGGCGCCGGCGAGTACTACGTCCTGGAGGACAACCTGCGCGTACCCTCCGGCGTGTCCTACATGCTCGAAAACCGCCGGATGATGATGCGTCTTTTCCCTGAACTGTTCGCGACGCGTTCGATCCGTCCGGTGCAGCACTATCCCGACATGCTGCTGGAGAACCTGCGCGGCGTCGGGCCCAAGGGTGAGGAGACCCCAACGGTTGCAGTGCTCACGCCGGGCGCCTACAACTCCGCGTACTACGAGCACGCGTTTCTCGCCCAGCAGATGGGTGTCGAGCTGGTCGAAGGCCAGGACCTCGTGGTCCAGAACGACACCGTCTACATGCGCACCACCCGCGGACCGCGGCGCGTGCACGTCATCTATCGCCGCGTCGACGACGACTTTCTGGATCCGCTGGCCTTCCGGCCCGACTCGATGCTGGGCGTCCCGGGTCTGTTTGCCGCCTATCGCGCGGGCCGGGTGACGCTCGCCAACGCGATCGGCACCGGCGTGGCGGACGACAAGTCGATCTACCCGTTCGTGCCGGACATGATCAAGTACTACCTGGCCGAGGATCCCATCCTCAACAACGTACCGACGTTCATGCTCTACAAGCCCGAGGATTGCGAACACGTGCTCGCCAACCTCGAAAAACTGGTCGTGAAGGAGGTCCACGGTTCGGGCGGGTACGGCATGCTGGTGGGGCCGGCATCCACCGCCGGTGAGCGCGAGGAATTTCGCCGGCGCATCGCTGCCGAGCCGGATAAATACATAGCGCAACCCACGCTGGCGCTGTCCACCTGCCCGACGTTTGTCGATGCGGGTCTCGCGCCACGCCATATCGATTTGCGCCCCTATATTCTCTCCGGTACCGATGTCGACCTGGTTCCCGGAGGTTTGACCCGGGTGGCGCTGCGCGAAGGTTCACTGGTCGTCAACTCGTCGCAGGGCGGCGGGACCAAGGACACCTGGGTCCTCGCGGACTGAAGGACACCCATCATGGCTGCCTTGCTTTGTCGTACTGCGAACGAACTCTTCTGGCTGGCGCGGCACATCGAGCGCGCCGAGAACACGGCGCGCCTGCTCGACGTCACCTACCGCACGTCCCTGCTGCCGTACCACATCCAGGAACCCGGGCTCGCCTGGGCCGAGCCGTGGTCCATTCCCCTTATTTCCACCGGTGTGGCCACGCCCTACTACAAGCACTATGCCGAGCTCACGGCCGAGAACGTGCTCAAGTTCATGATCATGGACGAGGAAAATCCGTCGTCGATCTATGGATGCCTGCGCGCCGCGCGCGAGTCCGCGCGCAGTGTGCGCGGCGCGATAACCTCGGAGATGTACGAGGACCTGAACAGCGCGTGGATCGCAATCCGCGACCATGGCCTGGATCGGTTGCGGTCGCAGGGCGTCTCGGAGTTCCTGGACTGGGTCAAGATGCGTTCGCACCTGTTTCGCGGCGTGACGTTCGGGACCATGTTGCGCGACGAGGCCTATCACTTCATCCGTCTGGGCACGCACATCGAGCGCGCCGACAACACGGCGCGCATACTCGACACCAAGTACCACATCCTGCTGCCCTCGACAGCCGACATCGGCGGGGCAGTGGACTATTACCAGTGGGCGTCGCTGCTGCAGTCGCTGTCCGGATTCGAATCCTACCGCAAGATCTACAGCGACCTCATCTCCCCGCGGCGGGTCGCGGAACTTCTGGTGCTGCGCGACGACATGCCGCGCTCGCTGCACAGTTGCCTCAACTTTATCGACGACACACTGGAACTCCTTTGCGACGACCACAGCCGCGAGCTGCGACGGCAGGCCGGCGAGCTTCATGCGCGTCTGCATTTCGGCAAGACCGAGGAAATCATCCGCTTCGGCCTGCACGAGTACCTGATGGATTTCCTGGAGCGCGTGTCCTCGCTCGGCGGCGAGATCAGCCGGCGCTTCCTCGTGCCGGCATATTAGCCGCCGCACGGATTCCAAAAGATGAGCGACAACTTCCCTAAAAACCAGCGTCATTCCCGCGAAGGCGGGAATCCAGCGTCGTATTTGATGTGTGTGCACCAACGCCTCAAACGACACTGGATTCCCGCCTCCGCGCGGACGACGATATTCTTCAACGGGGTATCAAGTACTTTCTCAATGTTCAATTGGTAGAATCCTCGGGCGTCGCCCCGGAACGTTGCTTCCCCACCCAGCCCCTTCTTTCCAAGCCGCCTCAAGCACTCCATGACCTATTGCGTTGCCATGTCGCTCGATGCCGGCATGATCTTTGCGTCGGATTCCCGGACCAACGCGGGTGTCGACCAGATCGCGCGGTTTTCCAAGATGAAGGTGTTTGCCAAGGATGGCGACCGCGTGATCGTCACGTTGTCGTCGGGCAATCTGGCGGTCACCCAGAGTGCGCTCAACAACCTCGACCACCGCACCCGCTCGGGGGCAAACGAGCTCAGTATCTGGAACGCCGAGTCGATGTTCGATGTCGCCCGCCTGATCGGGGATTCGCTGCGCGAGATCAAGGCGCGCGACGGGCCGTACCTCGCGCAGAACAACATCGATGCCTCCGGCAATTTCCTCGTCGGCGGCCAGATCCGGGGCGAGCCCCACCGCTTGTTCAATGTCTATGGCGAAGGCAACTTCATCGAGGCGTCGCCGGACACCTGCTATTTCCAGATCGGCGAGTCAAAGTACGGCAAGCCGGTAATCGATCGCGTGATTAAACGCAATTCCAGTCTTCTGGACGCGACCAAGTGCACGGTCGTGTCCTTCGACTCGACGATGCGCTCGAATATTTCGGTGGGTCTGCCGATCGACCTGCTGGTGTACGAGGCGGACAGCCTGACCATCAAGATCCAGAAGCGGATCGAGGAGACCGACGCGTACTTCCAGATGATGCACCGCGAATGGGGAGAGGGCCTGCGCCGGGTCTTTGCACAATTGCCCGATCCTGACTGGACCTAGGGAGCCTGTCAGACTTGGCCATACGCGTCGCGCTCTCCCACCGCACCACCTATCGCTTCGATCGCCACGTCGCCATCGCGCCGCATGAGATTCGCCTGCGGCCCGCGCCGCACTGCCGGACGCCGATCCTCTCGTATTCGCTGAACGTTCTGCCTGCACCGCACTTCCTCAACTGGCAACAGGATCCCTATGGCAATTGGGTCGCGCGCCTCGTGTTCCCGGAGCGTGCAGATGCGATCGAGATCGATGTCGATCTTATTGCCGACCTCACGGTCATCAATCCCTTTGATTTCTTCGTGGAGCCGTATGCCGAGAAGTTCCCGTTCGAATATGCGCCGGTGCTGGCGAAGGAGCTGATCCCGTTCCTCGAAACGGCGCCGCTCGGACCCCGCCTGGCGGCGTGGCTGGAAGACTTCCGCAAGACGATTGTGAAGGATGAAAGCCCGGTCCTGATGCTGGTGCGGTTGAACCATTTGCTGCAGAGCCAGATCCGCTACCTGGTGCGCATGCAGCCAGGCGTGCAGACGCCCGAGGAAACGCTCGACAACGCGAGTGGGTCGTGCCGCGACACCGGCTGGCTGTTAGTCCAGATCATGCGGCACCTGGGCTTGGCCGCACGCTTTGCCTCGGGTTACCTGGTGCAGCTGGTAGCGGACATCAAGGCGCTCGACGGCCCCTCGGGCACCACGCGTGACTTCACCGACCTCCATGCCTGGGCGGAGGTCTTCATACCTGGCGCCGGCTGGATAGGTTTCGATCCGACGTCCGGCCTGCTGGCGGGCGAAGGCCACATCCCGCTGGCGTGCACGGCGGACCCGGGCAATGCGGCGCCGGTCATCGGCTTCACCGACGTGGCCGAAGTTGAATTCGCCGTCACGATGACGGTCACGCGCATCCACGAGGACCCGCGCGTCACGTTGCCCTATACCGACGCGCAATGGCGGACGATCGACGCGCTGGGCGAACAGGTCGACGCCGATCTCGCCACGCACGACGTGCGGCTGACGCAGGGCGGCGAGCCGACCTTCGTGTCGATCGACGACATGGAGGGTCCGGAGTGGAATTACACGGCGCTCTCGCCGGCGAAGCGGCAATTGGGCGAGATCCTGATCAAGCGCCTCAAGACGAAATTCGCGCCGGAAGGATTCCTGCACTATGGGCAGGGCAAGTGGTATCCGGGGGAGCCGCTGCCGCGCTGGGCGCTGGGCGTATTCTGGCGCGCCGACGGCGTTCCGCTGTGGCAGGGCGATACGCTCATCGCGGACACGACCAAACCGGGAGCATCGACCGTCGCGATGGCGCGGGTCTTCGGGGAACACGTGGCAACGTCGCTCGGCCTGCCGGCTACGCAGTTGATCACCGCGCACGAAGACGTCCCGAAACTGCTCCAGCAGGAAGCCGCACTTCCCGGAAATGCCGACCCGCTCGCGGCCGACCTCGCCAAGCCCGACGAGCGGGCGCGGCTGGCGCGCCTGCTTACCGCCGGACTGGGCTCACCGGCGGGATATGTCCTGCCGCTGAAAGCCACAATCGATGACAACGCCGAACTCATCTGGATATCGAGTCCCTGGCCGTTGAAGCGCGAGCACCTGTACGCGCTTCCGGGCGACTCGCCGCTGGGACTGCGCCTGCCGCTCGGATCGCTTCCGGAGTTGTTGCCGGACGAGGCAGAACAGGACCTTCCCGTCGATCCGTTCGCACCGCGCAAGGCGCTGCCCCCGCGCAAGGGGTTGCGGGCCAAGGGCGCCAAGGTGCTCGGAGCCAAGCCACGCGAGGTGGTGAAGACCGCGCTGACCCTGCAGGTGCGCGACGGACACCTTTATGTGTTCATGCCGCCCTGCGAAAAACTCGAGGCCTATGTCGCGTTGCTGGCCGTCATCGAGGACGCCGCCCGTGCGCTGGCCACGCCCGTCGCCATCGAAGGCTACACGCCGCCGCGCGACCCGCGCTTGAAGGTGCTGAGCGTCACGCCCGACCCGGGTGTCATCGAAGTCAACATCCATCCGGCGGCATCCTGGCGCGAACTGCTCGCGACGACGCAGACCTTGTACGAGGAAGCGCGGCAATCCCGGCTCGGCACCGAAAAATTCATGCTCGACGGGAAGCACACCGGGACCGGTGGCGGCAACCACGTCACGCTGGGAGGTGCCACGCCGGCGGACAGCCCGCTCCTGCGTCGTCCGGATCTCCTGCAAAGCCTGATCACGTACTGGCAGAACCATCCGTCGCTGTCGTACCTGTTTTCGGGCATGTTCATCGGGCCGACCAGCCAGGCGCCACGGGTGGACGAGGCACGCGACGATCGCCTGTACGAACTGGCGATCGCCTTCCAGCAGCTGGGACGCAAACACCAGGGAGGCCGCGACTCTCCGCAGCCGTGGCTGGTCGACCGCCTGCTGCGGCACATGCTGACCGATCTGACCGGCAACACGCATCGCGCTGAATTCTCGATCGACAAGCTCTATTCCCCCGACAGCACCACGGGACGGCTGGGGCTGCTCGAGTTCCGCGCGTTCGAGATGCCGCCGCACGCGCGGATGAGCGCGGTGCAGGTGCTGCTGCTGCGTGCTCTCGTCGCGCGCTTCTGGCGCGACCCGTATCGCGGCGAACTGATTCCCTGGGGCACGGCGCTGCATGACCGCTGGCTGTTGCCGCATTTCGTCGCCGCGGACATCCGCGACGTGGCGGCGGACCTGAGCCGCGACGGTTATGCGTTCGACCCTGCCTGGTTCGAGCCCTTCGTCGAATTCCGTTTCCCGCGCTTCGGCACGGCCACCTATGCCGGCGTCACGCTGGAACTGCGGCAGGCGATCGAACCCTGGCACGTTTTGGGGGAGGAAGTGAGCCTGGGCGCCACCGCACGGTACGTCGATTCGTCGGTGGAGCGGATGCAGATCAAGGTCGTGGGCATGACCGGCGGACGGCATGCCGCGACGTGCAATGGGCGGGCGCTTCCGCTCACGCCGACCGGCATTCCGGGCGAGTTCGTGGCCGGCGTCAGATTCCGCGCGTGGAGTCCGCCCTCCGCGCTGCATCCGACCATCGGCGTGCAGGCGCCGCTGACCTTCGATCTCATCGACACCTGGTCGCAACGCGCGCTGGGCGGATGCACGTACCACGTCGTGCATCCCGGTGGCCGCAATTACGACACGTTTCCGGTCAACGCCAATGAGGCCGAAGCCCGGCGCGTCGCGCGCTTCTGGGCGCATGGCCACACACCCGGACCGATGACCGTGCACCCGGAGCAGCCCAACCCGGCCACGCCGGCCACGCTCGATTTGCGGTGGCAGCCGGCGAGGTGAGGTCCGCCCGGTAAGATGCGTTCTTTTTCTTCAGGGACGCTCCGCGTGAAAGAAGTCAGAAGCCGTTACGCCCCCAGCCCGACCGGCAATCAGCATCTGGGCAGCGCCCGCACCGCGCTGTTCGCGTGGGCCTATGCACGGCACTGCGGCGGCAAGTTCATCCTGCGCATCGAGGACACCGACGTCGCGCGCTCGACGCCTGCGGCTGTCCAGGCGGTATTCGACGCGATGGCCTGGCTCGGACTCGACTACGACGAGGGACCATACTTCCAGATGCAGCGAATGGATCGGTACCGGGAGGTCATCGCCGGGATGCTTGCGATGGGCCAGGTCTACCGCTGCTACATGCCCGGCGCGGAGCTCGACGCGCTGCGCGCCGAACAGATGGCGCGAGGCGAAAAGCCGCGCTACGACGGGCGCTGGCGGCCGGAAAACAGCGCAGGCAGGACGCCGCCGCCGGACGTGACGCCGGTGCTGCGCTTTCGCAACCCCGACGCCGGCGTGGTGGCATGGGATGACGGCGTCAAAGGGCGCATCGAATTTGCCAACACCGAGTTGGACGACCTGGTCATCGCGCGGCAGGACGGCACACCCACCTACAATTTCTGTGTCGTGGTCGACGACATCGACATGCGCATCACGCACGTCATCCGCGGCGACGACCACGTGAACAACACGCCGCGGCAGATCAACATCTTTCGGGCGCTGAGCGCCGAACCGCCGGCCTATGCGCATGTCCCGACGGTGCTGGGCGAGGACGGCGCCAAGCTCTCCAAGCGCCACGGCGCCATGAATGTGATGGAATACGAGGCGCAGGGCTACCTGCCGGAGGCGCTGGTCAATTTCCTGGCGCGCATCGGCTGGGGTCACGGCGACGAGGAAATCTTTACGCGCGAACAACTGGTGGAGTGGTTCGACTTGCCTGGGATCAGTCCGGCGCCTTCGCGCTTCAACGCCGACAAGCTCAAGTGGGTGAACCAGGAGCACATGAAGCGGTTGCCCGAGGCGGAGCTGGGCCGGCGGCTCGTGCCTTTCCTGGTGCGGGCCGGGCTCGATCCCGGCACGGGACCGGATGCCGGTGCCGTGGCGACGCTGCTCCGCGATCGCGCTGCGACGCTGGTCGAAATGGCCGATGCGGCACACTATTTCTATGCGGCGCCGACCGTCGCTCCCGAAAAGCTGGCGGAACAACTGACCGCGGCCGTGCGTCCGGCGGTGGTGGACCTGCAGAGTGAATTCGCCGGGATCGACTGGACACGGGAAGCGCTGATGGCGGCCCTGAAGGCTGCCGCCGCGCGCCATGGACTGAAGCCGCCGCAGGTCATGATGGCGCTGCGCATAGTGGTCGCGGGCACCACGTCCACGCCGGCGATCGACGCCGTGCTGGCGCTGTTGGGACGCGATGCCACGCGCGCGCGCATGGCCGTCGGATTGGGACTTTCGTGAACGAACACCCAAGACCTTGAACCAGAGAGGACACAGAGAGCACGGAGAGAGCAGAGAAAGACCAGGCACCTGAGGCTTTGGGCGCTGAGCGACCGAGGACTTGCGCAGCTCCATGTGCGGAGCAAGATTGCTTCCCAGCTTTTCTCTGTGTTCTCTGTGCTCTCTGTGGTGAATGCTCTTGAACTGGACCTCGCCAGCGCGCCGCACCGATTTTGCCCACCGGCCTCGGATCGAGTAGAATGGGAATTTCCCGGGGCGAGAAGCACATGACCCAGTTCGTCTTCGTGACCGGTGGCGTCGTTTCCTCGCTCGGGAAGGGGATCGCCGCCGCGTCGCTCGCCGCGATCCTCGCCTCGCGCGGTGTCCGCGTCACCAATCTCAAGCTCGACCCGTACATCAACGTCGATCCCGGGACGATGTCGCCGTTCCAGCACGGCGAGGTGTTCGTCACCGACGATGGCGCCGAGACGGACCTGGACCTCGGCCACTACGAGCGCTTCACCGACGTCCGGATGGGGAAGCGCAACAACTTCACCACCGGCCAGATCTACGAATCGGTGATCCGCAAGGAGCGCCGCGGCGACTATCTCGGCGGCACGGTGCAGGTCATCCCGCACATCACCGACGAGATCAAGAGCTGGATACTCCTCGGCGCGGGCGACGCCGAAGTCGCCATCGTCGAGGTCGGCGGCACCGTCGGCGACATCGAATCGCTGCCTTTCCTCGAGGCCATCCGGCAACTGGGCATTACGCTCGGCCGCGACAACGTCTGCTATGTCCACCTGACGCTGCTGCCGTACATTCCGACCGCCGGCGAGATGAAGACCAAGCCGACCCAGCACTCGGTCAAGGAACTGCGCGAGATCGGCATCCAGCCGGACGTCGTGCTATGTCGCGCCGACCGGCCGGTTCCCGATGGCGATCGCAAGAAGATCTCGCTGTTCACCAACGTGCCGGAGGAAGCCGTCATCCCGGCGCTGGATGCCGATTCGATCTACAAGATTCCCGGCATGCTGCATGCCGAGGGGCTCGACGTCATCGTGTGCAAGAAGCTCAACATCAACCCGCCGCCGGCCGACCTCGGCACGTGGCGCAAGTTAGTCGATGCGCTCGAGCATCCGCAGTACGAGGTCAATATCGCGATGGTCGGCAAGTATGTCGACCTGACCGAATCGTACAAGTCGCTGTCCGAGGCGCTGATCCACGCGGGCATGCACACGCGCGCCAGGGTGCGCATCCATTACGTCGATTCCGAAGTGCTGGAAAGCGACGGCATCGATGGCCTGCGCGGCATGGACGCGATCCTGGTCCCCGGGGGGTTCGGCAAGCGCGGCGTCGAGGGCAAGCTGATGGCCGTGCGCCTTGCGCGCGAGAACGGCATTCCCTATCTCGGCATTTGCCTCGGGATGCAGCTTGCCGTGATCGAGTGCGCCCGGAACATGGCCGGGTTGCAGAACGCCAACAGCACGGAATTCGATGCCGGAACGCCGCACCCGGTCGTGGCGCTGATCAACGAATGGCAGAATCGCGACGGATCGATCGAACGCCGCACCGAGCAGTCGGACATGGGCGGGACCATGCGCCTGGGCGCGCAGCCCTGCGAGGTGGTGCCGGGGTCGCTGGCGCATCGCATCTACGGCGCCACGACGGTCGTCGAGCGGCACCGCCACCGCTACGAGGTGAACAACCATTACCTGCCGCGGATCGAAGCGGCCGGCATGTTCGTGGGTGCGCGGGCCAAGAGTGCGGCCGCCGGGGATCTGGTCGAGATGGTCGAGTTTCCCGACCATCCGTGGTTCTTCGGCTGCCAGTTCCACCCGGAGTTCACGTCGAATCCCCGGCGTGGCCATCCGTTGTTCATCAGCTTCGTGCAGGCGGCGCTCGAACATCAGCGCGCCCGGGCCAAGGCTGCGCAGCCCGCGGCCGAGCTGGTCGCCTCGATCTGACCCCATGAACCTGTGCGGCTACGACGTCGGGCTCCACCGGCCGCTGTTCCTGATCGCCGGTCCCTGCGTCGTGGAGTCGCGGCAGCTGCAGGTGGATGTCGCCGGCGAACTCAAGGCCATCTGCGCGTCGCTCTCCATTCCCTTCATCTTCAAGTCGTCGTACGACAAGGCCAACCGCAGCTCGCACGCGTCGTTTCGCGGTCCGGGCATGGAGGAGGGCCTGCGCATCCTGGAGGAAGTGCGCCGGCAGGTCGAGGTGCCGGTGCTGACCGACGTGCACACGGTAGCCGAGATCGCGACCGTTGCCGCCGTGGTGGACGTGCTGCAGACGCCGGCGTTCCTGTGCCGGCAAACCGATTTCATCCAGGCCGTGGCCAGCAGCGGCAAGCCGGTGAACATAAAGAAGGGTCAGTTTCTCGCGCCCGAGGACATGCAGCAGGTCGTGGCCAAGGCAAGGGCCGCGAGCGGCCGGGACAACATCCTGGTGTGCGAGCGCGGCGCGTCGTTCGGCTATCACAATCTGGTGTCCGACATGCGCTCGCTTGCGATCATGCGCAACACCGGTTGCCCCGTGGTGTTCGACGCGACGCATTCCGTGCAACTGCCGGGCGGGCAGGGCACGTCCTCCGGCGGTCAACGCGAGTTCGTGCCGGTCCTGGCACGCGCGGCCGTCGCCGCGGGCGTGGCCGGCGTGTTCATGGAAACGCATCCGCAGCCCGACCAGGCACTGTCCGATGGTCCCAATGCGTGGCCGCTGGCGATGATGCGGGCATTGCTCCAAACCCTGGTGGAACTGGATGCATCGGTAAAACGCAGCGGCTTCCCCGAAATCGAACTGATGGCGGCGAATTGATCGTCCCAACCACAAGGACTTTCGGATGTTCGTGCACCTGGTCCTGATCAAGCTCAAACCGGGCGTATCGCGCGAAGACCCGCGTGTTGCCGCGTGGCGCGCAGGCTTCATCGCGCTGGAGCACAAGTGCCAGGGCATCGTTCGCTTCGAGCATGGCTGGAACACGACCGATCGGCCGATCGCCTACGACTACGGTGTCAACATGGCGTTCGCCACGCGGGCCGACCTGGATGCCTATGGACCCAATCCCGATCATCAGGCGGTTGTCGCGCTCGAACGCGAGTTTGCCGATTGGATCATCTGTGACTATGAGCAATAACACCCACCGCAACAGAACGGAACCAAAATCATGAGTGCCATCGTCGACGTCATCGCCCGCGAGATTCTCGATTCGCGCGGCAACCCCACCATCGAAGCCGACGTCGTCCTGGAGTCGGGCGTTTCCGGCCGCGCAGCCGTGCCTTCCGGCGCGTCCACCGGTTCGAAGGAGGCGATCGAGCTGCGCGACGGCGACGCGGCCCGGTATTTAGGCAAGGGCGTGCTGAAAGCGGTCGAAAACGTCAACACCGAAATCTGCGAAGCAATACTCGGCCTCGATGCGTCGGAGCAGGGCTTCATCGACCATACGCTGATCGACCTCGACGGCACGGACAACAAGGGCCGCCTGGGCGCCAACGCGATGCTGGCGGTGTCCTGCGCCGTGGCCAAGGCGGCGGCCGAGGAATCGACGCTGCCGCTCTACCGCTACCTGGGGGGCGCGGGCCAGATGCAGTTGCCCGTCCCGCTGATGAACGTGATCAACGGCGGCGCGCACGCCAACAACAAGATCGACCTGCAGGAGTTCATGATCGTTCCGCTCGGCGCACCGAGTTTCCGCGAGGCGCTGCGCTACGGGGCCGAGGTATTCCACACGCTGAAGAAGCTGATCGACGCGCGCGGCATGCCTACCACCGTCGGCGATGAAGGCGGCTTCGCGCCCGACCTCCCGTCGAACGAAGCCGCACTGCAGCTGCTGGTCGAGGCGATCGACAAGGCCGGGTACACGCCGGGCAAGGACATTGCGCTCGCACTCGACTGCGCCGCCAGCGAATTCTGGAAGGACGAGCGGTACCAGCTCGCGTCGGAAAACCGCGCGCTGACCTCCGAGCAGTTCGCCGACGTGCTGGCCGTGTGGTGCGACAAGTACCCGATCGTCAGCATCGAGGACGGCATGTCGGAGCACGACTGGACCGGCTGGAAATACCTGACCGATCGGCTGGGCAAGAACGTGCAGTTGGTCGGCGACGAT
>Ga0209048_10001707_pt1 | contig 22301 bp, 21 predicted proteins | sample FrelakmetCRP12CR_FD_187146 | JGI IMG/M metagenome (GOLD analysis project Ga0209048, IMG submission 187146) | Freshwater lake sediment microbial communities from the University of Notre Dame, USA, for methane emissions studies - CRP12 CR (SPAdes)... | ecosystem: Environmental > Aquatic >... | reverse complement strand
GCGACTGAAGACCGACGCCGATTTCGCAAAATGTGCGACGGAAACAATCTCTGTCGCGCGCGATCACTATGGCGACGATATTGCGCACAAGGTGCCGCCGCATGGGCGAGCGTCGGCGTGCAGGACGTGCAGCCCCCGGCGCTTGCGGCGGTCATCAAGCAAAGCCTGCAGAGCCCCGCGCCGGCGCTGGCCCTGGCAGACGCCGCGATCGCTCAGGCAAAAAGCGTTACGGCGCCGCTGCAGAGCGCCGTGCGCGCCGCAAAGGCGGACATAGAAGCGAAGAGATCGAAGGGACGAAAAAAGCCGCCTTCCGCCGAGCACAACCTGTAGCGCCTGGCGGAAATCATGTCCTCGACATCCCAGCCGATGCGGACGAGGCCATGCCCGATGCGACGAGCTACAAGTTCGAGCTCGACGGCCCGACCGGCCATATGTCGGTCACGATCAAGGGAATGTCGATTCCCGCATTGCTGAGACGTTTGCTGCCCTGAACTCGGGCGTCGATTGCGCACTTAACGCCAATTTCTTCGACTCAAGACGATTGGAAGATTGACCATGTCCATTCCCTCACTTTATTGGGCGACCCAAGCCCACGACTCGCCGAACATCGGAGGCTTCGAGGATGTGTTCAACGCCGCAAAGGCGGCGATGACGGCGATCGGGCTCGGTAACGTCAAACGAAACCAAAGCGACGTCTCCGGATTTACGAACGACGCAATCGCAGCCATTGCCTGCACGGGCTGCGGCAAGGTTTATACGCTGATCGTAATGGTTTCGAGCGACGTCGATTCGCACGCGAAGGCGATAGTGGACAAATTGCTGAAAGAAATTCCAAAACATATTCCGAACCTCTAGCTGGCGGGAAATATAGGCGGCGCGGCGCTTACTGGCTGTGTTCCGCGACATGCTCTAAAGCTGCGTCATGAACGCAGCAGACGAGGCGGCCAAAGTCGCAGCGCAGATCGCCGACATTCTTCCGCCTGTCGCGGTGGACGCGGCCTATTCCTATATCGCGCCGCCGGGTCTCGCTCTCGCGCCAGGGGACAGCGTCAAGATTCCGCTCGGTACGCGCGAAGCCTATGGCGTCGTCTGGGACGTGCGTCCCGCGCCAGCGGCGACCGGCAATCTCAAGACCGTCATCGCTCGCTATGACCGGCCGCGGCTAAACGAAAAGCTGCGTAGCTTCGTCGATTGGCTCGCGCGCTACACGCTCACGCCGCGCGGCATGGCGCTGCGGCTCGCAACCCGCGCTGCTGAAGACGCGGGACCTGACGTTCCGCGAACCCTCTACCGCCTCGCGGGACCGCCGCCGGAGCGCATGACCCCGGCGCGCGCGCGCGTCATCGCCGCCGCAGAAGGCGGCCTCGCCTTCGCTAAGAAAGCCCTCGCCGATGCGGCGGGCGTCTCCGTCGGCGTCATCGACGCGCTTGTCGACGAAGGCACGCTGACGACGGTCGCCGCTCCGCCGGAGCCCGTCGCCGGCGCGCTCGACCCATTGTTCGACGCGCCACAACTTGAACCCGAGCAAATCGCCGCCGCCGACGAATTGACGCGAGCGATTCGCGTGCGCGGCTATCGTCCCTTTCTGCTCGAAGGCGTCACCGGCTCCGGCAAGACGGAGGTTTATTTCGAAGCCATCGCCGCCGCTCTGCAAGGCGACGGACAGGCGCTCGTGCTCATGCCGGAGATTGCGCTCACTGCACAATTTCTCGAACGTTTTGCTGCACGCTTCGGCGCAAGGCCGGCCGAATGGCACTCGGGAGTGTCTCCGCGAAAACGCGCGCGCATCTGGCGGGGAGTCGCAACAGGCGACGTCAAAGCGGTCGCGGGCGCACGCTCTTCGCTGTTTCTGCCCTTCTCCGATCTTCGGCTCATCGTCGTAGATGAAGAACATGAAGCGGCCTACAAGCAGGAGGACGGCGTCTCCTATCATGCGCGCGACATGGCCGTGGTGCGCGCGCGCATCGAGGAGGCCTGCGTCGTACTCGCGTCAGCGACGCCCTCGATCGAGACGCGCGTCAATGCGGCGCGCGGACGCTATGGCCATCTGCGCCTCTCCGCCCGCGCGGGCGCACGGCCCCTGCCCGCGCTCGACGCCATCGACATGCGGATGGAGGGTCCTGAGCGCGGAAAATGGATCGCGCCGCGTCTCGCGCTCGCAATCGGAGAGACGCTGGCGCAGGGCGAACAGGCGCTGCTGTTCCTGAACCGCCGCGGCTACGCGCCGCTTACTCTATGCCGCACATGCGGCCATCGCTTTCGTTGCGAAAATTGCGACGCCTGGCTCGTCGAACATCGCTTTCGGCGTGCGCTGATCTGCCATCATTGCGGCCATGTCGAGCGGCGGCCGAATGTCTGCCCGGAATGCGAAAGCGAGGATTCGCTGACCGCCTGCGGGCCGGGCGTCGAGCGCCTCGCGGAAGAAGCGGCCACTCTGTTTCCAGACGCGCGGCTTCTCGTCCTGTCTTCCGATTTTCCGGGCGGCGCCGAACGGCTGCGGCGCGAGTTGGACGAAATCGCCAAAGGCGCGTTCGACATTGTGATCGGCACGCAGCTCGTGGCGAAGGGACATAATTTTCCGTTTCTCACCCTCGTCGGCGTCGTGGACGCCGATCTTGGCCTCGGCAGCGGCGATCCGCGCGCCGCCGAACGCACCTTTCAACTCCTCAATCAGGTGACGGGGCGCGCAGGACGCGGCGACAGGCCGGGGCGCGCGCTGATACAAACCTATCAGAAGGAGCATCCCGTCATTCGCGCTCTTCTTTCGGGCGACGCCGAACGTTTCTACGAACAGGAAATCGCGCTTCGCGAACGCGCGGGTCTTCCTCCCTTCGGACGTTTGGCCGCGATTGTCGTCTCCGCGAAAGACGCTGGCGCGGCCGAAGCCCATGCCCGCGCTCTTACGCGCGCGGCGCATTCCCTCCCCGCGACGGAGCGCTATCGCGTCGCCGCGCTCGGCGGCCTGCCCGAAGAGGGTGAAATTCTCGTGCTCGGCCCGGCCGAAGCGCCCATCGCTCTGGTGCGGGGACGCTATCGTTTTCGTCTGCTGATCAAGGCGCCGCGCAACGCAGACTTACAGGGCTTTCTGCGTGACATGCTGGCCACGGCGCCGAAAGAACGCGGCGGCTTGCGCGTCGCTGTGGACATCGATCCGCAAAGTTTTTTGTGAGTGCGGGCGCGTCATTCCCGGCGGACCGCAAGAGAGTTGGGCTTTGCCTGTGGATTCCCGATCGCTCACTTAAGCGAGCGTCGGGAATGACAGGCAAGAATCCCCCTGTCACGCCTCACCCGCCCCCGACAACCCGCGCCACCACTTTCGCGGTGTAATCCACCATCGGCACGATGCGCGCATAGTTCAATCGCGTCGGACCGATCACGCCAAGCGCACCGACGATGCGCTTACTGTTGTCGCGCAACGGCGCGGCGATCATCGACGAGCCGGAAAGCGAAAAGAGCCTGTTCTCCGAGCCGATGAAAATGCGCACGCCTTCGCCCGTCTCGGCCCGCTCCAAGAGGTCAATCACCTCGGTCTTCGTCTCCAGATCGGCGAAGAGAAGACGGATGCGCTCGAGATCGGCCATGGCGGTCAAATCCTCCAGCAAATTCGCCTGTCCGCGCACGATCAGCTGGCGCGTGACGCCGCCCGGCCCCGCCCAGCTCGCAAGCCCGGCGTCGACAAGCCGCGCTGTCAGCTCTTCGAGTTCGGACTGAGCGGCGCGACGCGACGCTTCGACCTCGAGGCGCGCTTCCGCCAGCGTGCGTCCCTTGATGCGCGCATTGAGATAGTTTTCGGCCTCGATGAGCGCCGATGCGGGAAGATCGCGTGGCACCGGCAGCACGCGATTCTCGACGCTGCCGTCTTCCGCGACCAGAATGGCGAGCGCGCGCTCCGGCTCGAGCCGCACGAAATCGATCTGCTTCAGTCGCGCGTTTTCCTTGCTGGTCACCACCACGCCGGCCCCGCGCGTAAGGCCCGAGAGCAGGCTCGTCGCCTCCGCCAGAACGCCCTCGAGATCGTGATCTTTCGACGCCGCCTCGACCTGCGTTTCGATTTTCGCGCGCTCCGCCTCGTCGATGTCGCCGATCTGCAATAGCGAATCGACGAAGAAGCGCAGCCCAAGCTCTGTCGGCATGCGCCCCGCGCTCGTATGCGGCGCATAGACGAGGCCGAGCTCCTCGAGATCCTGCATCACGTTCCGCACGGAAGCGGGCGAAAGCGTCATGGGCAGTAGGCGCGACAACTGGCGCGAGCCGACCGGATCGCCGGAAGCCAGATAGCTGTCGACGATCTGCCGGAAAATTTCGCGGGAGCGCTCTCCAAGCAGAGTGAGATTCGCGGCGGAGGGGGGAGCCGGGGGGCGTGCTGCGTTCATGGCGGAGAGCATAGCGCATCCGAAGCGCGGAGCGAATCTTCCCTTCGTGCGGCCCGTTGTTAACCTGCCTTTTGCAACGGGGCGGATCGGAGCAGCGGGGCCGCGAGGGCGGCAAGATTGCGCTCATAGGCCCAAAGCGAGAAATAGGCGTCGTAAAAGCGTCGAGTCTCGCTATTTGCACGGGCGCGGGAGTCCGGGGGCGCGTCTTGCGCCGCAAGGCGCAGCTCCCGGACGAATTCTTCCGGGCTATCGGCGAGTCTGACGCCCGCGAGCGTCAGCGCCTGTTCATTCATGCCACGAAAGGCGTGGCTTGTTGCAACAAGAGGCAGGCCGGTCGCGAGCGCTTCCACGGTCTTGATCGACAAGCCATGGCCGCTGACGGTCGGAAGAAGCGCCAAACGCGCATTTGCGTAAACCGCGCCGAGATCGTCGACGCGTCCAAGAAACAGATCCTGAAAGCGCGCGTAAAGCTGCGGTTCGCGTGCGCGCACGCCTGCATCGACGGCGCCGGCGATCTTGATTGGAAGGTCGCTCACGCGCGCGGCGACCTCGCGCAGGAACCAAATCACGCTCTCGACATTGGCGGAGTTATTGCTCGCGACGAGAATGATATTTTCTCCGCCCGGCCCTGTCGGCGCGTCGGGAACCGCGGGATAGAGAAGCGCGTGGCTCACTTCCGGCAACAGCGACTTGAACTCGCAATGCTCGTCCGCATTGAGATGCAGCAGAAGATCCGCGCCGCGCATCTCCTGGAGTTCCTGCTGTAGCATGGCGTCATATGTCGCGCGCGGATAAAGCCAAGGCATTCGCTCGTTCATAAGCGCGAATTGCCGCGCCTGGAGGTCGTGGCTGTCGAGAAGAATAGGAGAGCGTTCGCCGTCGCTCCGCCTGCTCGCAAGCTTTTTCGCCACGGGCATGAGGAAGAAATGATTGGTGTGGACGAGATCGAAATTGCATTCGCGCACTTCCGGCGACAATTGCGCGCGCTCCGCAAGCCCGGTGCGAATGATCGCCTGATCGCCATGGATATAGGGCCACAGCACTCTGTGGAGAAAACGCGGGTCCAGGAAAGCGCGAAACGGAGCGCCGCCAAAATATCGCGCGCCCTTGTCGAGTTCGGGCGTCTTCTCGATGAAAGAGCGCCACCGCCAGCGATGGTGTGGCGTAAAGCCCGGATCGATGCTGATGGCGATTGGCGAGACGTCGGCGCCCAACGCCCGATAGGCGTCGATCTGGCCGAGCACGACGCGATAAGTGCCGCAGGAATGCCAGGCTGGATGAATCAACGCGACCCGGCGCCCATCGAGCGGCGAACTCATTGCGACACCATCGGAACCGCAATTCCTTTCAGTGCGCGCGTATAGGCCTCGATGCTGAACTCATTTTCGTAAAGCCGGCGCGTGTCGCTTTGAGCGCGAGCGGGGTCCAGCGCTCCATTCATGCTGCGCCGATGCGCGTCGCGCAGCGCAGCCGCGAAGTCCGCGGCAGTGTCCGCAAGCGTTACGTTGCCGAGCTGCTCGGGATCGATCTTCATTCCACGAAATGCGCCGCGCGTCGCAATGAGCGGCGCTCCGCTCGAAAAAGATTCGACCGCCTTGATCGACAATCCGTGGCCTTGCGTCGTCGGTAGCAGGACGCATCCCGCATTGGCGTAAACGCATCCAATATCCGCGACGCGGCCCTTGAACAGCGCGCGATGCTTTGCGAAGAGCGCCTTGTCGCGCGCGCGAACGCCATCGTCGATATTGCCGTAGATCGAGACGGGGACCTCCGTGGCGAGCGGGCGGACTTCGGTGAGAAACCAGCGCAGGCTCATGTAATTTGCATAATTATCGCTTGCGACAATGACAATTTCGCGTCCGCCTGCGCCCAATTCGACGGAAGGAACCGCTGGATAGATAAGAGCATGGCGGGAGTCCGGCAGCAAACTCTCAAATGCGGCGCATTCTTCCTGATTGAGATGCACGCAAAGATTCGCGCGCCTCATCCAGTCGAGCTCGACGGCGAGCATATCGTCGTAGCTCGCCTGCGGCGGAAGAAAAAGACCGCCCTGGTTGCGCAACACATATTGACGCGCCTGAATGTCCTGCGTCTCTAGAACCACGGGAATTGCACGGCCTGACGTGAGCCGCTCGACAAAGGGCAGCGTGAAATAATGATTGGCGTGGATGAGAGCGATGGACTCTTTTTCCAGGCCGCTCGGGACAGGAGCGCGTTTGGCGACCTCGACGAGCCACGCGGCCTGATCGCCATGGACGAGTCGCCACCACCCGTCCCGCAGGAGCGAAATAGTGGCGAGGCGCGAAAGCGGTGCGCTGGTGAAATAACGGCTGTCGGCCGGAAGATCGCGCGTCGCCTCGATGTAGCCGCGCCAGCGGCCGCCGGCGGGAGGGCGCGGCGCCACCGTGTCCATCATCGCAATCGAGATCACGCGCGCGCCGAGGGCCTTATAGGCGCGCAACTGGCTGACATTCACCTGATAGCTTCCGCAGGAATGCCACGCGGCATGGACAACCGCCACGGTTTTGCCTTCGAGCGGGCCCGCCAAGCGCTCCTCATCGAGAAATTCCGAGGTCTCTTGCCTCGCAGGCGCCAAAATTCCACCCCCCTTGCTAATCGACGAAGTTTCCAAGTAGACCGGATATATGAGCCTTCGACCATCAAATCCACAATTTTTCCCGCCCATGTCACAGACCGCTGAAGGTGCGGGAAGCAACGGAAAACGCTTCGGATTCGCCGTTGTCGGCAACGACAAGATCATAGATTGGCTGCTTCCCTTCCTGGAAAGCTACCGGGCGACCAACGCCTCGCTCCCGATCTATCTCATTCCCTATGACGAGAACACCGCGCTGACGCGTCGGGCGGCGGAAGTCTATGGCGCAACCTTCGTCGAAGAGGAGCCGGTCGAGATCGACCGCCTCTCGCATGAGCTCTATCCAGGTCCTTTTAACACGCACCGCCGCCGCCTGCGTAAATTACAGGCGCTCGCGCTGCCGCTCGACGAAGTCGCCTATATCGACGTCGACGTCATCATGTTTCGCGATTTCTCCTCGCTTTTCGGGCGGCTCGAAGCGGGGAAATCCGAATTTATCGTCGCATCTCCGTCCGTCGAATATGTTTACAACAGCAATCGCGCAAAATATCCCTTCTTGCGCGAGGTCGTCCTGTTCAACGACGGCTTTTGGATCACCTCCAACAAATTTCTCAGTCTTTCCGATTTTATCGAAGCGATCCGGGACGATGCCGAGACTTTCCACGATGTCCGCAAGCGCGGCCAGCTTTTCGCGCAGCCATTGGTGAATTTTGTGGTGCATCGGCGCGGGCTGAACGTAACTCTGCTTTCGCAATGCGTCGACAATGCGTCGCATGAGAGCTTCTATAAAGCGTCAGGCGTGACGTTCAGGGATGGAAAGCCGGTCGATCCCGAAGGTAGGGAAATCTATTTCGCTCATTGGGCCGGCGCCGTAATGTTGCCGTCGCGACGCGTTTTTGATCCGGCCTGGACGGAATTCTCCAAAGCCGCCTGGGCGCGTTTCAAGAAATAGCCGAGCGGAAGGACGATCATGCCGCGCCTGCTCTTCGTTCATCTCGCCAAGAAGTTGCTGGTCGGCGCGCTCGTCGTTCAATTCATGCTCTCGGCGCCAGTCGTGCTTTCATACTTGCTTTACTCGCTCCCTCCTGCCGCCGTGCGCGGCGGATTGTTGTGGCCTGCGCTTGTCGGAACGCTCCCCACCGTGACCTATGTGACCCTCCCAATGGCGATCGGCGTCGCCACCGCGCTCGAATTCGCACGCATGTCGAACGAGGGTATGATCGCCGTGCTTTATGCGCTGCGACTTTCCGTATGGGCGATCTGCAGGCCGGCGCTCGCCTGCGCGAGCGCTGCGGTGGTCATTGGGTTCATTCTTTCCAATTGGGTCGCGCCCTATTACACCGGCAGCGTCCAGGACGTGATCAATGTCGTGCGCAATTCGCTGAATCATCGAATGCTCGAGCCTGCGCATTTCTACACGTTCGATTTCGGCGTCAAGACGCTGTACATCGAACGGTGGGAGACGCCCGACATTGCGGTGAATCTTTTTGTGCGGCAGCTCTCTCTGGATAAGGGACAGGAAGAAACGATCACCGCGGCGCGCGCCGAGTTTCGTCGCAACAGTTCAGGCGTCGTCGTCGCCCTGTCGAACGGCAGCATTCAGACGCGCTCGCTCACCGGCGGAGACGTCCGCATTGCGAATTTCGACGAATACGCCATGGCGCTTCCGATGCAGGGCAGCGAATCGCTGCCCCAACGCAGCTGGCGGGGCGTTTACGAACTGTCGCCGTCGGAGTTTTCGAAGAACTTCGCCAGCGCCCGCAATGATCCGCACCAGCTGGGCGAGTGGATGGCCGAAGCCGCAAAACGCTATGGCGTGCCGTTCCTGGTGGTCTCGCACGCCCTATTGGCGATGGCTCTTGTTTTGACCTTCTGCAACGTCACCGGCCGCAGAGGCGCCGCCGGCAGTCTTGTGATCATCGCCATTCCGGTCGTCCATATCGGCTTTCTGGTTGCGCTCGAGGCGCTGTTGAGGGCCGATCCGCGACTTGTCGCGCTTCTCGCCGCGCTTGTCGCTCTCGAAACTTTCTCCTCGATATGGATGATCTCGCGATTGAATATGAGTCCGGCGCCGAAACCGTTGGATCGTCGAACGACCGTCGCTGGCGGCGGCGAGTTCGCCGAGCGGCTTGCCTGACCATCATCGGAGCGCCGAGCGGACGGGGGGCTCGAGGAGAATCTCATGTTCCGTTTTATAGCAATCGCTTTCGCCTTCGCTCTCGCCTACCTCGCGAGACCGGCCCTTGCGCTCGACAAGATCACTTTCGTAACCAATTGGCGCGCTCAGGCGGAGCATGGGGGCTTCTACCAGGCTGTCGTCGACGGGACCTATGCGCGTTACGGCCTCGACGTGACGCTGATGCAAGGCGGCCCCCAACTCAACGCCCGAATTCTGCTCGCCGCCGGACGCGTCGATTTCGCGATGGGCGCCAATCTTATTCAGACTTTCGCCGCGGTTCAGCAGAATGTCCCTATCGTCGCCGTCGCGAGTCTCTTCCAGATCGATCCGGTGATCTTCATGTCGCATCCGGGCGAAGGCTTCGATCGTTTCGAGGATCTGCCGAAGGCCACTGCTTATGTCGCAAGCGACATGTTGGTTTCCGTCTATCAATGGCTGAAACAGGCTTATGGATTCAAGGAAGAGAATACCAAGCCCTATAGCTTCAACTCGACGCCCTTCATCGCCGACAAGAAATCCATCGAGGAGGGCTTTCTGACCTCCGAACCCTATCAAATCGAAAAAAAGGGCGGCTTCAAGCCGAATGTCTTCCTCCTGCCGGACTACGGCTACGACAGCTATTCGACGACGATCGAGGCGCGGCGCGACACGATTGAAACGAGGCCAGAGCTCGTTCAACGTTTCGTCGACGCATCGATCATAGGCTGGTATCATTATATCTATGGCGACAACGCGGCAGCCAACGCCGCCATCAAACGCGACAATCCCGATATGACGGACGATCAGATCGCCTATTCGATCGCTAAAATGAAAGAGCACGGCATCGTCGACTCCGGTGACTCTCTCGAATGGGGAGTGGGCGTCATGACGGATGCGCGCATGAAAAGCTTTTTCGAGAAAATGAGCCGGGCCGGCGTTTTTCCTGCCGATCTCGATTACAAGAAAGGCTACACACTGCGCTTTATCGGAAAGAAAGTGGGCCTTGAATTGCGCCCCACGCCGTAATCCCACCCATGACGCGAGACGCTCAAAACTTCGTTTCGCTTCGGAGCGTCGGCAAGACCTTCGCGAATGGAGTAACTGCGCTCAATGAGCTGAGTTTCGACCTGTGCGAGGGCGAAACGCTCACCCTGCTTGGCCCTTCTGGCTGTGGAAAATCGACAGTGCTGCGCCTTATCGCAGGCTTGAGCGAGCCGACGAGAGGGGAAATCGACTTTGCGTCTCCCGACGCGCGCCGCAATATCGGCTTCGTTTTCCAGGAGCCGACGCTTCTGCCTTGGGCGGATGTTTTCGACAATGTCTATCTGCCGCTCCGCCTGCGCGACGAGTCCCGTTCCGCAGCCGCTTCACGCGTCGAAGACGCGATTGCGCGCGTGGGTCTCTCGGGCTTCCAAAGCGCCCTGCCGCGCGAACTCTCGGGCGGCATGAAAATGCGCGTCGCCATTGCCCGCGCCATGGTGACCCGCCCGCCCCTTCTGCTGCTCGACGAGCCTTTCGCAGCGCTCGACGAGGTGACGCGCTTCAAGCTCAACGACGATCTTCTCACCCTGAAGCGCGATCTCTGCGCGACAATCATCTTCGTCACACATTCCGTATATGAGAGCGTTTATCTCTCGACCAGAATTCTCGTTCTCGCAGCGCGCGGCGGCGGCGTTGTCGATGAGATCGACGTCGATCCCGCTCTGTCGCGCGATACGGAATTCCGCCTCGGCGCGACATTTTCCGATCTCTGCAGGCGCGCCTCGCGCGCGTTGAGAAGCGCGATGGGAGAGACGGCGCCATGAGCTTTGCCGACGAGAAAACCGTGCGCCAGTCGCGCTCGCGATGGCGCGACATCGCGCTGCCGGTCTTCGTCTTCGCGCTCGCGCTCGCGCTATGGGAGGCCATCATTCGAATCAACGGCATTCATCCTTACGTTCTACCTGCCCCCAGTCTGATTGCGGAAACGCTCGTGAAAGACCGGGAACTGCTTTTCTCCGCTCTGATGACGACTCTCTCCATCACCATCGAAGCTTTTCTTCTTGCGACGGTCTGCGCCGTGACGCTCGCTCTCCTGATTGCGCATTCGAAATGGCTGGAACGAGCCATCATGCCTTTCGCAATCGTCTTGCAGGTGACGCCGATTATAGCCATAGCGCCCCTGCTACTCGTCTATCTGGCGCCCTCCAAGGCCGTGCTGTTTTGCGCATTCCTCGTCGCCTTTTTTCCTATTCTCTCAAACACGACGCTTGGACTAGCGTCGGTCGATCACTCTCTTCAGGACTTATTCGATCTTTATCGCGCCTCCGCGTGGAAAAGACTCATCTATTTGCGCGCGCCGGCGGCATTGCCGCAATTTCTCGCCGGGCTGCGCATTGGCGGAGGACTGGCGCTCATCGGCGCCATTGTGGCGGAACTCGCCGCGGGGGCCGCCGGTCAAGGCTCCGGGCTCGCCTTTCGCATTGTGGAAGCGGGTTTCAGGATGGACATCGCCCGCATGTTCGCGGCGCTGGCGCTGATATCGCTCACTGGCCTCGCGATCTATGGCGCGCTTGCGGCGCTCTCGCATCTGCTGCTTCGGCGCTGGCACGAGAGCGCGCGTCAGCGCGGCGAATGAGCATCGGACGCCGAAGCCGTCACAGAAGCTTGCCGGGGTTGAGAATGCCTTTGGGATCGAGCGCGGATTTGATCGCGCGCATGACGTCGAGCGAAACCGGATCTTTCGTCGCCTGCAGCAATTCTCTCTTCAGCTGTCCGATCCCATGCTCCGCGGAGATCGACCCGCGATATTTTTCGACGACGCCGTGAACGATTGCGTTCGCTTCGGGCCAGCGCGCGAGGAAAACGTCCCGTTCTGCGCCTGTGGGCTGTGACAGATTGAAGTGAATATTGCCGTCGCCCATATGTCCGAAGGGAACAGGCCGCACGCCTGGAATATGCGCTTCAACGAGACGTCTCGCCTCCTCCACAAAAGCCGGGATCGAGTCGACGGGGACGGAAACGTCATGTTTGATCGAGCCGCCTTCCCGTTTCTGCGCTTCCGGAATTGTTTCGCGCAAGCGCCAGAACGCAGCGCGCTGCTCAAGCGACGCCGCAAGGGCCGCGTCGCACGCCGCGCCTAATCTTATGGCGTCGGCGAAAAATTCGGTCGCGCCGTCTCCTGAATCGGTCGTGAAGGACGCGAATTCGACAAGCGCATACCATGGGTAAGACCCAACGAGGGGATCGCGGATTCCGGCGATATGCCGCAACGCCAGCTCCAGCGCGATTCGAGGAATGATCTCGAATGCCTCAAGCAGACCGGCGGCCCCGCCTTTTGCGCGAGACAACAGCTCGAGCGCCTGTCCCAAATGGTCGAAGCCGACGATGGCCGTCGCCCGCCCGCGCGGACGCGGAAAAAGTTTCAGCGTCGCCGCTGAAATGACGGCAAGCGTTCCCTCCGAGCCAATGAAGAGGCGCGCAAGGTCGTAACCTGTGTTGTCCTTGCGAAGTTTCGAAAGACCCGAGACGATGCGACCGTCGGCGAGAGCCGCCTCGATGCCCAAGGTTAAATCGCGGGCGGAGCCGTAGGCGATGACATGGACGCCGCCGGCGTTCGTCGCCAGATTGCCTCCGATTGTGCAGGAGCCTTCCGAGGCGAGCGAGAGAGGGAAGTAACGATCTACGGACGCCGCCGCCTCTTTCACCTCTGCGAGCGTCACGCCCGCTTCCGCCGTTATGGTGTCGGAGGTCGGGTCGATCTCCCGAATGGAATTGAGCTTTTCGAGCGACAGCACGATCTGCGCGCCGCTTGCGTCCGGCGTTTGACCCCCGACTAGCCCCGTATTGCCGCCTTGTGGCACAACGCCTACGCCGCTCTCGTTGCAGAGCGCCAGGGTCTGTGAAAGCTGATCTACGGTTTCGGGCTTGACGACGCAGAGCGCGAGACCGTGGAAAAGCTCGCGCGGCTCCCGAAGATAGCCGGCCATTTCGGCCGGATCCGTCACAACATTCTTCGCGCCTACGAGCTCGGAAAGGCGCGCGGAAAAATGTCCAGCTTGAGTCCGGTCCAGCAAACCGACCAGTGAATAGGCCTTCTTTGGTTCGCCGTCGCCTAACGATAGCGGCGACGGCGGGCTCTTTCACCATTCCGCCGCGCCAGCACATAGACCGCTGCGGCGGCAGGTACGCTGCCTAGGATGACACTGCACAATGTTGCGGCGAAAAGCGCATTCATCATGACCATCTCCTTCCAGGATCGGGAGAAAATCCGTCCGACTTCTCCACTGCACTGGACAATACGCAAATGCTATGCCTGATTCTGGGCGTCCGCAAGGCAGATTGTCGCGGTGCGCAAATCCGCCAATGCGAATTCGCGCATCTGTCACATCATCGACACAGCTGAATTGGTCTAGCGACGCAACTATCTGATTTTAGTTATGTTATAGCCTTCAATTGCCGCTCAGGAGCTTTGGGGGCCGGCGCTTGGGCTCGAGCCGCAAAAAAACGCCGACAATCTCCACATGCGAGGAGTAACGGAATTGATCGACGGGAACGACGGATTCCAGTCTGTACCCGGCGCTTAGCAGTATCTTCGCGTCGCGTGCAAAGCTGGCGGGATTGCAGGACACCGCCACAACGCATTTTGGCGGCGCTGCGGCAAGAGCCCGCGCCTGGGCCTCCGCGCCGGCGCGCGGAGGATCGAACACCACTGCGTCAAATTCCGCTAGTTCCGCGCCCGCAAGGGGTTGGTTGAACAAATCGCGCCGCTCGGCGCGCAAGGGCCGCAGCCCGGCGCTCCCGCGAACCGCTCTCGACAATGCGGCAATGGCGTCCGCGTCGCTGTCATAGGCGTCGACACGCGCCTTGGTCGCCAATCGCAAGGCAAAGGCCCCCAAACCGCAAAACAGATCAGCGATGCGCTTTGTCCCGTCGACCGCCTCGCCAACGAGTTGGGCGATGGTTTTTTCTCCCTCCTCGGTCGCCTGAAGAAACGCGGCGGACGGCAGCGCGACCGTGACGTCGCCAACACGAATTTGCGGAGCGCGCCTCAAGACGACGAGTTGTCTATGGAGAGATAGGCGGGCGATATCGTGACGTTCGGCGATTTCCATCAGGACAGCGAGCGAAGGCTGCGGCAATGGGCCGACGCCGCGAATGTCGACGTCAAGTCCGCCGATTGCTGCGTTGATCACAACGTCGAGAGGCTTGCCGTGGACCGCCAGCGCCTGCGCGATCGCGCGCGCGGCAGGGAGGGCGCCAGACAATGAGTCGGCGAGAACCGGACAAAAATCGATTTCGACAATTTCGTGCGAACGCGCGCGCATAAATCCGGCTTTCGCGCCGTTCTTTTCCATTCGCGCATGAAAAGTCACGCGCCGACGGCCGGCGCCATAGGCATGAACCAAAGGAGCGACGTCGCATTCGATTTTGGCGCTCCGCAAAGCCGCCATGACGAGACCGCGCTTCCACTCGTCGTAAACTGCGGGATTGAGCGTTTGCACGGGACACCCGCCGCAAAGCCCGTAGTGCGGACAGTTCGCCGCAACGCGATGGAGCGAGGGCTCGATAATCTCGATGAGTTCCGCGTGGTTTCCGCTGATTTCGGCCAACACGGTTTCATTCGGCAAAGCGTAGGGCACAAAGACGAGGCCTTCGCCGTGGCGCGCGATTCCCTCTCCGCGGCGGCCAAGACGCTCGATATGGAGAAGGCGCTCGCTCATGGACGCCGCGCGCATAACAGGAATTCTCGGTTGCCGTCGCCGCCTTCTATAGGCGACGCCAAGACTCCGTCGACGTTCCAGCCAAACCGTTCAATCTCGCCCGAAATGCGCATGCAGACCTCCTTTCTCGCTTCCTCGCTCCGCACTATTCCTTTCTTGACCGCAGCGCGGCCGACCTCGAACTGCGGCTTGATCAAGGCTACAAGTTTCGCTTCGGGCGCCGCGAGCGGCGAAACATTCGGCAAAATAAGAGAGAGCGAGATGAAGCTCACGTCAATGACGACGAGGCTCGGCGCGGCAGGAAGTTGAGAGAGCTGCAACGTTCGGGCGTCTTGTCCTTCAAGAGACAGAACGCGCGGATCGCGGGCGATCTTCTCGTGCAATTGGCCATGACCTACGTCAACCGCGACGACATGCGCTGCGCCGCACGTCAGCAGCACATCGGTAAAGCCGCCGGTCGAGGCGCCGATGTCAAGACATATGCGATCTTTTGGATCGATGGCGAATTTCTCGAGCGCATGAGCGAGCTTTACGCCTCCGCGCGAAACCCACGCATAAGGCGCCTGCGCAACAATTTCGGCGTTATGCGCAATGGGCTGCGCTGGCTTGTCGACGACGCGTCCGTCAACCCGGACAAGCCCCGAAAGAATGGCTTCGCGAGCCTTGGCGCGGCTTTGAAAAAGTCCGGCTTCGGTCAGCGCGACGTCAACTCTTCTAAAATTCTTTAAACTCATGACGCACACGTCGCTCCAAAAACGGGCGCGCGTCAAGTCGCATCGCTACTCTTCGGCAACCTTTAATTGCGCGCGCGCCAGCGACCGAAGCTCGTCTATGGGCGCCAGAGCACCGTTTCGTTCGAAATGCCAGAAGGTCCAGCCGTTGCAGGCGGGCAATCCCTGCACCAATGCGCCGGTCTTATGAATGGAGCCGACGACTCCTCCTACCGAAAGCGCGCCATCGGCCCGCACGATAGCCCAATGGCGGCGTTTGGCGTCCGTCAATTTATCGCCAGGCGAGACGAGTTCGGCTTCGACCAGGCTTGCGAATGCGATGCGCGGCTCATTGCGCCTGGTGGGCGCGGGGAAAACAAGCTCTTCTTCCAAAGGCTCGACCGTTGCGATGCGCGCCTTGGCCGCGGCGGCGTAAAGGCGCTCGCGTTCGACGCCCAGATAATCGCGCCGCAGTCGCTTCGCCACCGCGCCGGTCGTGCCGCTGCCGAAAAACGGATCGAGCACGAGGTCCCCCGCGTTCGATGCTGCGAGAATCACCCGCGCGAGCAACGCCTCCGGTTTTTGAGTGGGATGCGTCTTGCGGCCCGCCGCGTCCTTCAAACGTTCCGCGCCCGTGCATATCGGAAGCAGCCAGTCGGAGCGCATCTGGCAATCTTCATTCGCGGCTTTCAACGCCTCGTAGTTGAACGTGTAGTTTTTCGCCTCGGAATCGCGCGCCGCCCAGATCATCGTTTCATGAGCATTGGTGAAGCGGCGCCCTCGGAAATTTGGCATGGGATTGTTTTTGCGCCAGACGATGTCGTTCAGAATCCAAAAACCGAGATCCTGCATAATCGCGCCGACGCGGAAAATATTATGGTAGGAGCCGATCACGAAGATCGTCGCCGTAGGCTTCATCAGGCGGCGCGCCGCCGAAAGCCAGTCGCGCGTGAACGCATCGTAAGCAGAAAAACTTGAGAACTTGTCCCAGTCGTCGTCGACTGCGTCGACGACGCTTTGGTCGGGACGCGTCAACGCATTGGCGAGCTGCAGATTATAAGGAGGATCGGCGAAGATAAGGTCGACGCTCGCCTCCGGGAGAGTCCGCATGGTCGCGGCGCTGTCGCCCAGAAGGATGAAATTGCGTACCAGCGCCGCGCGGGTCAGCCCATTTGTCGCCGTCCCAGTACGCGTGACCTTTAGCTGGGATTTTAGACGGGCCGCCCCGACGCGCGCGCTACTCATGAACTCGATACCGGATACGCTACCAACAGGCGCGATAATCGCTGGTCGAGGTAAAGGTCGCGTTTAAATCATCGCCTTTCGCACGTCTCTTTTTCGAACGTCTTCGTTAAATAATTATCATGCTTACCAATAAGTTATTAGGCGCATTTAAATGTAAACTTTAGCTTTCTGCTTTATTTGCGGTGCCGAAACTGAGGCGATGAAAGGGAGTCGGGCCATAGGCGGTCAATGCCGCCCGGTGCTGTCGCGTCGCATATCCGGCGTTGCAGTCGAAGCCAAAGTCCGGATGCACGTTTGAAGAAAGTCGTCTCATCAGCCGGTCGCGGGCGACCTTGGCGACAATAGAGGCGGCCGCGATCGATAGGCTCGCGGCGTCGCCGCGAATAATCGCTTCCCCAGGACAGATCAGTTCCGGCAGGTCCCGGCCGTCGACCAAGACATGAAGCGGGGTGAGCGAGAGCGCGCGCACGGCGCGCGACATTGCGACCAGCGAAGCGCGGCGAATGTCGGTCGCGTCAATTTCGGCGGCTGAGGCGAAAGCGAGCGAGACCGAAAGCGCGCTCTCCATGATGAGATCATAGGCGGTCTCGCGCGCCTTCGCGCTAAGCGCCTTCGAATCGTTGACACCGGGCGGAAGGTTACGCGGATCGAGTATGACCGCAGCCGCCGCAACCGGTCCCGCGAGCGGCCCGCGCCCGACCTCGTCGACGCCGGCGACCGGCCAGACCCCACGGCGCCGAAGGGAGGTCTCCATCTTAAAATGAGGGCCCTGCCACGCTTTCATGCGCCCTGATAACGCATCCCCGGACAGGGGAATAGGGAGCTAAAGGCGGGTCCTGAAGCCCAGCGGTTGCACCTTTTAAAACAAGGCGAGTTAAAATAGGGCGAGCTGCTCGGCGCCCGAATTTGGCGCACGGAAGAGATCTGTCCTCAGTCTCGTGTGGGAGAATCCCAGTCTCGCGGCTGCAATTTCGAATCTGCGCCCAATCGTCCACGCATAGGCGCCCGAGCCTTTCATGCGTTTGTCGAACTCCGCGTCATAGAGCTTTCCCTCGCGCGTCGAGCGCACCAGCGAGAGAACATGGCGCGCCTTGGCCGGGAAATGCGTCACAAGCCATTCGCTGAACAGGTCGCGCAATTCGAGCGGCAGACGCAGAAGCACGTAGCCCGCCTCGCGCGCGCCAGCCGCATGAGCTCGCGTCAGAATGGTTTCGATCTCGCTGTCGTTGATCGCAGGAATGATCGGCGCCGTCATGACTGCGACAGGAACGCCGGCGCTTGCGAGCTCGGACATGGTCTCCAGCCGACGTTTCGGCGAAGCTGCGCGCGGCTCCATCACGCGCGCCAGGTCGGAATCGAGCGTCGTCACGGAGATTGCGACCTTGACCAGCTCTTTCTCGGCCATCGGCGCCAGCAGATCGATGTCGCGCATAATGAGAGCGGATTTGGTGACGATGCCGACAGGATGGTTGGCGCGGCTCAGCACCTCCAGGAGAGAGCGCATAATTCGATGCCGCTTTTCCGCCGGCTGATAGGGATCCGTATTTGACCCAATCGCGAGCGACTTCGCGACATAACCCGGCGCCGACAATTCGCGCTCCAGAAGCTGCGCGGCGCCTTCCTTAACGAAAATCTCCGTCTCGAAATCGAGACCGGGCGACAGGCCCATATAGGCGTGGGTCGGGCGCGCAAAGCAATAAACGCAGCCATGCTCGCACCCTCGATAGGGGTTGATCGAACGGTCAAAGGAAATGTCCGGCGAGTCGTTTCTCGTTATAATGCTGCGGGGCTTCTCGATGCGAATGTTCGTCTTGAGCGCCTCAAGATTTTCGAGCGATCCCCAGCCGTCGTCGATTTCCTCCCGCGAGACAGGCTCGTAACGGCCGCTCCTCTTGGATATGGAGCCCCGCCCGCGCCGACGCGATTCATCAACAAGGCTACTACGGCTTTGCGAAAGCACAACGGCCTTTGCTTCCGAGCTCGCGGTTTCGATGAGGGTTTTTGCCGGACTGCCCACGAAGACGCCTCCAAAGCCGCCGTAGCGGCGAACTGTCCGGAGCCCGGCTCACGGCTTGCGCGCCAAATGGGGACCTGTTAGCGCGCCGCCGCGAGCCGACTCCTTGAAAAGCAAACGCAACAAACTCAACGCGCACTCTTCGATTGGGTAGGTGAAAACGCCATGAACATTCAGCGAACAAAGAACATATATGGAACACCCACGGCCGAGTCAAGCGGCTTAGAGGAGAGCGTCGTTATTTTTTGAACGCTCGCTCGCCCGTCGCTAACGGACCAATATGTTCTTGAATTGCCAGGGGTCGCTCGGGTCGATGTCCTCGGGAAAGAGGCCCGGCCGGCCATTCAGCGGCGTCCAGTCGGTATAGACCCCGACGACCGGTCCGAGATAGGGCAGCTGCACCTCAAGGCAGCGGCGGTAGTCGACCTCGTCGGCCTCGACAATGCCGGCCTCAGGGTTTTCGAGCGCCCATACCATTCCTGCGAGAGCGGCTGAGCTCACCTGAAGGCCGGTAGCGTTCTGGTATGGCGCAAGTTCGCGAGTCTCTTCGATCGAGAGCTGGGAGCCATACCAATAGGCGTTTTTCTCATGGCCATAGAGAAGGACGCCCAATTCATCGATCCCGTCGACGATCTCGTTCTCATCCAGAATGTGCCAGCTGTCCTGCATCTTTCCGGCTTGCCCGAACATTTCATGCAACGACAACACGGCGTCATCCGCGGGGTGATAGGCGTAATGGCATGTGGGCCTATAGATGGCCTCGCCCTTGTCGTTTCGTACGGTGAGATAGTCTGCGATCGAAATCGACTCATTATGCGTAACGAGGAAGCCATATTGGGGGCCTGGAGTTGGCGTCCAGCTCCGCACGCGCGTATTGGCGCCGGGAGAAAGCAGATATATCGCCGCCCCGCAGCCGGAATTATGCGTGCTCGCAATGTCTGGCAATGTCTTCTCATGCGTGCCCCAGCCGAGTTCCGCCGGCTGCAGACCTTCCGAAACGAAGCCTTCTACTGACCAGGTATTGACGAAGACATTGCGCGGCTTTGGGTTCCGCGCGCGCTGCGTGTCGCGCTCCGCAATATGAATGCCTTTGATGCCAAGCTTTTGCGCCAGGGCACCCCACTCCGCACGCGTCGACGGCTCCTTCGTAAAGACGCCCGTATCTTTGGCGAGGTTGACGAGCGCCTGTTTGACGAACCAGGAGACCATGCCGGGGTTCGCACCGCAGCAGGAAACGGCGGTCGTTCCACCCGGATTTTTTCGGCGTTCATCGAGAATGGTTTCGCGCAACGCATAATTGGTGCGCGCTTCATTGCCCATGGTCTTGTCGAAGTAAAAGCCCGGCCATGGCTCTACGACCGTATCGACATAAAGGGCTTTCAATTCACGGGCGAGCTTGATGATCGCAAGCGACGACACCTCGACCGAAAGATTGACGATGAACGGCTGTCCCTCGCCTTTTGCCAGAAGCGGAGTCAAAACGTCGCGGTAATTCTCCGGCGTAAGCTTCGTCTTGACGAAATCGATTCCGCGCACGTCGAGCAGTGCGCGATGCGTGTCGTCAGGATCGATCACGGTGAAGCGGCTCTTGTCGAAATCGAAATGCCGTTCGATCAACGGCAAAATGCCTCGCCCGATGGAGCCGAAGCCGATCAGAACAATCGGGCCGGTAATTTTGCCGTGAACGGGCCATTTCGACATGTGTCTGCTCTCCGAGAGCGCGCAAAGGCTTGTGCGCTGCGATAAAGCAAGAGCAGGCATAATGGTCAAGGCCGACGCACTGCCCATCTCCGCGTAGCGACCGCCGTCCGAATGAGAAGCGCATTTTCTCGCAATAGGCGATCTGGTCCAAATCCCCGGAGAACGATCCCTGGTCTCTTCACGCCAGGGCGTCGCTTCGCGCCGACCCCTGCGCTTCTTGGGGCGCCCGGCCGCAACGATCGACGTCACATGTTCATCACAAATCCAATTAAACCCAGAGACAGCTTAAGGTTTCAGCGTCGAGCTTCTTGACAGCTTCGGAAGCATAGAAATAGCGTAGGCTGTGAATTTCGGCGCTCGTTGCATACGCCGGCATGAGGCGCGCATATGGATGTTGTTTCCTTATTGCGCTTTCGAGTCGCTGAACGGATTTTGGCCGTTCTGATCGGCGGCTTTTCGATTTATCTCGGCTATCGCTTGTTTTCCGAAATCCCTTCCGCCAACAACAGCTCCGGGAAATTGTCGCTTCCCGGCGACATCAGCATCTATATCTCGCGCGTTGGACCGGGCGTTTTCTTTTCGCTCTTCGGCGCGGCGATCGTAACCGTCTCTCTCTATCAAGGATTGGAGCTCAAGGCGGGCGTAGCGTCGGAAGGCGCCAAGAACGTCGCCAATGTGGAAGTTAATTATGCAAATGACCGCGTCGGTAGAGAGACGGACGCCGAAAAGCTGAATGCGCTGCGCGCCGAGGCGCGGCGTTCGATCTCCGAATTGAACAAATTTCCCGCGCTTCTGCCGTCGGATGTTCCGAAGACGCGCGCCTTCGACGTCATGCAGGCGGTTCGGGCGACAAAGCTCGCCCTGCTCGAGCCGGTTCAGGGGAAGGACTGGGGCTCACTCCCGAAGAAAAGAGCGTTCTTGGGCGCGTCGAGTTGAGCTTTCCACTCGAAGACGCTTCTCATCCCATGAACTTTTACGCGTCGTCCTCGGACGGCCGCAAGTTCATCTCGCTTCCAATATCGTCTTTACGTTTCTTCGGAGATATTTCGCTCGCCTATGTCTGGTTGAAAGACTCAGGCTGCAGCCTTCAACCCGTGTCCGATTATCTTGCAATGCTCAAATATCAATGGCCGCAGGACTTGGCCGGCCGCGCGCATAGGCCACGCGAGGTTCTCGGAATTCCGGCGAACGCAACGAGCAATCAGCACGTCGACAATCTGTTTCGGAAGGTTTACGGCTCCGCCATTGTGTTTGTTCTCGGTCACGAGCTCGGTCACCTCTATCATGGCCATCGGCATGACGTGACTCCTGACGTCTCGAAGCATCAGGAAGAAGAAGCGGATCGATTTGGACTCGAGATCCTGCGTCGCATCGGCGCCACTCCCCTCGGAATTGTCCCTTTCTTTCTCGGCCTCGCGCATCTCGAGCCTTACAAAATTGATCCGGACTACGCCGAGTCCTTGAGAACGGTGACTCATCCGCTCACGTCGTCGCGATTAAATCCATCGCGGCAACTCTGGACGCCTTTGCGCCGGATTTCAGCCGGACGGGCTCTCAACCAGCTGCATTGCGGAGTATCGCTGCCGACGTTCGCACGATAGCTGCTACCTTGGACAACGCCGACGCGCAGGAGATGCTGCGCAATCTGGGCAAGGCCGCAAAGCCCGAGGCGCTTGGTCCGCGCAGGATCGGCAAAGCCGCTACGCCCGCCGCCTCACACAACGATCAGGCGTTTTCCGGCGCATATCGCGGCAAATGGCGTGACGCAAAAGGCGTCGATTTCGATGTGACCATGAATCTCACGC
>Ga0209048_10001706_pt1 | contig 22306 bp, 22 predicted proteins | sample FrelakmetCRP12CR_FD_187146 | JGI IMG/M metagenome (GOLD analysis project Ga0209048, IMG submission 187146) | Freshwater lake sediment microbial communities from the University of Notre Dame, USA, for methane emissions studies - CRP12 CR (SPAdes)... | ecosystem: Environmental > Aquatic >... | reverse complement strand
TGGTGTTCCGGTTGTCACGCCAGTGGCACTGCCGGGTAGCTATATACGGACGGGATAACCGCTGAAAGCATCTAAGCGGGAAGCCCCCCCCAAGATTAGTTCTCCCTGGGAACTCGATTCCCCTAAAGGGCCGTCGCAGACTACGACGTTGATAGGCTGGGTGTGTACGTGCAGTAATGCATTTAGCTAACCAGTACTAATTGCCCGTGAGGCTTGACCATATAACACCCAATCGTTCTGGAACGCGCTTCCGACGATTGGCGTGGTCGAATCCACAAATCAGCGAGTATCGCTCCGATTGCGACACGCTCGCGTCATTACCCTTATTCGAATTCGTTGCCCCGCGCGACAGTCACGACTGTGACGCGGGTGCATGAGCCAGTTTGCCTGGCGGCTATAGCGAGCGGGAACCACCCGATCCCATTCCGAACTCGGAAGTGAAAACGCTCTGCGCCGATGGTAGTTTGGTCTTCGACCATGCAAGAGTAGGTCACTGCCAGGCTCTCAAACAAAGCCCCCGCTGGAGCGATCCGGCGGGGGCTTTTTCTATGTGGCGACGACAGCCGCAGGGCCGCTCAGCGCGGCGTGCGACTGCGCCGATCGAGCTCGGCCCAGCGCTCGAACGCCGCCTCGAGCAATTCCTCGATCTCCGCACCGCGTGAGGCGTCGCGGCGCATCTGCTCGCCACCGCGCTTGTGATAGTCGCTGCCGCTCATCGCGGCGGTGAGCGCCTTCTGCTCCGCCTCGAGCGCCTCGATCTGCGCCGGCAGCTGCTCGAGTTCGCGCGTTTCCTTGTAGTTCAGCTTGGCTGGCACGGGCTTGCCCGCGGTCTCCGGGGTCGGCGCCGCCACGGCCGGCTCAATCACGCTCGCGCCGCGAGCGGGAGAAGACCCCGCGACTGCCGTCGGCACTGGGCGCTGGCGCAGCCAGTCGCTGTAGCCGCCGACGTATTCCCGCCAGCGTCCGCCGCGTTCCGCCGCCACCGTCTGCGTCACCACGTTGTCGAGGAAGGCGCGGTCATGGCTCACGAGCAGCAGCGTGCCGTCGTAGCCCTGCAGTGTCTCCTCCAGCAGCTCGAGCGACTCGATGTCCAGGTCGTTCGTCGGCTCGTCCATCACCAGCACGTTCGCGGGTCGCGCGAACAGCCGCGCGAGCAACAGGCGGTTGCGTTCGCCGCCGGAGAGCATCTTCACCGGGGAGTCGGCTCGCTGCGGCGGAAACAGGAAATCACCCAGGTAGCTCACGACGTGGCGGCGCTCGCCGTGGACCTCGACCCAGTCCGAGGTCGGGTTCACGGTGGCCGCGACGCTGCGCTCGAGATCGAGCTGCGCGCGCAGCTGATCGAAGTAGGCGACCGCTACATTCGCTCCGAGTCGGACGCGACCCTCATCCGGCGCGAGCTCGCCCAGGATCAGCTTGAGCAGCGTCGACTTGCCGGCACCGTTCGAGCCGATCACCCCGATCCGGTCGCCGCGCATCACGCGCAGGCTCAAGCCGGCGACGATCGTGCGCCCGTCGAAACGCTTGGTGACGTTCTCGAGCTCCGCGACCAACCGGCCGGAACGCTCGCCGGCATCGAGCGACAGCTTGACCTGGCCCAGGCGCTCGCGGCGCGCCTCGCGCTCGCGCCGCAGTTGCTCGAGCCGCCGCACGCGCCCCTCGTTGCGCGTGCGCCGGGCCTCCACGCCCTTGCGGATCCAGACCTCCTCCTGCGCCCAGAAGCGGTCGAACTTGCGCCGCGTGACCACCTCCTCGGCGAGTTGCTCGCTCTTGCGGCGCTCGTAGGCCGCGAAGTTTCCCGGGTAGGTCCGCAACCAGCCGCGATCGAGCTCGACGATGCGGGTCGCGACACGATCCAGGAACCGGCGGTCGTGCGTGATGACGACGACGGTCGGGCCGTCGATGAGCAGCTTCTCGAGCAGTTCGATGCCGTCGATGTCCAGGTGGTTGGTCGGCTCATCCAGCAGCAGCAGTTGGGGCTCGAGCGCGAGCGCGAGGGCGAGCGCGGCGCGTTTGCGCTCGCCGCCGGAGGCACTCGCGGGCGCGGCCGCGCCGTCGAGGCCGAGGCGGTGCAGGAATTCGACGAGGCGCGCCTCGAGGCGCCAGCGCTCACGTTCGTCGCCAACCCGGTCGATGCCACCGCGCAAGGCCAAGCTCTCCCGCAGCGAGGCCCCGCCCGCCAGCTCCGTCTCCTGTTCGACCATGGCTACGCGGAGCCCTGCCGGCTGCTGCAGCTCGCCGCCATCGAGTGCCAGTCGGCCGGCAAGCACGCCGAGCAGCGAGGACTTCCCCGTGCCGTTGCGACCGATGAGGCCGATGCGCTCGCCGGGCTCGACCGTCAGCGAGGCGCGATCGAGCAGCGGCTGCCGGCCGAAGGCGAGCTCAGCGTCCTTGATGTTTAGGAGCGGCATGCACGGGCAGTGGACGTTGGCGGGTCGGGTGGAGGGGGCGGCGATTCACGGGTCGCGTAGGGTAACCCGCCTCGAGCGCCCGCTAGGTAAAAGTGCGTAGTGGTATGAACGGGTGCCGGACGGCGACCTGCAGTCGGATCATTCGCGCACCTGTGCTACCGATCCGTGGGGCGCGTCCAACCATGTTCAGCATGACCTCCCGAGCCCGGGCCATCGTCTGGTCCAGCCTGCTCGTCTCTTTGGCGTTGGTCCTTCCCGCCACGGCCGTCCGGGCCGCGGAGGAGGACTGCAACACCAAGTGTCACCAGGACGTGAACTTCAAGTCGGCGGCGCACGCGAGCACGAAGTGTGCCGAGTGCCACACCAACATCACGGCGGTGCCGCACGACAAGCTGCCGGACGAGCAGAAGCTCACCGGCCAGCAGATCTGCGCCGGCTGCCACGGCATGGCGGCCAAGCAGCTTGCGAAGAGCGTGCACGCGCCGAAGACGTGCAAGGCCTGCCACGGCCCAGGGCACAAGATCGACGTCGCCTCGAACTCGGGTTCGCGCCTGTCACCGGTCGGGCAGGTGGAGACCTGCGGCAACTGCCACGAGGAACTGGTCAAGGGCTTTGCGAACAGCGTCCACGGCAAGGGGCTGCTCCAGTCCGGCCTGGTCAAGGCGGCGCCGTCGTGCAGCTCCTGCCACGGCACGCACAGCATCCAGAAACACGCGGATGACAAGGCCAAGACCGGCCACCTGCACTCGCCCGAGACCTGCGGCGCCTGCCACGAGACGGTGCTGAATGTCTGGCAGGACCTGAGCGCGCACGGCGTGGCTTGGAAGGAAGGGCGCAAGGGCCCGGTGTGCGTCGACTGTCACATGGACGAGCACGGCGTGCAGGCGCCGACCTCGGCGGGCGTCCGCAAGCAGATGCCGAACAAGTGCGGCGACTGCCACAAGGAACTCATCGAGTCCTTCCGTGACAGCTTCCACGGCAAGGCGACGGCGCTTGGCTGGACGTCGGTGGCCATGTGCGCCGACTGCCACACCGCGCACCAGAACCTGCCGGCGAAAGACCCTCGCTCGAGCGTCAACCCGGCCAACCTCGGCCAGACCTGCGGCAGGTGCCACGAACAGGAGGTCAAGAACGCCGGCTTCCTGAGCTTCGATCCGCACGTCAAGCCGATGGCGCCTGGCGCGCGGTGGCAGATCCACTGGATCTTCATCCTCATGACAGCGCTGCTGCTCGGCGTGTTCGCTTTCTTCTTCGCGCACGACTTCCTGTGGTTGCAGCGGGCGCTGGTTGGCAAGCTGCGCGGCGAATACAAGGCCGGTCACGGCGGTTCGGGGCCGTACGTCAAGCGCTTCAGCAACCCGCAGATCTGGCTGCACGTCAGCATCGTGGTCAGCTTCCTTCTGCTGGCCATCACCGGACTGCCGCTCAAGTTCGCCGCGGCGCCGTGGGCCGACAACTTCATCAAGTACCTCGGCGGCGCGCAGGCGGCGGGCATCCTGCACCGCATCGGCGCGATCATCACCTTCGGCTACTTCGGTGTGCACTTGCTGATGGTGCTGTACGGCTCGTTCGTCAAGGGCGAGAAGGGATACTTCTGGGGCTGGCGCTCGATGGTGCCGCAGCTGAAGGACGTGCAGGACTTCTGGGGCAACATCAAGTACTTCCTGTACATCGGTCCGAGACCGCAGGTCGACCGCTGGGCGTACTGGGAGAAGTTCGACTACCTAGCGGTGTTCTGGGGCGTGGCGATGATCGGCTTCTCCGGCCTCATGCTCTGGCAGCCGGTGTTCTTCACGCGCTTCCTGCCAGGCTGGGCGCTGAACGTCGCCTACATCATCCACAGCGACGAGGCGCTGCTCGCGACCGGGTTCATCTTCATCTTCCACTTCTTCCACACCCACCTGCGTCCCGAGTCGTTCCCGATGGATCCAGTGATCTTCACCGGGACCATGCCGCTCGAGAAGTTCAAGGAGGAGCGCCCGCTCGAGTACCAGCGGCTGGTGGAGACGAAGCAACTCGACAAGTACCTCGTTCCGCCGCCCGAGCACGCGAATCTGTTGACGGCGTACGTCTTCGGGTTTTTCGCCGTGGCCATCGGGCTGCTCTGCGCGGTCGGCATCTTCGTCGCGCTGTGGGGCAAGCTCTTCGCCTGACGCGGTGAACCCGGCGCGTGGCCCCTTCGGCCGCGCGCCGGATCGTCCCCGGGGGTTCGAGGCATCACCTGTCCGGCGCCCGGTCGCGGTCGGGGTGGGTCAGCCGCGGTTCGCCGCAATTCCATAGTAAATAATACCTAGATCTTTGCATGCGGCTCACCGCCTAACATCGCCCGCATTCCGACCTTAGGCTGATCGTTCGTCAGTGATCTGGAGGAGCAGGTGTGAAGCTTCGTGAACAATTGAAGCGGCTCGGTGTGATCGTCGGCGTGTTCCTGATCGTCGTCGTCACGCGGTTCTTCCTGCTGCCGGAGACCTGGATCTCGGCCAAGCCGCACCAGGCCGCAAAGGTGGTGCGCGAGATGGCGAAGCCGGCGCACTACGCCGGGGCGGCCACTTGCGGCAACTGCCACGAGGAGCAGTACAACACGAAGGTCGCCGGCCACCATCGCACCATCAACTGCGAGAACTGCCATGGCCCGGCCGCGGCCCACGTCGCCAACAAGGACGACAAGGACGCCGTTCCGCCCAAGCATCGGGAGCGGGAGTTCTGCCTCAACTGCCACGGCTTCGTCCCGTCCCGGCCTAACGGCTTCCCGCAGGTGGACGGGGACAAGCACAACGCGCGCAAGAAGTGCGTGAGCTGCCACGACCCGCACAACCCCGAGCCGCCTGAGACGCCGACCGATTGCGGCGGCTGCCACGGCCGGATCGCGCGCATCAAGGCGGTCTCGACGCACTCGCAGCTCGCCTGCACCGAATGCCACCAAGTCGCGCCGCAGCACATGCTCGAGCCGCGCTCGGCACTGCCCACCAAGCCGGAGAAGCGCGAGGCGTGCGCCCGCTGCCATGACACCGCTGCGACCGACCCCGCAGCCTCCAAGGCGCGGGTCGACTTCAGTTCCCACGGCCGTGCATTCGTGTGCTGGGAGTGCCATTACGCCCACCTGCCGGAGGGGCCCAAGTGAACAAGCGTGATTTCCTGAAGGACGCCATCCTCTTCTTCCCCGCGGCGGGCGTGCTGCAGGCGCTCGCCTGCAAGGCCGAGGGCAAGGAGCTCAGCGCCTCGACGACGACCGGCTACGACCAGTCGCAGCACTGGTACGGCATGGGCATTGACGTCGACAAGTGCATCGGCTGCAACCGCTGCGTCGAGGCGTGCAAGGCGGAAAACAACGTCCCCAGCGAGCCGTTCTTCTTCCGCACGTGGATCGAGCGCTACACGATCAAGGCCGACGGCGAAGTGACCGTCGAGGGCATCAGCACCAAGACGCCGGAGCAGCGCATCGCCGAGCAGAACCAGCCGATCGACCCGAGCGTGCTGCGCACCTTCTTCGTGCCGAAGCTCTGCAATCAGTGTGCGCATCCGCCCTGCGTGCAGGTGTGCCCGGTGGGCGCGACCTTCCAGACCAAGGACGGCGTGGTGCTGGTGGACGAGACCCGCTGCATCGGCTGCCGCTACTGCATCCAGGCCTGCCCGTACGGCGCCCGCTACCTGAACCCCTTCACCCGCACGGCGGACAAATGCACGTTCTGCTACCACCGGATCACCAAGGGCATGCTGCCGGCCTGCGTTGAGGTCTGCCCGACCGAGGCCCGGATCTTCGGCGACCTGAAGGCCAAGTCCGACCGCCTCGTGCGGTTCCAGCGCAGGAACCCGATCAGCGTCCTGAAGCCGGACCTGAACACGGAGCCGAAGGTCCGTTACGCGAAACTCGACGGAGAAGTGCGATGAGCGGCGCGATTCCGGCCGGCCTGTATGAGCAGCTGGCCAGCAGCCTGAGCCACGTGCAAGGTTTCATCTACCCGAACGAGGTCGAGACGCACTGGTCGATCCTGATCGTCTGTTACCCGTACCTTACTGGCATCGTCGCGGGCGCCTTCATCCTTGCCTCGCTGGTGAAGGTGTTCAACGTCGTCGAGGTGCAGCCGATCTACCGGCTGGCACTGCTCACGGCGCTGTCGTTCATGCTGATCGCCGGCATGCCGCTGCAGCTGCACCTCGGGCACCCGGAGCGGGCCTACGAGATCTTCATGACGCCGCAGCCCACCTCGGCGATGGCCATGTTCGGCTTCGTCTACCTTTGGTACCTGCTCGGCATCCTGCTGATCGAGGTCTGGCTGGAGTACCGCCAGCAGCTTGTGCTGATGGCGCAGGAGGCGACGGGGCTGAAGAAGCTCCTGTACCGGGCGCTGTCGCTCTTTTCGACGGACATCAGCCCCGAGGCGGTCGCCTGGGACCACCGGGCGAGCAAGGTCGTCACGATCATCGGCATCCCCTCGGCGTTCTTCCTGCACGGCTACGTCGGCTTCATCTTCGGCTCGGTGAAGGCGAACCCGTGGTGGGGCAGCGTGCTGATGCCCATCGTGTTCCTGATGTCCGCGATCGTCTCGGGCATCGCGATGGTCATGCTGGTCTACATGGTGATCAGTCTGCTGCGCAACGAGAAGCTCGACATGCGCTGCCTCGACAAGGTGGGGCTGTTCCTGCTCGTCGCCATCATCGTCGACTTCGCCCTCGAGGCGCTCGACTACATTCACCGCATCTATCAGAGCGAGGAGTCCATTAAGATCCTCGGACAGCTGGTACTGGTGAAGCTGTTCTGGAGCATGGTGATCATGCAGGTGGCGCTCGGCATGCTGCTGCCCCTGCTAATTCTGGCGCTCGTGCGCAGCAAGCGACTCAACGAGGACATGCGCAAGCTGATGTACTTCGTCTCGGTGCTGCTGATCGAGCTCGGCATCTTCAGCATGCGCTGGAACGTGGTGATCGGCGGGCAGATGTTCTCGAAGAGCTTCCGCGGCCTGATGGCGTACAAGATGGAACTGACCGGCATCGAAAGCCTGGCGACGGCCATCGTGCTGCTCAGCCTGCCGTTCATCGTCCTCACCGTACTGCATCACCTGCTGCCCACCCGCTGGTTGGAGCAACGCGGGATTGCCGCTCACTAGGGGGCCGGGGCGCGGCCGCCGGTCCGTGGCCGCTCGACGCGCGCACGGTGGTCGAAAGGCCCAGCGCGCTGTAGGATTCGCGCGCGGTAACGACATGAGGCCGCACGGGACGCCTGCCTGAGCGGGCGCATGCAGAGGATCGACATGCCCAAGCACTATTTCGCGGCCGTGAGCCGCAACTCGATGAGCCTCGTCGGCACGGCCCTCGTGGTCGGCAGTCTGACCCTGATCCTGTCGCTGATCGCCGTGCAGATCATGGGTCTGCGCGGCGGTGCCTACCTCGGCATCATCACCTTCGTGCTGCTGCCGAGCCTCATGGCGTTCGGCCTGTTCCTCGTCTGGTTCGGCATCCGCCGGGCGCGCAAGAAGGCGGCCGGGGGGGCGGAGGCGGAGCGCTTCCCGATCCTCGACTTGAACAACGACCGCACGCGCAAGGGGCTGATCGGGCTCATCACGCTCTCGACGGTAAGCGTGGTCGTCCTCGCGGCAGCCACCTACAAGGGCATCGAGGTCATGGACTCGACCGCGTTCTGTGGCACCGTCTGCCACACGGTGATGCAGCCGGAGTACACCGCCCACGAGCGTTCGCCGCACTCGCGGGTGCCGTGTGCCGACTGCCACATCGGCCCCGGCGCGGACTGGTTCGTCAAGTCGAAGCTCTCCGGAGCTTGGCAACTCGTAGCGGTGACCTTTCACCTCTACCCCACGCCGATCCCAACACCGATCGGCAACCTGCGCCCGGCGCGCGACACCTGCGAGGTCTGCCACTGGCCGCAGACGTTCGTTGGCGACAAGCTCATCGTCAAGACTGTCTACACCGACGACGAGGCCAACACCGAGCTCAAGACCGCCGTGCTGCTGCGGATCGGCGGCCTCGCCGGCCGCGTGTCCTCGGGTATTCACTGGCACGTGAACCCGGGTGTGCGGATCCGCTACCGCGCAAGCGCGGACCGCCAGGCCATCTACGACGTAGAATTCAAGGACCCGGACGGCAAGGTCAAGCTGTTCAAGGCGCCGGAGACACCGAAGGACGCGCCGGCGGAGTGGCGGACCATGGACTGCATCGACTGTCACAACCGGCCGACCCACCGCTACAGCATGCCGGTGGATGAGGTCGACAACGCCATGGCCAAGGGTTTCATGGACAAGACCCTGCCGTACCTGAAGCGCGAGTCGCTGCGCGTGCTGAAGGTCAACTACCCGAGCCACGAGGTGGCGAAGGCGACGATCGCCCGCGAGATGCGCGAGTTCTACACCAAGAACTACCCGCAGGTGCACGACCAGAAGAACGCGGCGATCGAGCAGGCGATCAAAGAACTGCAGGAAATCTACGTCTCCAACGTGTTCCCCGAGATGAAGGTCACGTGGGGAACGTATCCCGACAATGCGCAGCACTACGACTCGCCGGGCTGCTGGCGCTGCCACGATCGCAAGCACAAGACCGACGACGGCAAGAAGATTTCGCGGGACTGCGACCTGTGCCACACGATCCTGGCGCAGGAAGAGGAGAACCCGGAAATCCTCAAAACGATCTCGCCGTGAGGGAGTAGGAAACCATGGGCATCAGTCATCGGTTGGCATTTTCCGCGCTGCTCGTGGGCGTCTCCGTGCTCGGCGTCGGCCGGGCCGTTGCGGCGGCCGATCCCGCGCTGCTCGAGAAGTGCACGATCTGCCACGGCGAGCAGGGGGTCAGCGCCGAGGCGGCCTACCCGACGATCGCGGGCCTGCCGCTGAAGCTGCAGATGGATGCGCTGCGGGCGTATCGGGACGGCACCCGCGACTGCGGGCCGGTGCCCCGCATGTGCAAGATCGTGGTCGGCATGACCGACGACCAGGTCAAGGAACTCGCCACGCACTTCTCGACGTTCCCGTACAAGCCGGCCGTCCAGCCCTTCAAGGCGGAGCTCGTGGAGAAAGGGCGGCAACTGCATGAGGACTACTGCGCCGTCTGTCACGGCGAGACACCCGCCGACGCGGACAAGAGCATCCTGCAGGGACAGTGGGCCGAGTACCTCCGCTACGCGATCGGCCAGTACCGCTCGGGGCACCGCAAGCAGCCGCCCACCATGCGGCGCCAGACGGAGAAGCTCACCGATCAGGACATCGACGCCCTGGTCAACTACTACGCCAGCTACCGCTGACGGGACATCAGAAGCGCCGGGCCGGCCGCAGCTTTCCCGCTGCGGCCGGCCCGGCGTTTGTGTGTATGGTGAGGATTACTTGAGCGACGAGTAGTAGGCGGCCAGGTTGGCGATGTCGGCTTCGTTGAGCTTCTTCGCTTCCTTGGTCATCTTGGCGGCGGCCTTCGGATCCTTCGCGGTCTTCGCGCGCGCGTCCGACTGATACTCCTCGATCGCCTTCGTGAACTTCGCGGCCGGCATGCCGGCGATGCCGGGCACCTTATCGTCGCCCTTGCCGTCGTCGCCGTGGCAGTCGACGCAGGCGTCCGTGGCCTTCTTCTTGCCGGCGGCGGCGTCAGCGGCGTAGGTCGGGGCGGCGGCCAGCGCGCAGGAGGCCACCAGGGCAGCAAGCACAATCTTGTTCATCTGTTCGCACCTTGAATGGGAGGGAGTACGCTGCCCGCGTTCCGGCAGCGGCGCCGATTCTCTCCCAACGCGCCGGCCTCCGCCACATGCCGCTGCGCAAGTTACCCGCCGGCCGGCGGGCGCCGGTCCGGGGCGGCGGGGCGGGCATCGCAGGCGGCGCACTGACCGCCGCCGCGGCGGAGAGCCGCGCGCTCGAGTCGGGCCGCCAGCCGGCCGAGCCATGGCGGGGCGGCCGGTCCACCCGCGATACCGGCCACGGTGCGTGCCAGTTGCAGGCGCGCAGACACCGGCATGAGCGCCCACGCCGCGTAGGCGGAGGCAGCGAGAACCACGATGGCGACGATCAGCCCTTCCAGCATCCTCGAGTTCCTCAGCCGAGCAGCGCGCTCGCCACTCGATACGTGATGAACGAGGCCCCGTAGGCTAGCGCGAACAGGTAAGCCACCATGAACAGCGGGTAGCGCCAGGAATTCGACTCGCGCTTCACGACAACCAGCGTCGACAGGCACTGCGGCGCGAACACGTACCAGGCGAGTAGCGACAGCGCCGTCGCGAGGCTCCACGTCTGCGCGACCATCGGTGCCAGCGTACTCGCCACGTCGTGCGCGCTGGTTGAGAGCGAATAGACCGTGCCGAGCGCGCCAACGACGACTTCGCGCGCCGCGAGTCCAGGCACCAGCGCGAGCGAGATCTGCCAGTTGAAGCCGAGCGGGGCGAACACGTGCTCGAGCGCGCGGCCGAGCATCCCGGCGAAGCTGTAGACGATGGGTGGTCCGGTGGCGCCGGGCGGCGGCGTCGGGAAGCTGCTCAGGAACCACAGCACGATCATCAGGGCGAGGATGATGGTGCCGACCCGCCGGACGAAGACCTTGGCGCGCTCCCACAGGCCAATCAGCAGGTTGTTCACGTGCGGCCAGTGGTACTCCGGCAGCTCAAGTAGCAGCGGGTGATAGGCAGTGCGCAGCGCGGTGCGCTTCAGCAGGTAGGCCACGGCCATCGCCGCGAGGATGCCGGCCACGTAGAGCGTGAACAGCACCAGGCCCTGCAGGTTGAACGGGCCGACCGGCCGGTTCGAGATGAACGCGGCGATGATCAGCGCGTAGACCGGCAGGCGGGCCGAGCAGGTCATGAGCGGCGCGATCATGATGGTGGCGAGCCGGTCGCGCAGGTTCGGGATCGTGCGTGTCGCCATGATGCCCGGCACAGCGCAGGCGAAGCTCGATAGCAGCGGTATGAAGGCGCGCCCCGAGAGCCCGACGCTGCCCATCAGCCGGTCGAGCAGGTACGCCGCGCGCGGCAGGTAGCCGCTGTCCTCGAGCGCGATGATGAACAGGAACAGGATGAGGATCTGCGGCAGGAAGACGAGCACGCTGCCGGCGCCGCCGATGACGCCGTCGACAAGAAGGCTGCGCAGCAGCCCGTCGGGCAGGCTCTGCCGGATGAGCCCGCCCGTCCAGGACACGGCGTGATCAATCAGGGCCATCGGTACGGCGGCCCAACTGAAGACGGCCTGGAATACGAAGAACAGCACCGCGGCGAGGATGGCCGGACCGGCAATCGGGTGCAGCACGACTTCATCCAGCCGCGAAAGCGCCCGCTGGCGCAGCGGCTCGATGTAGCCCGCAGCCTGCAGGATGCGCCGCACCTCACGGTGCGTGCGCTGAATCTGCTCGAAGGACGGCTCGCTCCAGGCGGCAGGGAGACGCGGGCCCGGGTGGGGCAGGCTCTCGAGCTTCTCGAGCAAGTGGCGATCGCCGCCGTGCTCCACTGCGATCGTCTCCACCACTGGCACGCCGAGCTCGCGCTCGAGCAGGGCATGGTCCAGCCGGTAGCCGCGGCTCTCGGCGAGGTCGCTCATGTTGAGCGCGACCACCATCGGCACGCCGAGGTCGCGAAGCTCCAGGACGAGACGGAGGTTGAGCCGCAGGTTCGTCGCGTCGACGACGCAGACCACGAACTCGGGCGCCGGCTCATCGGCGAGCCGTCCGAGGAGGAAATCCCGCGTGATCGCCTCGTCGAGCGTGGTCGGCGTCAGGCTGTACGCTCCCGGCAGGTCGAGTACCCGGTACAGGCGCTGCCGGTGGGGCCCGACGAACGCGCCTTCCTTGCGCTCGACGGTCACCCCGGCGTAGTTCGCGACCTTCTGGCGGCTGCCCGTGAGGCGGTTGAAGAGCGCGGTCTTGCCACTGTTCGGCACACCGACCAGCGCAACGCGCATGGGATCGAGCGTGTGGGCGTGCGCCGTCATTGCTCTGATGTCAGCGCTCGCTCGTCTCGACGAACACGGCGCTCGCTTCGCGCCGCCGCAGCGCAAAGGTCGTGTTGCCGAGACGCACCGCCATCGGGTCGCCGCCCGGCCAGATTTCCTCGATGACCTCGATCGATTCACCCGGCACGAAGCCGAGTTCCAGCAGGCGACGGCTCACCGTCGACTGCGCTTCGTCCCCCAGGCTCTGCGAGTCGTTGCGAACGGCTGCGACGAGGCCGCGGGCTCCTTTGTGCAATGCAGCGAGGCTGACGGGAGGCATGAGATTCCAGATCGAACTTGCCAGAGCGCAAAGTGTCTTTTAAATGAGAGTCGTTCGCAACGCGGCAAACCCGTATCCAGCTAAGGAATACCGAGTTATCGCGTCAGCTAATTGACGACATCTGGTGATTGTATAGGCAATAGCTATACAGATGATGTACATCCTCCCTATACTCAGCCGAAGCTTCCCAGGATCCCAGTGAAACCGGGGCAGCCCTGGACCGAATAGAGGTACGAGCAATGACCCAGTCCGTTCTCGAGCGCGTTGCCAGCGGCGAACAGCGGGCTGTGCGCGAGTGCATCGATGAGTTCGGTGGTCTGGTGTGGGCGATCGCGCGGCGCATGACACGGTCGCGGGCAGACGCTGAGGACGCGGTCCAGGAGATCTTCGTCGACGTCTGGCGCAGCGCGGCGCGCTTCGACCCGGCGCTGGGTTCGGAGAAGGTCTTCGTGACGACCATTGCCCGGCGCCGGCTGATCGACCGCATTCGGCGGGCCCGCACGGGTCCGCTGATGGACTCGGAGGAGGTGCTGGAGTCGCTGCAGTTCGCCGAGCCTGGTACGGGCGGCGAGATCCGCGCCGATGCGGAGCGAGCGGCCGCCGTGGTCGCCAGGCTCCGGCCGGACCAGCGCAAGGTGCTGCGGATGGGGCTGCTCGAGGGTATGACGCACTCCGAGATCGCCCGGGCGACGGGAATGCCTCTCGGCACGGTCAAGACACAGATGCGTCGGGGTCTGATTCAGGTACGTGAGTGGCTGAAGCTCGGCACAACGACAGCGAGGCTGGATCCGGCCAGGTCCTGACCGGGGTCGAGACGCCGCCTGAGCGGCCATTGCCCCGGCGCATGCGCCGTCGCCTCGAATGCTGCGCGGAGGCCTGGCAGCGAGGGGAGTTCGAGGAACTCAACACCTATCCGCTATCCCGGGTTCGCCGCCCGCTGCCGATCGCAGTCGGCTTGTGCGCTGCCGCCACCTGCGCCCTGCTGACCTTGCTGGGCTGGACGCGGAGCGAAACGGGGCGCGGGTCCGCAGCCACCCTGGCCGAGCGCCTAGCGCGCGCTCGGCTACTCCGATCCTCGCCTCGGGTCGGGCGGTGGCCTTGGGCCAGCGTCGGCGGCAGTGCGGTGTCCGGTGACGTCGTCTGGGACAACGACCGCCAGCAGGGCTTCCTGCGGCTTGAGGGCCTGCCGCCGAACGCCGGAGCCGCGCAGCAATACCACCTCTGGATCTTCGACGCGGCCCGCGGCGAGCACGATCCGCTCTATGGCGGCGTCTTCGAGGCGGGCACCGCCGGCGCCGTCGTCGTGCCGATTCGCACCCCCCTGCGGGTCGGCCGTGCGGTCGGGTTCGCCGTGACCCTGGAGGAGGCCGGCGGCACCGTGGTCTCGAAGCGCCGGCGTGTGGTCGCGCGCACCGGCGCGGACGCCGGCTGATCGCCGCTAGAATCGGGCGATGCCTGCAGCCCCGCCGGGTCCCGACCTCATCGGTTCGACGGCCGCACCGGAGAGCCAGTGCGCCGGCGCGGTGATGATGGTCCGTCCTGCCGCATTCGGCTGGAACCCGCAGACCGAGCCCAGCAATCGCTTCCAGCGGCCCGGGGCGGGTAGCGCCACCGACCTCGCCCGTGCCGCCGGCGAGGAGTTCGACGCGCTGGCCGATGCCCTGCGCGACGCCGGAGTGGGGGTCCACGCTTTTGACGACCTGCCGCAGCCGGCGTGCCCGGATGCGGTGTTTCCCAACAACTGGGTGAGCTTTCACGCCGACGGCAGCGTCGTGCTGTATCCGCTGCTGGCGCTGAATCGCCGTCCGGAGAGGCGCTTCGACCTGCTGCTGCGGCTCGAGCAGGAGGGGCGCTTCGCGGTGCGGCGCCTTGTGGACCTGACGCATTACGAGGCCCAGGGCCTTTTCCTCGAGGGCACCGGGAGCCTCGTGCTCGACCGCGTCGAGCGTGTGGCCTACGCGTGCCTGTCGCCACGCACGCACCGCGAGCCGCTCGAGGCCTTCTGCGAGGAATGCGGCTATGAGCCGTTCGTGTTCTCTGCGGCGGATGCCGCGGGGGTTCCCGTCTACCATACGAACGTGGTGCTTTCCCTGGGCAGCCGCGTGGCGGTGCTCGCGGTGCAGAACGTCGCGCCGCCGGATCGCGACCGGTTGCTCGAGCGGCTGGCGCGCGACGGACGCCTCGTGGAGACGATCGGGCGCGACCAGGCCTCAGCCTTCGCCGCCAATGTGCTCGAGCTGCGCGCCGCCTCGGGTGAGGCCGTGCTCGCCATGTCCACGCGGGCGTTTGGGAGTTTCGCGCCGGAGGCACGGGCGCGGCTCGGCGCCCGCGTCGATCGCGTGGTGGAGGTCCCCATCCCGATGATCGAACGAGTCGGCGGGGGCTCCGTGCGCTGCATGCTCGCGGAAGTGTTCCTGCCGCAGGCGGAGGCCCCATGACCACACCCACGTTGCGCGATGCAGCGCTCGCCGAGGCGCTTGCCGGCGGCTGGCGTCTGGTGCGCTGGACCATCGAATACCCGGCGACCGGCCGCCTGACGCAGCCCTTCGGCCCGGCGCCCGAGGGGCTGCTCATCTACACGGCGGACGGCTGCATGTCGGCGGCTATGCAACGGCCGGCGAGGCCGCGGCTGTCGCGCGCCAACGTGGGCGCGGTGAGCGATGCGGAGAAGGCCGCGGCGTTCGAGGCCTGCGTGCTCTACGCGGGCCGCTGGCACGTGGCCGGCCGCGAGGTTCACCACCAGGTCGAGCTGGCGATGAACCCGAACTTGCTCGGCACGCGGCAGGTGCGCGGTGCGCGGCTGCGCGACGGCGAACTCGAGCTCACCGCCGAGGAACCGCTCGAGCAGGCTGGCTCCGTGCGTATCCACCGCATCCTCTGGCGGCGCGCCGCGGCGCGAGCGGGTTAAGCCGGCGCTTCCAGGTCGTCGAGGAATTCCACGGCGCGGCGCAGGTGGGGAACGACGATGGTGCCGCCCACGACGAGCCCGATGCTCATGGCCTCGACGATCTCCTCGCGCCGGTTGCCGGCGTTGCGCGCCTCGACCAGGTGGTACTTCACGCAGTCGTCACAGCGCAGCACGAGCGAGGCCACCAGACCGAGCAGCTCGCGCGTCCGCTTCGGCAGCTCGCCTCCCTCAGCATACGCCAGCGAGTCGACGGAGTAGATCCGCTTGATGACGCGGTTGTCCTCCTCGAGGATCCGCTCGTTCATGCGCGCGCGATAGGCGGCGAAGTCCTGCTCGAGCTTGCCCACGGGCGTCTCCTGCTGGCGGCGATGGCCGAGCAGTGTAATCGGCCGCCCGCCGGTTGCGGACGGGCCCGATGCTAGAATTCACCGAGGAGGCCGCAAGTGCTCGAACTCGGGGTCAAGGCTCTGCTTGCTTATCTGCTCGGCTCGCTGCTCGGCAGCCTGCTCATGGGCCGCCTACGCGGAGTGGACATCCGCGAGCAGGGCAGCGGCAATGCCGGCGGTACGAATGCGCTGCGCACGCAAGGATGGCGCTTTGCTCTCGGCGTCGTTCTCGTCGACGTCGGCAAAGCGCTCCTCGCGGTCGGCGTGCTGCCCGGTCTCGATCTGCCGCTCGTTGGCTTCGATCCTGCGGTCGGCCGCAGCTGGCTGGCAGTGTCCTGCGCCGCGGCCGTCGTCATCGGTCATGTCTACCCGGTGTGGTACGAGTTCCGCGGCGGCAAGGGTGCTGCCACGCTGATCGGCGCGATCGCGGTGCTGGCCCCGGCCGCGCTGGTGCCCGTGCTCCTCGTCTGGCTGTGCTGCGTGATGCTGACGGGCTACGTTGGCCTCGGCACGATGCTCGGTACGGCGACAGTGCCCGTGTATCTCGCCCTGGCCCGGCCGACGGAGCCGGCACTCTTTGTGTTCGGTCTCGCCATGGCCGGGTTCGTGGCCATCACGCACCGCTCGAACATCTCGCGCATGGTGGCCGGCAGCGAGAACCGCGCGAAGCGGCTGTGGCTGCTGCGCCCGCGATGATCCCGACGCGGCAGCGGCTTCTCGCGCTGCTCGCCGACGGCAATCTGCATTCCGGGGCGAAGCTGGCCGCCGCCCTGGGACTCAGCCGGGCGGCGGTGTGGAAGGAAGTCGCCGGGCTGCGCAAGCGTGGCATCGAGGTGCTGAGCCACGAGCGGCGCGGCTACCGGCTCGAGCGCCCCGTAGAGTTGATCGATGCGGTCCTGCTGCGCTCGATCGCGGAGGAGTCGGGCTGGCGGCTGCCAGCGGACCTCGAAGTCCTCTTCGAGGTGGACTCCACGAACGAGTACCTGTACGGGGCGCCTGCACCCCCTCCGGGTAAGCCACGGCTCGTGATCGCGGAGCTGCAGCGCGCCGGCCGCGGCCGGCGGGGCCGGTCGTGGCTCGCACCGTTCGGCTCGGGCCTCACGTTCTCGATCGGCTGGACCTTCGCCGACCAGCCAGCGGAGCTCGCGGCACTCAGTCTCGCGATGGGCGTGCAGGTCGTGCGCGGCCTGCAGGCACTCGGCCTGCGCGAGGTGCAACTCAAGTGGCCGAACGACGTGGTCGTCGCACACCACAAGCTCGGCGGCCTGCTGACGCAACTGCGATCCGAGGCTGGCGGTCCGGCCTACGTCGTGATTGGCCTCGGCGTTAATATCGACCTGCCCCAGGCGGCGCGCGAGGCCCTCGGCTCGACCGACGCCACGCCTCCCTGCGACCTGCGTGAGGCGTTCGGTGGTGCTTCCCCGGGGCGGAACCGGACCGTCGCGAGCGTCGCCGCCGCGATGCTCGCCGGGCTCGATGAGTTCGCGCGCGCAGGCTTTGCGCCGTTCGCTGAGCCGTGGCGAACGCTCGATTCGCTGCGCGATACGCCGGTGCGCATCGTGCAGGGCGAGCGGAGCCTCGAGGGCATTGCGCGCGGGGCGGACCCGGGCGGCGCGCTGCGGGTCGAGGTCGACGGTCACATCGAGCGCTTCTTCTCGGGCGAGGTCAGCCTGCGGCGCCCGGTCGTCGCGCCGGAGGCACGATGATCCTGCTCGTCGACATCGGCAACTCCCGCGTCAAGTGGGCCACCTTCGATGGCCACGAGGTCGGCGCACAGCAGGCGGCGGATTATTCCGGGTGGACCGCGCCGGACTGGCGCCGCGAGCTGTTCGCGGCGGCGGACGTGCGGCGCGTGATTGCGGTCACCGTCGCCGGGGATGCGAGCCAGAGGATGTTGCGCGAGGCGGCGCAGGCGGGACCCGGTTGCGCCGTCGAGTTCGTGACGACGACTGCTTCGGCCGCGGGTGTGCGCAACGCCTATCGCGATCCGAAGCTGCTCGGGGCCGACCGCTGGGTGGCGGTGATCGCCGCACACCATCGTGCCGGGCGCGACTGTTGCGTGGTGGACGTGGGTACGGCGACGACCGTCGATGCGGTCAGTGCGGACGGCCGGCATCTCGGCGGGTTCATCGTGCCGGGGCCCCGCCTGATGATCGGTTCGCTGCTGAAAGGGACGAGCGACCTGGCGAGGCACTCGGCGGCCAGCGGCGCGGGCGGCTCGGCCCTCTTCGCCGACAACACCCGCGACGCCATCGAGCGTGGGTGTCTCGTCACATTGGCCGCGTTGGCCGACCGGTCGGTTCAGGAACTCGCCCGGCAGCTGGGGGCCGCGCCGATGCTCGTCTTCACCGGTGGCGCGGCTCCGCTCGTGATGCCGCATGTACTCTCGCCGCTCGAGTGGGTGCCCGACCTCGTGCTCCGTGGGCTGGCGGTGCTGGCGCGACCGCCGTCCTGAACCAAGTCCCGCGAGCAGGGCCTAGTTTTGTGAAGCTGGAGTCCCGTCCGAGGCAAGAAAGTCTATTAAAGTCAGTGCATTGAGAGAGACGGACCGACGCCCGCGGCAGACGGTGCCGAGCTCTCGGGATCCGGTCCGCTGCGGATTTCCCGAGGTGTCTTGCGCGGGCCCGCGGGTATCATTGCCGATTGTCGTGATCGGGGTCCGTCGCGGGCACCCGCACCGCTTGCTGCAGGAGGTTTAGAGATGAAGATTTCCCGTTTGATGGTTGTCAGTGCCGCAGTTCTCGGTCTCGCCGGCTGGGCCGGCGCCGCCAATGCCGACGCCGCCGCGGGCAAGGCCAAGTTCACGGCCGTCTGCGCGGAATGCCACGAGGTCGGCGACTTCAAGGGCGAGGACGCCAAGGCGCTGACTGATTCGATCAAGCAGATCGTCGCCGGGACGAAGAAGCACAAGAAGGCGCTCAAGCTGACTGACGCGGAGATCGCGGACCTCGCTGCCTACATGGCAGCCGGCAAGTAGCGACCAACGAGGGCTCTTGTGACAGAGGCCCGTCCCGAAGGGGGCGGGCCTTTGTTTTGGGTTTTGGTTAACATCGCGCGCATCGAGGATCGAAACGGACTTCCGTGCGAGCTCTCTTCCTGTTGTTGTTGCTGGCGAACCTGCTGTTTCTGGCGTGGTCGACCTGGATCGTGCCGAACGCGCCGCTGGCCGGCGCGCCGACACCCAGTGCGCCTGACAACCACTCTATCCACCTGCTGCGCGAGGCCCCGGTCGCGCATGACGCTGCCGCGGCGGCCGCGACTGCAGCAGCAGTGACCAACGGCTCCGCTGCCGCCTGCGTGGCGGCCGGGCCGTTCCTTGAGCGCGTGCAGGCCGAGGCTGCGGCACGACACTTGGCCGGCCTCGGCTTCAAGTCGCGGCCGCGCGCGGCGACGGAGGACGTGAAGGTCGGGCAATGGGTCCGGGTGCCGAATCTCGCGACGCCGGAAGACGCGGCCAACGCGCTCGCGGCCCTGAAGGCCGCCGGACTCACGGATGCCGAGATCGTCAGCGATGGCACCCCGGGCAATACGATCTCGATCGGGGTGTTCAAGGAGCCGGCGCGGGCCAGCTCGGCGGTCGCGACCGCCCGCAAGGCCGGGTTTGCGGCTGAGGTGAGTGACCGAACTCGGCAGGCCGACGTCTGGTGGCTGGATGTCGATCGTCAAGAGAACGGCGGTCTGCCGACCCTCGAGGCCTTGGGGGTCACCCGCTCGAGTGCACCACCGCTCGAACTGCGTGCGTGTCCTGCGGCGACCAAGCCGGCCGGTTAGAATCCGGCCGCGTGCTGGCATAGCTCAGTCGGTAGAGCAGCCGCCTTGTAAGCGGCAGGTCGGGGGTTCGACTCCCTCTGCCAGCACCACCTTACCGAACTGCGTTGAATCACTGCCCCGGCACCGCGCCGCGGCTTCTGTTTTTGACGAAAGCATCAATTATTCGAGGTACGGCCAGCGGGCGAGGGTCGCACAAGGGGCCGATGGTCGTGACCGAGCATGGTTTGACCGTGGCCCGTTCCGACGACGCCTGGAGATGCGCAGAGCGCGAGGCTGCTGATGGCGCGTGGCGACCGTTACCGCATGTTTGGAGTTGCCGGGAATCGCTCATCACTCCAGCACGTAGACATCGTAGCTTTCGTCGTTGCAGCAGACCGGATCGAATCGCGCGATGCGGCGCGTCGACGACATGAAGGCGCGCACTTGCTCAGGGCTGGTCCAGAGCTGCCAGTTGTAGCCTTCGAGGATTGCGCGAACAGGCCCCGACGGATCGAGCCGCTCGTGCAGCAGGATCACGACCGGCTGCATGGTCACGCGGTGCACGCGTCGTGCGTCGTCGAGGATGTCCTGCAGGAAGAGCGCAAGCCGCGCGTTGCGTGTGAAGCGGACGACGTTGCCGAACCTTTGCTCGCGCAGCAGATAGGTGCGATTGGGCAGGTAGTAGGCGAGCGGTTCGACGAGGTAATCGGGGTCGCTCAGGATCGTCGCGTCCCGAAGTTCCGGGATTTGCCCGATCAGCCGGGCGAGTTCGCGACTGCGGCTTTCGGGTTCCGAACCGAAGGCGATCGGCAGGACTTTGTGCTGCCCGACCGCGATCTGCAGCACCAGCAGAGCTGCGAAGCATGCCATGCCGACGCCACGCAACGTCTGAATTGCGGGCGATGCGCCATCCGGTTCATTACGCCCGACGATCCAGTACATGCATACGAGGAAGACGAGCCAAAGCCCTTGATGCCGGTAGAAGCCAGGGTAGACCACCGCAAAAAAGACGGAAAAGCTGAAGAGTGCGACCCAAGTCGCCAGCATTGCGGCCGGCCTGCGCGACAGTCCTACAGCGCTGCCGACGAGCACAACCGACATCAGCAACTGGGAAACGAGGATGTAATGCGACGGCCACAGCGACATCATGCGCGCAGCTGCCGGTAGGCCGTTGCCGACCAGTTCCCAGAACGACGATGCTGGCAGAAACAAGGCCGTCGCGAGTCGACGGACTGAATCACCGGCAGGAATGAAGCTCTGTGCCGCGTCGTTGAACGGCGGGTAGATCGTGACGGCGCACAGTAGCACGCCGACCATGGCGATGAGCGCATTAATAGCGAAATTGCGTAGCGCGAGGGAACGATTCGCGGACTTGTCCAGCAAGATGTCCAGCAACCAGAAGAGAGCGAAAGCACCGGCCAGAATCACCGAATGTACATTGCAGTTGGCCAGCACCAACAGCACCAATCCCAGAGCGATGCCGCGGTCGCGATGCTTCTGATACAGCGCCGCGAACAAGAACATCAGCAGCATGCTGATGCCGTAGTTGCGGGACATCACCGAGTACTCGTAGAGGCCGATGCGCCCCAGAAGCAGCGCCCCGATCACCAACCCGCCGAATGGAGACCGCCAAGCCAGCAAGAGAGCGGAAGCCAACGCCACCGCGACCGCGACAAGCGGCAGCACCGCGGGCGTCGGCAGGAGCGTGTGGACGCCCCTGAGCAGCAGGTACCAGACCGCTGGATGCCCTTCGCCGTGCAATCCGCGCAGCATGGCGACGAGGGTGTCGCCTTGCAGGGCCATCGAGAGCGCGCGCACTTCATCGCGCCAGAACGCGTGACGCATTAGCAGTAAACCGACCAGAAGCGCCCAACCGAAAACGATCCAGAGCGCTCTTCTTCGGCGGCCTTCCAGTCTCTCCGATCCGTAAATCAAACTGACAATCCGCATGGTCTTGCCGCCGGATTCCGGGCCACAGTCTGTTAGTAATGTAGCGCCGGCATTCCTGCGACGCATGGCCGACGAACTGGAATGGCTGGCTGAGGAAGAATCGGGCGACGGCTGGACGAGCGATTTGTAGCCGGTTGCCCTGCCAGCGCCGTGCTGGCGCGTAGCCAGCGGTGTAGCAACAATACCAGGTTGAAACAGCTAGGCCTTGTAAAACAAGGAGTTAAATACACTACTCGACGTTCTGCATCTGCTCGCGCACCTGCTCGATCAGCACCGTCATGTCCACGGCGGCGTACGGCGTCCCTGTCTCCCGCGACTTCGACGACAGCGTGTGCTCTGGCCGGTCTGGGGCCTGGGCCGAGTACGCAAAGCCGCGAAAGGGACCCGCCTACCGCGACGCGAATCCCGGCCCCGCGAGCCTGTATCAAGACTCTCAAGGACGAAAGCCGGTGGAATAGTTCCACCAGGTCCCTTCATTTCTGGCACCGACGCGGGACCGACATGCAGCTAGAGAACGACTTTTTGCCTCGCAGCGTCAGCCCATCCCAAGCAGCCCGAAAACGAAGGAGTCTTGACACAGACTCCCCGCGCCGCGGTTTCTGTTTCTGAGCAAACGCGGCAGATATCTCTTAGGTTCCCCCCATTTGAATTGGCAGCATTGTCCGAGCGGCGGGTAGGGCGGACTTGTCACACTCTTGCCACAGTAACCACCGCGAACAGGC
>Ga0209048_10001705_pt1 | contig 22310 bp, 18 predicted proteins | sample FrelakmetCRP12CR_FD_187146 | JGI IMG/M metagenome (GOLD analysis project Ga0209048, IMG submission 187146) | Freshwater lake sediment microbial communities from the University of Notre Dame, USA, for methane emissions studies - CRP12 CR (SPAdes)... | ecosystem: Environmental > Aquatic >... | reverse complement strand
GCGCCAGCGCGCACGCAAACGGTCATACCCACCCTTTCATCCGCTACGCCAGTTTACGCGCCTGCCACGTTCAACCTGCCGGTTGAACAGCTGCCTTATGTAACTGCCCAGGCCCAACTACTAAGCGCCCTGGGGGTGGCTGCGGATACCCAGCGTTACCTGGACGCCGCTGTTCAAGTCTCCGAGCAGACAGTTGACTCGGGCGGTATCCAGGCCAGGTTGCAGGGCCTTGTGAGCCTGCCCGCTGGCAGCCCGGCAGCCAATACAGTGTGGATAGCGGTTGTGGCTTATTCAGAGAATGGTCAGATGATCGGTCTACGTAAGTGGGAAGCCCCTACAAAGTTATCACCAGGGGCGAGCCTGCCCTTCGATGTGACTGTCTACAGCTTAGGCCCGGCGATACAAAAAACGGATGTGCTGGTCGAAGCAAGACCGTAGAGAGTGAAGTATCGCTCCAGGTTTTACCCTCCACCCTCTCCAATCATTTCACCGGTCGCCCAACCTTGGGATCGCCACCCCGTCCACTGTCGGAGCCGGTGCAAAGCCTAACAGGGCGGCGATCGTCGGTGCGATATCTACCACTCGCATGGGAGGAATCTCGCCTCCAGCAGGCGAGATGCCATACCCTGCGGCGATGAACAACGCCTGCATTTCGGGCAGGGAGCTATCGTACCCATGCTGTCCGAGATCCAGAGATGGCTCAAAAATTGTGCGCTTGCCGCGCCAGCCGTCCAGGTTGTAACCCGGCGAGGCCTGTGCGAAGACGTCGCCCGAATTGAGATGCTCCAGCCTTAGACTGCTCAGCTCTGTGCGGGCCAACACGCGCTGGAATACTGAAAGCCCATTAACCGGATCGGTCAGAGAGGTGAGCACCTCCATTACCCGTTTCTGCACTGCAGGATATTCATCCGGAGTAACAATCCCATTCTTCTCGCGGCCTTTCAGGTTGATGTATACATGCACGGCCCCCCCGGACGCGACTGCAAAGGCCTTCGATCGATTCACCACCACATAAGCTTTCTTATCCAGGGTAAGCAAACCAGCCTTCTGCAGGACTGTGTTCACATATACCGTGGTATGGCAGGGCGCCATACCATGATTGGCGACCATAAGCACGGTCGTGTCGTGCAAGTTTACCCCATCCAGCATTGTTCCAAGGGCCTGGTCGGAAACCTGGGCGGCTTGCTGCATATAACCGGCGTATTCTTTAGCACGCTCCGGCGAATAATTTGCCTGGCGCGGGTCCTGCAGCATGAAGGCATGCCCGGAGGCGTCAAAACCCTCCTGCCAGGTGAACAACAGGTCTGGATGATAGACGTTGAATACCCAGGCGGTCACCTGCGCCAGCCAGTCCGAGAAGCGTTGCAGCATATGCATGTAGTCTGCGGGGCTGATCCAGCCGTGCTGCAAAGCATAGATATCCGGCTCGGCAGGCGGAAACCTAAACTTCTGGTTCAAGGTCTCGGAAAGGGCTTGTGGGGTGGCTGTGTTATGCTCAACCGCAGTATAGAAGAGCGTTACCTGTCCAGGGCTGATCTTCTGAATCAAGAAATCGGCTCCAGAGAGAGGGTTGGTTTTTAAGACCAATGGGCCCCACTCTCCTGCTTTGAGGTGGGGAGTGTTGTTGGTCACCGTCCGGCTGTTGGCGCCGCCATCTGGGCTGGAGGTAAGCAACACCAGGTCATAATTGGCGGTCTGGTCGTCGGTCGAATCCACCACCAGTAAACGGGTCAAGGCAACTTCGGGGATTCGAAACACCCCTTCCAGCGCCGGGCTATAAGAGACCGGAGAGTTTTTCCATGCCTGGGCAGGGGTCAAGTGGATCGTTCCCTGGCTTGAGTAAGCATCTCGCTCACTGTAGCCGATGGTATAGTCGGCCATCTGGTTTGGAAAAGCCGGTGATGCTCCATTGAAGAAGACTGTGGCGGTGGTGAGACCGAGGCGCGAGGCCGTCACCCACACCGGCTCGGCCTGGTCAAACGGCTCATTAAAAGCGGAGCGATACCAATAAAAAGAGTCATTTGGGTTGTGGAAAGTGTTGGAGACGATACCGGTATGGGCCGGGTAGGAGCCGGTGGCTATACTGCTGAAGGCCGGGGCGGTCAGAGGGGGATCTACACTCTGAGCAGAGGAGTGCACGCCCTGAACTGCCAGGGCAGCGAAATGAGGCAGGCTGCCCTTCGCCATCAGGTTAAAGAGAACCTCTGCCTGCCCGCCGTCCCAGCCGATCACGATAACAGAGTGACGCCGCGCTTCAGTCGGGGTAGGCGCTACCGGAATATTGGTCGGCGTAATCTCGGCTGGCAGGGTGCCCGTGGCGGCTGTCGTTGGTAAAGCCGCCTCGGTTATATCGGTTACAGCCCTACCTGGAGTGAGAGAGGATTGTGGGAAAGGGTCCTGGACGCCGGGTGCGGTCGCCCGGATAGGATTCGGCCGCTCGCATCCTGTCAGGACTAGGGATAGAATGAGCATTGCAATGAGCAGGGGTTTGGTATTATGCATTGAAATGTTCCTGCAAATCCCCAACTATTTGACGAATTGACGAATGACTCTACCCGACAACCAGATCAGGCGCCCCCAAAGGCCTCTATAAGCGGCACAGGCATAAATACCAGTAAGAAAACGACCAGCCCCAATATTGCCATGGCTCTGCGACGTGGGTCAAGCGCCGTAATCTGGTCTAGCGGTTCGGCATATACGCGACCCAAAAAGAAAATGATGAAAGCCCACAGCCACCAGCCAACCCACACCGTGCCGAGCAAGATCAGGGCCCCCAGAATAAATGGCAGCAAGGCCTGGGCGCGGCGTCCCACCAGAACGTACATCAGGTGACCGCCGTCTAGCTGCCCGGCCGGGATCAGGTTCAGGGCGGTGACCAGCAGGCCGGCCCAGGCAGCCCAGGCTACCGGAGAGAGTATCACGTCTAGGCCTCCCAATGGGATCGGGTGGCCGGTGAAGAAATAACGCACCCAGTAGAGGAAAGGCGGCGTAGTTCCATAACTGAGCGGTGCAGGGAGCAGCTTGCCAAATACGATAAACTTGGAAAACAAATACAGCAACGAGTTGCCCTCTATCTGGATCCCTTCACCCGCTCCCAGGTGGATCGGGCTGACCGTTGAAAGTGATAACCCCAAAAATAGCAAAGGCACGGCCACTATCAGCCCGGCCAGAGGCCCCGCAAGCCCAATGTCCAGCAGAACCCGCCGGTTCTTAGGCGGCTCTTTGAGCTGGATGAAAGCTCCCAGAGTGCCAAATGAGCCAGGGAGCGGCATCGGCAGGAAATAGGGTAGGGTGACATTGGTCTTATGGTAACGGCCTGCCAGGTAATGGCCAAATTCGTGGCACAGAAGGATTGTCAGCAGGGTGAGGGCGAATGGCCAGCCTTTCCACAGGGTTGCAAGTGAGCCAAAAAACAACTCACTAAATGAGTTATACGGCTTATCATAGACATACGCAGCCCCGACCAGGAACATGCTGAACACCGTCAGGGCAAACAGCACCAGGTTGACCATAGGATTTGAGGGCTTCGGGTTGATCACCCCCGCCATTAACATAATCGAATGCTTGCCCTTCTCGCTGCGGAAAAGGGGCGTTATTTCCAATGGGCGTAAATCCGTGGCAAGCTGGTCGTAAGCAACCTCCGAGTCGCTGCGCAGCTGGCCGCGGTATCGCACCAGGAAGTTTTGCTTGGAGTCGCCAGCAGTGATGTCTTCAATATCCATTACACGGGCGATCAGGTGATTGAATTGTTCAGTCTCAGTAGTTAACATAGAATTCTAATTTTTCGATTTTAGATTGTTGATTGTAGATTTGAAAATGAAGATATGGATTTCCCGATCTTCAATCCGCAATCTACAATCAGAAATTGATAAAGGCGGGAGTGGATGGGAGTCGAACCCACCACGGCCCGCAACGCGACCCGTCACCGGTTTTGAAGACCGGGGAGCCCACCGGGACCCAACCACTCCCATCGCGATTAAGGATACTCCGTATCATTCCCTCCGTCAAGCGGAGAACATTGACCTTCAGCAATCATTATTAAAATTCTAAGAAAGCCAAAGAGTTAAATCGTTGACGAAACCCCAGCCTTTTGCTAGAATAGTTGACCATACGTAGGGGATTATTCAAGTATCAGAAGTCTATGGAGGAATATATGAATAATATTGAATTGATCGCCAAAGTTAATGAAGATTCGGTAAAATTTATATCACTTCAGTTTACCGATGTCACCGGGGCTGTCAAGAGTGTGGACATCCCGGTTGCGCGCCTGGAACCGGCCCTGGAGGATGGGGTGTGGTTCGATGGGTCGTCAGTGGAGGGGTTTGCTCGCATCCAGGAAAGCGATATGCTCCTGATTCTGGACCCGCAGACCTATGCCGTCCTGCCTTGGACCGCGCCGGAGCTGCGCCGAGCCCGAATTTTTTGCGATATTTACAGGCCGGACGGCAGCCCCTTCCTCGGCGACCCGCGCGGGGTGCTCAAGCGGGTCCTGGCGCGGATAGAGCAGCGTGGTTGGACATATAACGTTGGCCCCGAGCCGGAGTTCTTCCTGTTCAAGCGCAATGGGCCACAGACGATCCATCCAGTGCCTCACGACGTGGGCGGGTACTTCGATTTTTCCGCCAACGATGAGGCTGTGCGGGTGCGTACCGAGCTGATGGATGCCCTGGCAGGCATGGGTTTGGAAGTCGAGATGGGCCACCACGAGGTAGCCCTGGGCCAGCACGAGATCGATTTTCGCTTTGCCAATGCCTTGCAGACAGCCGATAATGTCTTAACCTTGAAATATACGGTTAAGGCGATTGCTGCCCAGCATGGCCTGGTGGCCTCCTTCATGCCCAAGCCCATCTTTGGGATAAACGGCTCGGGCATGCACTGCCACCAGTCGTTGTTCGATGCCGCCGGGGACAATCTGTTCTTCGACGCCCGCGACCAGTACAACCTGTCGCCGCTGGCTTATGGCTTCATCGCTGGACAGCTGCGCCATGCGCGCGCCCTGGCAGCCGTAGTTGCACCTACAGTTAACTCTTATAAGCGGCTGGTGCCTGGCTATGAGGCGCCCGTTTATGTGGGTTGGGCGCAGATCAACCGCTCGGCCCTGGTCCGCATTCCACGCTATACCAAAGGGCGGGACAAATCCATGCGCGCTGAGCTGCGCTTCCCCGATCCTTCCTCTAACCCCTATCTGGCTTTCGCGGTCATGCTGGCAGCGGCATTGGACGGGATTGACAACCGCCTGCCCTGCCCGGAACCCCTCAACAACGTCAATGTTTATCACCTGACGGCTGAAGAAAGGGCTGCTATGAACGTGGCTGAACTGCCTGGTTCACTGGCAGAAGCCTTGCGCGAGCTGGATGATGACCAGGTATTGAAGGATATGCTAGGGCCAGTGGCCCTCGAAGCCTTCCAGCGTGCGAAGTGGGCTGAAATCGAAGAATCCAGGATGAAAGTCACCGATTGGGAAGTGGAGCGCTACCTGGAACAGGCATAATATAAACGCGAAGCGATCTTTGACACAGGTGCGATGCACCTGCATAATTCAAACCTCCCGCAGGTTTTGGAGACTGCGGGAGGTTTCTTAGAATGTGACCGGGTTGAAGTCGGTTTCCCGGTCGTAATAATCTTCGTGCTCGGATTTCTTCAGGGCATTGACCACCCAATACGTTAGTGGCGTTGCCAGAACCTCGTAGGTCACCTTGAACAGCCACTGCGAGAGGATGGCTTGAACCAGGGCATAGCCGGGGAAGACGCCCCAGAATGCGATGGTAATGAATACCGCCGAGTCGGCCCCTTCGCCGACCAGGGTGGAAGTGATGGTCCGCAACCACAGAAAGCGGCCGGCAGTTTTTAGCTTGAGCTTGGCCAGGACGAAGGAGTTCAAGAACTCACCGATCAGGTAAGCGATGAAGGAAGCTGCCAGCAGGCGCGGTGCAAAGCCCAGGATAGCCTGGTAGGCCTGCTGAGCTGCGTCGGGTGAGCTAAATGCCCCGGCTGACCAGAACGGCGCGGCTGGTAATTGTCCGCCGATCCAGATCGCGATGACAGCCAGCAGGTTGCAGAAGAAGCCTGTCCAGATCACCTGCCGGGCGCGGGCGTATCCATACACCTCGGTGAGCACATCACCGAAGATATAAGCCACCGGGAACAAAATCACTGCCGCTGGCAGGTATAATCCTGCGATGTTGATAATCTTAACCGCGATGATGTTCGAGACGATCAGAGTGGTGACGAACAATGCTGTAATAAAATTAAACCAGCGGTAACCTTTTCTATCCATTCGGGTTGTTCCATTGCTGGCGCGCTTCGGGCGTTTTGGTATGCTCGGTTTCAACGGTAATGCCAATTCCGCCGCGCACGTTGAATACGCCGGTCACTTTGATCCAGTGGGGATCCAGGATATTTACCAGGTCGGCCAGGATTTTATTTACGACGTGCTCGTGGAATGCGCCTTCGTTCCGGTATGACCACAGGTATAGCTTAAAAGATTTTGATTCCACCACTTTTTGGTCTGGCACGTACTGCACACGGATGTGAGCAAAGTCTGGTTGGCCTGTCATGGGACACAGGCAGGTAAACTCATCGGTTTCAAGCTTCACCAGGTAAAACCGTTCGGGCGAGCGGTTAGGGAAGGCTTCCAGTTTTTTGCTGGGTTTGGCCTCTCGCCCTAACAAGGTTAAGCCTTCCAGGTCTGAGGGTTCAGTGGACATGGATTAACTCCAGTTGATCTGGTTTGATAACCGTCCGGCAGAAAGCGCAAAAGCCGGGAGCGGAGGTGGGTTGGCCGCAGGAGGGGCAGGTGTGGATGGATTCAGCCTCCACGTCGGCGCCGGGCGCGAACAGACCGTTTTCTTTAGCCTGTAAAAAGGTCAGGTAAAAGCTCAATTTTGCTCCTGGACGGTCGGCCTCCATCCGGTCTAAGATTTCTTTGTAATAAAGTGATTTCGACCCGATTGAATACGGGCATTCATCGTAAATGTACTCGATCTCACGCAGCAACGCATAAGCAGCCATCTCACGCTCGTACAGGCGGCATAACGGCTTGGCTTTCCGCACCAGGCCGGGCCGGTTGGCCTCCAGCACCGGCCACTGTCGCACCAGGTAGCCTGGCAGCCAGTTCATGGTGTTGGCGAACAGCACGGCCGCTTCGTCGTCCAGGTTGTGGCCTGTCACCAGCACGTCGTAGCCGCCTTCGCGCGCCGCCCGGTTCATGATGTGGCGCTTGGACATCCCGCATACCGCACAAGGTTTATCATGGCCGCGTAAGGTGCGACCAGCCATGGCCGGGATGGTCTCGCCATATCGATCAGGGATGCTGACCACGTGCAGTTTCAAGGCATGTTGGGCGGCGAACTGCTCGGCCAGGCGCTGCGATTCCGCTGAATAACCGATACCTTCGTCAATCCCCAGCCCGATGTACAGCCCATCGACCTGGTACCCCAGCCGCGACAGGATATCCCACAACGAGAGCGAATCCTTGCCGCCTGAGACAGCTACCAGCACCCGGTCTGATTTACCGAACATATGATACTTTTCAATGAAACGCTGTGTTTGTTCCGGGATCCACTCCAAATAGTGCTCTTTACACAATGCCAGTTTATGCTGGCGCATGTTGATAACAGCTTTATGATCGCATTTGCGGCATTTCATTTGTCACCTCATCACCATTAAGACCAGTCTTCGCTCCACGCATCACTCTCCACCCTCCAAGATCCCTCCCCCCGAAACCACCGCTACCAGCTTAATCACATCCCCTTCCTGTAAAATCTCTTCTTCGGTAATCAATTCTCCCTGGCGAGTAGCCAGGACAGAGACCGGGTTAACCTCGATTTTGAGCAGGGAATGGCGCAACGTCATCCCGGGTTTGACTTCGTATTCTTTCCCGCGCAAGATCAATTTTACCGGCATAACCACCTCCTGTGGGGCTAACATTCTACCTTGATGGGGAACCCCCGTCAACTGCTTGACAGAATTTTTGTCTTTGTATATAATGTCAACTGTCGACAGTCTACAGACAATAATTTAATTTCCTCCGGGGAGGACCTATCCATAATTGGTTTCTCCCTTTCATTTTACCTTTTTCTTCAAGTCGGGAATTTGCTTAGAGTCGGTCAAAATATGGCATCTGGATGAATGAGTGGCTTGGAATAAAAATGAATAAAACGATTGAAATCATCCCACAACAAACCTTAGAAGCCCAGGTGCTCGACCGGTTGCGCGAAGCCATCTTGGAAGGCTATTTCGAGCCGGATAGCCAGCTCAATCAGGTGCTGGTCGCGCAACAATTGGGCACCAGCCGGGGGCCCATTCGGGCGGCTTTGAGCAAGCTGGAAGAAGAGGGTCTGGTCGTCAACGTGCCCCACCGGGGTACTTTTGTAACCAGCCTGGACCGTAAGAAAGTCCGCGATCTTTATGATGTGCGAGCGGTATTAGAAGCTCATGCCGTGCGATTAGCTGTGCCGCAGATGAGCGAGTCTGATCTGAACCAGTTCGAGAAGATTGTTAAGCAGATGCAGAAGGCCGCCGTCGAAGGTAATACTAACCAGGTCATCACCGGCGACTTTGTGATCCATGAATTCTTCGTCGAGCGCTCAGGCAATTCGATCCTGCGCCAGACGTGGTCGACATTAAAGGTCCAGGTCCGTCGGGCGCTTGCTTTCCGCCATCGAGGGTATCCCAACCTGCAAGAACTGGCCGATTCGCATTTTCCATTTATTGAGCTTTTGCGTTCCAAGGATGGCGAAGGCGCAGCGCGGCTGATGGATGCTCACATCCGCGAGGCTTGCGATGACCTGATGGAACGCTGGTCGGTGGATAAGGAACCGGCAGGGTTTTACGTAAAACCATAAAGACCGAAAGGGAATCATCGTATGAAAAACGGCAAACTACAGATAGGGGTTTTGGGAGCCGGGGCTTGGGCCAAATCTGCTCATATCCCTGGCTGGCAGCGCGACCCGCGCTGCCAGGTGGTTGTGGTCTGCGATCCCCGCAAAGAGCGGGCGGATGAATTTGCGAAATTTTTCAACATCCCTTCCGCCAGTGATGATTGGCATGCAGTTGTTGCCCGGGATGATCTGGACGTGATTGACGTGTGCACCCCATCGTCGACCCATTTTGAGCTCTCCTGGGCTGCCTTGCAGGCGGGCAAGCACGTATCATGCGAAAAACCGGTCGCTTACGATTTCCGTGATACTTTACGCGCGGCTCAATTAGCTGATTCAAAAGGGCTTAAAACCAAGCTGGGTTTCACTTTTCGTTATAGCCCTGGGGTGCAATACGCCAAATCCATGATCGATGAAGGTTTTGTTGGCGCTCCATTCATTTACAACGCTTACGAGCAGAACTCTCAATTCCTCGACCCAATGAACCCCTTGCGTCAGGTTGACCCTTACGCGGACCCTGGCGTACTGCAAACTTCTTCGCTGGAAGGCTACGGCGCCCCGGTAATCGATATTAGTCATTGGTGGGTAGGAGCAGATTACACGCGGGTCGTCGGGACTATGAAGAATTTCATCCCCAACCGAATGGTGCGCGATACCGGCAAAATGATGCGCATCAACCTTGACGACGGTGACATTTACCTGTGCGAATTCACTAACGGCGCGATCGGCTCGATCCAGACTTCCTTTGTCACTATCGGAAATTACCCAGGCATCGAAACCCGGCTGTATGGGGATAAGGGCGCCGTCATCTGCCGGCTGGTGGAAGAATTTGGCATTGCCGAGACTATTAAAGTCGCTCGCCCGGATGATGTTGAATTTAAAGAGCTGGAAATTCCTCAGAAATTTTACCCTACTGGCGGTCACCCGCGCGAATCCTGGCGCTCGCTGTTCTTCGCCAACTTAATCAAAGACTTCATCGATGAGATCGTAGAAGGAGGTTCGCGCAACCAGGGCAATTTTCAGGATGGCGCATGGGTTCAGGAAGCCATCAACGCCGTCGAACTTTCCTTTCAAGAACGGCGCTGGGTGGATTTACCTTTGGAGCGATGATGACAACCGACGCACCCCTCTTTTCGGCCTGGATGGACCAGTTCTTCGAGGCTTACTACCGGAACCGGCCGGTGAATGCTTCCTTCATTGGTGTACACGACTACGACCATCGCCTGCCGGATTTCTCTGAACACGGCGCCGGCGATACCCTGGCAGAGATGGAAAGCCTGTTGCAGCGCTTGCAGGCTCTCCCCCAGGAGCCGCTTAATCCGATTGAGAGGATTGACCGCCTCCTGGCAGAAGGTTTTTTGAAGATCCAATCCTGGGAATACCGTTCGGACCATTTCCACAAGGGCAATCCCAGCGTTTACACCGGCGAAGCTGTTTTTGCAATAATGTCACTCTTCTTAGGCGCCGGAACCCCGCTGGCTGAACGGGTCGATGCGGCCGTAGCCCGTATGCAGGCTATCCCGACTTTTCTAGAACAGGGCCGGACGAACCTGCACCAGGCCCCGGCGGCCTGGACCGAGCGCGCAATCCGCGAATGCCAGGGAGCCCTGGCTTTCCTGAACGATGGCCTGGGTTACCTGACTAGCGAGCAGCATATAGTTGACCCACGTTTCATCAGGGCAGCCATCGCAGCGGGTGAGGCTTTTGGTAAATTTCAGAGTTACCTGGAGACTGAGCTACGCATGCATCCTACCCAGAATTATGCTTGCGGAGCGCCGGCCTTCGACCTGATGCTCCGCCAGGGGCATTTCCTGGAGATGACAACCGATGAAATTGTGGCTTACGCCGAACAGGAGCTGCAAACCGCGCAGGCCTATCTTAGGGAGCATGCTAGCGATTTCGAAGCAGCTACACCGGAAGCGGCCCTGGCTCACCTGGCAGACCAGCACCCTACTACTGAGGGTTATCTTGGTCGTTACGCCGAGTTTTGGCAAGCCGCCCGGCAAGCAAGCCTGACCCAGGATCTGGTCACCTGGCCCGATTTCCCGATCCGTTATATCCTGCAGCCCAGGTGGGCGCGCAAAGCCGCGCCTTACCTGTATTTCCTGTTCTACCGCGCCCCGGCTGCCTTCAACCGCCCACCAGTGCACGATTACCTGGTCACACCTATCGAGGCCAGCCTGCCGCTGGAAGAGCAAGAGAACCTGTTACGCTCGACCAACGACAGCGTGATTAAGCTCAACCACGTCCTCCACCATGGCAGCCTCGGTCATCACGTCCAGAACTGGAATGCATATCGTTCTAAATCGCGCCTTGGCCAGGTGGCAGCAGTGGATTGCGCTTCGCGCATCGCCATGTTCTGTGGCGGGACGATGGCCGAGGGCTGGGCGTTATATGCAACCGACTTACTCGCCAACACAGGTTTTATGACGCCTTTGGAACACTATTCCGAATACCAGTCGCGTCGCCGGTTTTGTGCCCGGGCCATTGTAGATGTGCAGCTTCACCAGGGGCAGTTCAGCCTGGAAGAAGCCACCCGTTTCTACGAGCAGCGCGCTGGCATGGATCCAGTGTTTGCCAGGAGTGAGGCAATAAAGAACAGCATGAACCCTGGGGTGGCGGTCATTTACCTGCTGGGCTGCGATCGTATCCACCGCTTGCGCCGGAACCTGGCCACCCGCCAGGGCGACCGCTTCAGCTTGCGTAATTTCCATGATCAGTTCCTTTCCTACGGTTCCATCCCAGTTGAGCTGATTGCTAAGGAGATGGAAAAGGAAGAAGACCATGCTCAGTGATCGAACTATGGCTTATGCCGAAAAGGTGACCACTGCTTTGTTGGGGGTGGACGCCTTTTACCGGTCGGAAAGCGGTGACGAAGAAGGCCTGGTGGTGTTAAATATGGCCGCCAGGACTCACCAACCGGAGCCTTATAAAAGTTACTCTGAAGCGCAGCAGCAATTTGAGGAATTGAGGACCCAGGCCGCCGGTCTTCCGGAACCAGACCGCCAGCGATATTACGACCAGCTCTGCCAATCGACCCTGGCATTTATCCAATGGCGCGCCAGCGGTTTACCATTTACGGATCAATTGAGTGGTTTTCTCCACGTACCGGCCGAGCCTGCCCCAGATAGCGAATTGGATCGGCTGCGAGGGCAAATGCGCAGCCTGCTCAACCAGATGGGTTACACCGGAGACCTGACCGCCCAGTTTGAAGCGTGGGAGGCCAGGAACCGTGTCCCGCCGGATGAAGTCCCCGGTTTTATCAACGAGCTGATGGATGAAGCCTGGGATCGCACCGAACAACGCCTGCACATCCCGGCCGATAAATCAGATGGCATGCAGGTGGTTGCCGTGTCAGGGGCGCCTTTCAACGCCCGCTGCAATTATCTGGCGCGTAAGGTCGAGCTGAACGTTGACCCCGTGCTCACCCGCCCGGGATTGAAACACCTGACCGTGCACGAAGGTTATCCCGGTCACTATGTTCAATTCAAGCTGCGAGAGACCTGGTACCATTCCGGCCAGGCTCCCGCCGACGGTTTGCTCTCCGTGGTCAACACTGCCAATTCCTGCACCTTCGAGGGGATTGCCGACAATGGGATGTACCTGCTAGATTGGATAGAGACGGACGACGACCGGTTGCAAGAACTGTTAAGCCGTTATCGGTCCGGGATTGGGACCGGGGCTGCCTGGCGCATGCATGCATTGGGCTGGTCCAGGGAGCAGACTGCAGACTGGCTGCGTTCCAAGAGCCTGGCGGGTGGAGAAGGGTGGGTCGCAAACCGCATGGCATTTTTCTCGGCGCCCGAGCGGGCTGTGTTGATTTGGTCCTACTGGTGGGGGCAGGCGGTTGTCACCCCGGCTTATCTGCGCGTGCCGCCAGAGCGCCGGTCCGAGTTCCTCCATTATCTTTATGGCCGCATGCATTCGAACCAGACGGTTGGCATGTTTTAAACGGGTTTTTTGAACCAGCGATCCTGGTCTTCCTTGTAAGGAGGTGGTGCATTTGAAGGATATATTAAGATGACGTAATCCGAAACGAGTCGAAGTGTTTTGTACCAAGACAACCTATTTTTATCAGATTTTCTAAGAGGAGAAGTGCGATGAAAACAAGAAAATGGTTAAATGTAATGTGGTTGTTGGTTTTGGTGGCGATGGTTATATCCGCTTGCGCTCCAGCAGCAACCCCGGTCGCTAGCCAGCCTACCCAGGCTCCGGCGCCAACCCAGCCACCCGCGCCAACCCAGCCACCTGCGCCAACCCAGGCTCCCGCAGCAACCCAGCCGCCGGCAGCCACCCAGCCACCGGCAGCAACCAAGGCTCCCGTAGCAACGCTGGAAGTCACCGCGCAAGGGAAGAAGATCTTACACGTAGCCTATAGCGCGGAGATCGATGTGCTAAACGCCTTCACCAGCCAGAATCTGACCGACCCCGAAGTCACCATGATCGAAGGGCTGATCATGAGCAATGATAAAAACCAATATATCCCTGTGCTGGCCAAGGAAATCCCCACCTATGCGAACGGTGGGGCTGTCAAGCGCCCGGATGGCAAGGTCGATATGACCTGGCACTTACAAGAGGGTGTTAAGTGGCAGGACGGCGTCGAATTTACCAGCAAGGACGTGTGTTTCACCTGGAACTATATTGTCGGCGAGCCGCAAGTGTACAACCAGGACCAGTATTTGAATATCGAGAGCTGCAAAGAAGTTGATAAGTACACCGTCCTGTTTACCTGGAAAACTCCCTATGCCCCATACAATACGCTCTTTGAAGCGCTCTTGCCCGAACATCTTCTTGGCAAGATGACGCCCACGGAAATCACGAACTACGAGCCTTATAACCGCAGCCCGCTTGGCACCGGTCCGTTTAAGTTTGCCGAATGGAAACCGGGCGAGTATATTCGCGTGGTCAAAAACCCAGATTACTGGCGCGGCCCACAATATCCTATGCTGGACGAGATCGTCTTCAACTTCATTCCAGACAACAATACCCGTCTGAATGCGATGAAGTCGAAAGAGTACGACCTTGGCATCGGTTTCCAGGCTAACCAGGTTAAAGATCTCAAGGCAATCGACGGCTATTCCGTAAGCCTCGTTAATTCCAACGCTTTCACCCAATTCGGCACCAGCATTAAGTCTGCGAAGGGCAAGTTGCTATTCAGCGACCCGAACGTACGCAAAGCCATGTACTACGCCATCGACCGCGAGGCGATTGCAAAGGATCTCATGGAAGGCACCGTGACGGTAGCAACAACCCAGATTGCCCCGTTTAGCCCATATTACAACCCCAATACCACTATCTATAACTTCGATCCAGAGAAAGCCAAGCAAATGCTCGATGCAGCTGGCTGGAAGGTTGGCTCGGATGGGATCCGTGTAAAGGATGGTCAGCGCTTCTCCTTTACCATTCTCAACCGGGCCGGGCGCAATGATCGCATCGCTATCGCTCAGGTCATCCAGGCCCAGCTCAAAGATGTTGGCATCGAAGTTTTGATGGATACCAAAGAGAGCGCTGCCTGGACGGGTCAATGGCGTACCGGAAACTGGGAAGCGATCGTAGGCGGCTGGTTCATTTCTGGCGATCCCAGCATCACTAATTTGTACTCCTGCAAGGGTGCGAACAACATGACCGGATACTGCGATCCAAAGGCGGATGATGCCATGAATGCCTCTGATCAAGCCCTGGACTTCAAGGACCGCAAACCGTTGATGGACCAGGTACAGGCTCTCCTTGCGGACGATGCTCCAGACCTGCCCATCTACTTCAACGTTTTGCCTGTCTCTTATTCCAATAAGCTGCAAAACTTCAAAGGTAGCGGTACCAACCTGGGCAGCTTCTGGAACAGCTATGAGTGGGACCTGACTCAATAGAATCGAAATTGACAAACTGTGTTTATTAGTGGAAGTCCCTCTTCCTCCTGTTACCCCAGGAGGAAGAGGGGGATTTTTTGGAGGTTGGCATGGGTCATTACGTGGTACGGCGGCTGTTCCAGATGATCCCACTCTTGATTGGGATCTCGATTATTATGTTTGCCCTCATCCAGGCCGCCCCCGGCGGGCCAGAAGCCATGTTTTTCGAAAGTGGGCGTTTCATCAATCCGAAAGTCGTTGAAAGCTACCGGCACCGCCTGGGCCTGGACCAGCCGGTTCCTATCCAGTATTTCAAATGGCTTGAAGCGGCCCTGACCGGTGATTTCGGTTTGAGCTTTTCTACGACTCGCCCCGTGAGCGATATGATCCTGGAGCGGTTACCCGCCACATTGGAGCTAATGCTCACTGCCTTTATTTTTGCCGCCTTGATCGCCATCCCACTGGGAATCTATAGTGCAGTCCGCCAATATAGCCTTTTCGACTATTTCGGGACCGGCTGTTCCTTCCTGGGGATCGCCATGCCGGTCTTTTGGTTTGGGTTGATCTTGCAGTTAATATTTTCAGTGAAATTAGGCTGGCTGCCTACCTCTGGGCGAGAGACGGTAGGCGATGCAACCTTCCTTGACCAAATCAAACATCTGATCTTACCGGCTATCGTTCTCTCTCTGCTTTATATCGCCGGCTGGTCGCGTTATATGCGCTCCAGCTTATTGAGCGTGATCCATAAAGAGTTTATGGTCACAGCCCGGGCCAAGGGATTGGGAGAGCGCGATGTAATCTGGACTCATGCCGTCAAGAACGGCCTGATACCGGTGATTTCTGTCATGGCCCTGGACCTGGCAGGGCTATTTTCCGGGGCAGTCATTACGGAGACTATCTTCGCCTGGCCAGGGATCGGACGTCTGTTTATTCAATCTACGTTTTCTCGAGATTATCCTTTGATGATGGGGATCCTGATGATCGGATCTTTTATGGTGATTTTCTTTAATTTGATCGCCGATCTGGTTTATGGCTGGCTGGATCCGCGCATCACCTACTCGTAACAGGATTAGATCAATGGCCTTAACTACTCAAGAAGATTGGCCTGAACGGCAGGCATCCTTCGAAGAAACCGGGGTGAAGACCTTTTCGCCGAGAGCGATGTTCTGGCGGCAGTTCAAGCGCCACATTCCCGCTATGATTTCCATTGTTGTCCTGGGCATACTGGTCGTCATGTGCTTTTCAGCGCCTGTCATCGCCCCTTATAAATTCTCTGCCATCGATCTTCGCAACATCAAGCAGCCCCCTACACTGAAGCACATTATGGGGACCGATGACCTGGGACGCGATCTATTTACCCGGATCTTATATGGCGGGCGCGTCTCGCTTACAATCGGTATTACCGCCGCCCTGATTGCCACCGCATTTGGTACCATGATTGGTGCATTATCCGGCTATTACGGTGGCGGGCTGGATAACACCTTGATGCGTTTTACGGATATTGCCTTTTCGATTCCCACCCTGCCCCTGCTGATTGTGATTAGCGCTTTTACCAAGTCCTCCTTACCCATAATGGTCCTGGTCATTGGAGGCTTGAGCTGGATGGCTAATGCGCGGGTGGTGCGTGGAGCAGTTCTTTCGATAAAACAGCAGGATTTCATCACTGCGGCGCGCACGATCGGGTTGCGGAATAGACGGATCATCCTCCGCCATATCGTTCCCAATATTATGGGCCCGATCGTGGTAGGCGCTACCCTCGGAGTAGGAGGCGCCATTATTGTCGAATCTGCGCTCAGCTTCCTTGGCATGGGAGTTCAACCGCCCAATCCCAGCTGGGGGAATATGCTGCAAAACTCGCAGGATACAATGGCTTCAAAGCCCTGGCTGACTATTTTCCCAGGCCTGATGATCTTGATCACCGTACTGTGCATAAACTTCATTGGTGATGGCTTGCAGGACGCCCTCGATCCTACCTTGAGACGTTGAAGAACAGGAGATAGATATGCGGTTTACGGACAAAGTTGCCATTGTGACTGGCGCGGGAAATGGCATTGGCCTCTCCATCGCGCACGCCTTTGCTACCGAAGGGGCGCAGGTGGTTGTGGCTGACATTAACGTTGCATCGGGGGCGAAGGCAGTAGCCGAGATTGAAGTGGCCGGAGGCAGGGCCATTTCGGTGCCTGTGGATGTGGCAGATGAGGGACAGGTTGAAAACCTGGTACAGGTTGTCCTGACCAGGCTCGGGCGCGTCGATATCCTGGTCAACAACGCGGGAGTGGTGCTGCACCGCCTGCTGGTGGAAACGGAGCGGGCCGATTGGGACCGCCAGCTGGCCGTCCAGTTGACCGGTCCTTTCCTGACCTCCAAGCATGTCGCCCGGCACATGCTGGCTCGCGGCGGTTATGGGAAGATCGTTAACATTTCATCCGTCTCAGCAGTGATGGGACGGGTCAAAGGCGGCGCTCACTGCGCTTCCAAGGCTGGCCTGACCTTGCTGACCAAAGTTTTAGCCATGGAGCTGGCTCAATACCGGATCAACGTCAATGCCGTCGCTCCCGGACTGATCGATGTACCGGCGCAGCGCGAAGAGGACAACCTGGCTGAAGCCTACAAGCGCCGCTATCTCGAAGAGGTGCCCCTGGGACGCATGGGCCAGCCGCAGGATATCTCCAACCTGGTGCTGTTCCTGTGCTCCTCCGAGGCCGATTGGATCACAGGCCAGTTATACCTGGTGGATGGCGGCTTGATGGCGGGCCATTTATCATTCCAGGGTGTGCATGACTTCTCGATGCTGGATGGGCATTAAGCCTGTGGAAGTGGTTTATGAATAAACCCCCCATTTATTTTTATAACGCCCACCTGATCGATGGCAGCGGACGGGATAGCGGCGAAAGGCCTTACGCTCTGCTGGTTGAAGGCCGCCAGATTCGCGCTGTGGCTTCCCTGGCTCATATTCCCCGACCGGATGGGGCGACGCCGGTGGATTTGCAGGGTATGGCTCTGATGCCAGGCATGATTGACTGCCACGACCATCTGGCGGACCTGGAGGGCAGTATGCAGCAGCGGGCGGCCATCCCGCCCACGCTGGCAGTCTTTAAAGCCGGCGAGGCTTTCAAGAAGACCTTATTCGCAGGCTTTACCGCCATCCGTGATGCCTCGGGTGTGGACCTGGGTATGAAGCTGGCGGTGGAGCAAGGCCTGATCCCTGGGCCGCGCTTGAAGATCAGCGTGGTAATCTTATCCCAATTCGGCGGGCACAATGACCATACCGAGCCGGCCGGCATCGATTCGCGTTTCCCCAGGCTGCCGGGCATCCCGGATGGCATTTGCGATGGGCCAGATGCCTGTCGCCGCAAGACTCGTGAAGTGATCCGCGCCGGGGCCGATTGGATCAAGATCGCGACCACCGGCGGGGTAGGGACGCCGGTCGGCGGGCCGCTGGTGCGCCAGTTCTCCCTGGAAGAAGTTCAGGCAATTGTGGACGCTGCTCACGCGGCTGGCAAGCCAGTAATGAGTCACGCCTATGGGGGTGAAGGCGTCAAGATTTGCCTGGATGCCGGGGTGGATAGCATCGAACATGGCGCAGCTCTGGATGACGCCTTGATCGAACAGATGGTCAAGCAGGGGACCTGGCTGGTACCTACCTTTACTGTCTTGCGCAAGGTGGTGGAATTGGGTGAAAAACAACCCGGCCTTCTTCCTGAATATATGCCGCGCAAGGCGCGTAGCTTACTCGAATCGCAAGTTGTGAGTTTCCAAAAAGCTCTATCGGCTGGCGTTAAAATTGCACTGGGCACCGACCTGGGTAGCTTTGGGCACGGCCAGAATGCCGGCGAGCTGGCTTACCTGGTTGAAGCCGGTATGACTCCCCTGCAAGCCATACACGCCGCCACCCACATGGGAGCGAGCTGTATGGGCCTGGGCTCCGAGGTGGGCTTGCTGAAGGAAGGTATGCTGGTGGACTTGTTGGTGGTAGATGGCGATCCTTTGCAGGACGTGCGCATTTTACAAGACCAGACGCGAATAAAGGTAATCATGAAAGATGGAGACGTCATTAAAAATAGCCTCTCAATTAACCTTTGACTTTACCGGTCGTGTGGCGGTAGTGACCGGGGCTGCGCGTGGCGTCGGGCGCTCGCTCGTGCAGGCCTTTGTCCGGGCGGGGGCTAAGGTCGTCGCCGCCGATCGTGACGCGCATGGCTTGCAGGAAACCCTTTCGCTCTGCCCTGATGGTGTGGCGGCGGTGGTTTTCGATATCAGCCAGCCGGAGGGGGCGCAGGCTACCATAGACGCCGCCAAAGCCCATTTCGGGCGTCTGGATATCTGTGTGAATAACGCCGCTGTAGCGCCTCACACTGCTCTGCTGGAAGAACGTGTGGAGGTGTGGGACCAGGTGTATGCGGTCAACTGCCGTGGGACGTTCTTGATGACCCAGGCGGCGGCGCGCCTGATGATTGCCGGTGGTCATGGAGGTAGAATCGTCAACTTTTCTTCTGCTGCCAGCCTGCGTGGCTCGCCAGGCGCTGCCGCCTATGCCTCCAGCCGGGCAGCGGTCGAAAGCTTCACGCGCGTCGCGGCGATCGAGTTGGCGCCGCACGGCATCCTGGTTAACACAGTCAGCCCTGGTCTGATCGACACTCAGCCTAAACCGCTGCCCTCGATGATGGCAAAGACTCTCTCCCAGCGTATCCCCACTCTGCCGTTGGCCCGGCCCGGCCAACCCGAAGAAGTGGTAGCCGCAGTGCTTTTCCTGGCCTCGGACGCTGCCAGCTATATCAGCGGCTCGGTGATGATGGTGGACGGTGCTTCTGCGGTAGGCAGCCGTTTTTCGGAGCCGGTAAAAGACGACGATATCCGGTATGATTGGGTCACAGGCCAGGCGCGATAATTTATTCTCAGCTCAAACCCAAAGGGTCTCTGAGACCATGGATAATAACCCCTTTCAGGAGTGTATAAATGGCCGAAAAACTTCGTATAGGTGTAATCGGCGCCGGGCGGTGGGCTGCCTCAGCGCATCTACCCGGTTGGACCCGTTCACCGTTGGGCGATGTGGTGTGCATCTGCGACATCGACCGCGACCTGGCTTCAGCCAGGGCCAAAGAGTTTGGCATCCCCGAGTTTGTGACCGACTACGAGAAGCTCTTACAGCACAGTGACATTGACGTGGTGGATATCGTCACGCGTGGCGATAACCATCAGCAGCTCACCTTTGCCTCGTTAGAGGCCGGCAAGCACACCTTGGTGGAGAAGCCGGTTTGCCATGATTTCCGGGATGTCTGGCGAGCGCACCGCCTGGCGCAATCTAGGGGCTTAAAAACCAAGGTGGGTTTGACCTTCCGATACGCGCCGGCCATTCAGTTCATGTTTGAGCTGATCCGCCAGGGCTTCGTCGGGCAGCCTTATGTTTTCAACGGTTACGAGCAGAATTCGCAATGGATCGACCCGGATCACCCGATGGATAAGCGCATCCATAAGACAAAGCCAGTAGGCGAGCCCGTCTGGGGGGATGATCCGCGCCGCGAGGCCATCGCCGTGTCGTCCCTGGAAGGTTACGGTGCGCCGACGATCGACATTGGCCTGGAGGCAGTGGGCAGCGAACTTACCCAGGTGGTGGGCATCCTGAGCAATATGGTGCCTTACCGCCGCCGTACGAACCTGGACGCCGAGCGCGAGCGCATCAATATCGACGACGCCGACATGTTCATGGCGGAATGCGCCAACGGCGCTCTGTTCTCCATGCAGTCCAGCTATGTGACAGTTGGTAATTACCCGGGGATCGAGGCGCGCATTTTCGGTTCGCGAGGGGCAATCAAAGCCCGCCTGGTAGAAGAGTTTGCCGAAATACAGACTATCCATACTGCCCGGCCAGAGGCAGTCGAGTTCGTGCAGCAGGAGATCCCAAGGCGCTTCTTCCCGCCTGGCTACCAGAAAGGTGACACTTGGGACGCTACCTATTTTGGTAACCTGATCCACAACTTCATGCAGGAGATCGTTGACGGTGGTGAAAACAACCAGGGTAATTTTGCTCAGAGCGCGCGCGTCCAGGAGATCATCAACGCGGTGACGCTCTCGCATCGCCAGCATTCCTGGGTCAACTTGCCGATCGACCCGAACGCCCCATTGGGGCAGTTTGATGTCGGATGAGGCCGGATGGAAACAGAAACCCTTCCTAAAGTCGGGCCTAAACCCGTAGCGCGCGGCAAGCGGGCTGTGTGCAGCACCTCGCACCCAACGGTAACGGATGCCATGCTGCAGGTGCTGAAAGATGGAGGCAATGCGGTAGATGCTGCGGTCGCCGGCAGCCTGGTGCAGGCCGTCGTCGAGCCACACATGACCAACCATGCTGGCAGCGTGCTGTTCCTTTACTGGGACGCAGCCACCGGCCAGGCTTATCATCTGAATGGGATGGGCACCCTGGTGCCAGACAGAGCCCCGTTCCGCCCCGTTCCACCGATTGGGATCCGATTTGCCACCGAAGGGCATAACCCCTGTGCCTGTATTCCCGGCTTCATGCCAGCCCTGGGTGAGATGCACCGTCGTTTTGGTAGCCGGTCCTGGTTCGACCTGTGCCAGCCGGCTGTGGAACAAGCTACCCGGGGACATTTAGTTTCCTCCTTTGAATATGCCGTGCTCAATGAGGAGCTGCGCTTCCTGACTTTCTTTCCATCAGGACGTGAGTTATTCACCCCCAATGGGTTTGTACCGCAAGTTGGGGAAGTCTTCGAAAATCCTGCCCTGGCACAAACCCTGCGCAATTGCGCCGAGCAAGGGCCGCAGTATTTCACAGAGGGGGATTGGGCCAGACATTTCGTAGCCGAAGCCAACATGCTGGGTTGGTCGATTGAAATGGGGGATATGACGGCTATCCCGCCGCGCTGGCAGGCGCCGCTCCGCTACCAGCATCGTGGCCAGGAGATCATCCAGCTCAGCCCGCCCGAAAGGACAGGGATTTTCACGGCTTTTGTGCTGGGAGTCTTGAGCCACTTCGACCTGCCGTCCCTGGGGCATTACACCCAGTCGGCCGAGATGCTCTATCTAATGGCGCACGCTTTGCGCAGGGCACATTGGGAGCTCGGCCTGCTTTATGACCCGCAAAATTTTAATGTCCCAATAGAGGTCTGGCTGTCTGATGAATATCATAAAATGGTAGCGGAGATCTTATGGCGCAGCCGGCCCAAAGTGGATTTGACCAATCACCTGCGCCTGACAGCCGGGGATCCGGCCCTGGTGGCCGCGGGAGCGGGTTATAGGCCACACCCGCCGGTTGGAAGCTGCGAGTTGAGTGTCGTAGACACACAGGGTAACTGGGTGCAAATGATGAACACCTTGCAAGGTGGCGGCATTCCCGGCAGCGTAGTGGATGGCGTCCCGATGGTCGGTAGCCATGCGCGCGCAAACCTGGCGGACGACATCGCCGGCTGGTTTGCTGGCGGCAAGGGGCTTGATGAGTTTAGAGAGTCGATGCTCACCGACGATCGCCTGCGCTCCATTGACGACTATCTCAGCGCGTCGGACGTCTTTCCCGGAATTGGCCTCAAGGGCGGCGTTTGCTACTTCGTCTGGGACCGTGACAATCCCGGGCCCT
>Ga0209048_10001704_pt1 | contig 22312 bp, 21 predicted proteins | sample FrelakmetCRP12CR_FD_187146 | JGI IMG/M metagenome (GOLD analysis project Ga0209048, IMG submission 187146) | Freshwater lake sediment microbial communities from the University of Notre Dame, USA, for methane emissions studies - CRP12 CR (SPAdes)... | ecosystem: Environmental > Aquatic >... | reverse complement strand
CTCATACCTTGTCCATTTATATCAATCGTTTGTTGGGTAAGCCTGATTTCCTTCAAATCAAGGCCCTGGCTTTTCCCAATTAGCATAAGGCCCTAGTAAGAATTAACTTTCGTGCCATCCACAACCTGGCTAGCCTTATGATAATTTGGGCTGGCCGCCAGGTAAAAATCGCGCGCCGGTCCGCTCTCAAATCGAGTGTGAATAAGATTACCAGAAACGGTCCGACTTTCCTCGACTCCAGTGGATACGATCACAAGGTCAACAGGAGATGATACAACCACATCATAATACGCCATATCGCTATAGACCGAGTCGCCGATTGGTGAGACCGGATCCAGGTTCCACCCTTGCTGGTCGTAAACCGCCAGGATCGGATACCATCCCGAGAGAGACATCACCCCATCGGTATAATTGTATATTCCATAACCAGCCGGCGTCTGGCTGCCCCCAAAATCTACAGGCACAACCCCATTGAATTCCAAATCGAGCTGGGCTTTTCCACCAGATTCCAACGGGGCAGGCAGTGCAACTTCTAAGACGGTATTATTCAAAGAGAACTGGGGCTTAGCCTCATCACCATTCAGCAGGACCCTGGTAACCATCAACGAGCCATCTCCATAGCTTGCTTTCCCGTTGGGCAGCAAGCGGAAATAGAGACGATCCAGTGGCACATCCTCCGCATTGGAGTAATCCAGGTGAGTATTTCCCTGGAAGGTGTGGTCAGCGTAATCGATTGCCAGTTCAATGGTATAGCGCGGAGCTGTGCTCAACGAGGCTGGCAGACCGGCTGGAGCCGTAGATACTGGAGTGAGGCCAGGTCCGGGAGTAGCAGGAATTTCCTGATCCGATGATGCAATTTGGGTCCCAGTGGTTATCGAGGATGGGGTAGGTGTAGAGGTCATGATCGGATAGGGAGTGACAATTACAATAGGAATCGCTGGCTTTAGCTCGAGCGGCTTGCATGAGTTGAACTCTAGACCGCCAGCTAATCTCAACAGGCATTGGTATTTTGACCCATCGCTCCCGGTGACCAGCATCCACACAGCCGTTCCACGCTGCGAAAGAACTCCAAAAGTTACTGGCTTTTGTAATTCCTTGTTGAAATCCTCAAACCTCTGGCGCGCTTCCGCGTTGACCTTGAAGTCACAATCCGCGTCTGGGCCAGTTTGCAGCGAACAGGCGAAGCGGTTTGCGTATCGCTCAGCGCTCAACTGGCAAAATGTCGGGTAATTCCCTATCACGGAACAAATCCCCCATTGATCCCCAAAATCAACAAATACGGTACTCTCGAGCATCGATTCGGGATCATAATAGCCCAGGACCAACTTGTAAGGCTGGTTGATCAGGTTTCCAAAAGGTTTTAAGGCGCGCAAACCCATCGCCAGAGCCTCATCTTGCGAGACAGGCTTCTTTTGGGCTGCCCGTCCGTTTTGGATCAATTCATTGACCGCCAAAACTGGCTGGCGTAAGGGTTGGGTGATCAGACTATCAATGCCCAGGCTGACCGGGATGATGAGTAAAGCTCCTACCATCAGGATGGCCCAACGACCAAAAAAAGAAGCCCGAGTTGCAGCCTCCACAATAAACACCTCAAAAGCTCCAAAGAGCCCAGCCAGGAACCCGACGACAAAATAAAGCAAGCCCATGCGCATGCGTGCGCTTTGGACAAATGGGTAGATATCGAGATTGCGGAATTGCGGCTCCAGGTAGCCAACCAATGTAGAAACGCCTTCGAAAGGGATATGGCTTTGGACGAACACATAGCATAAACCTGCCAGCAGCCACAGGAAAAAACCCACAAGAGCATTGTCGAAAACCGCGGTCAGCCAGCCAGCCAGGCCCCCAACCACCAGGCAAAAAGGAAGCCCAATGAAAAGTTTAAGCCATGGCAAATCAGCATTTGCATTCGCAAGCAAATAACCGTCAAACCCCCAGCTGGCTATGGCAAAGACCAGGCCAGCCAGCAATCCAAATAGAAGTCCGTTGACGCGTTTTTCCGCCCTGAACCGGGCGAATTTAATGGCTGTTTCTTCTTTCATTTATTGCCCTGTCAGTCGATAGACCGGTCCACTTAGAAGGACTACGTAAATTTCACCAGCCTCGTCCACGCCAAACGAAGATATCCTACCCAGGCTATTAAAAAGCAGTTTTTGTTCCCAATTCCCTTGATTGTTGCGGAAGAGTCCCCACACATTACCCGAACAATAATCGCCAAACAGGTAAATTCCCTGCCAGGCAGGCAGGCGGCTACCTCGGTAAACATTCCCGCCAATTACCGCACACCCCAGATTGTGGTTGTATTCTGCCACCGGTGGAACCAGCTTTAAACCAGGCGGCGGGGCGTCATGATAAGGATGATTTCCCTCCATTAAACTCCATCCAAAATTTCCCCCGCCCGGGCTTTTGGCAGGCCAAAAATCGATCTCTTCCCACAGGTCCTGACCGACGTCGGCGATGTAAAGGTCGCCGGTCTGGCGGTCGAATGAAAAACGCCATGGATTACGCAACCCATACGCCCAGATCTCAGGCCGCCCTCCGCCTTTGGCAAAGGGGTTATCGGGAGGGATGGCGTATGGCTGCTGGCTGTCGACGTCGATGCGCAGAATCTTGCCCAGGAGAGTATCCAGCTTTTGCCCATTGCTTTGCGGGTCCCCTTCCGAGCCGCCATCGCCCATGCCAATGTAAAGGTATCCGTCCGGGCCAAAGGCAAGCTGGCCCCCCTTGTGGTTGGGGAATGGTTGGGAGATGTGCATCAAGCGGGTCTCAGAAGTGCGGTCGGCGCGATTAGCATCTTGTTGTGACACCTGAAATCGCGCGATTACGGTATTGCCATTCGTGTCGGTGTAATCCACGTAGAAATAACCGTTTTCATGGTAGCTTGGGTGAAAAGCCAGCCCTAATAATCCCTGCTCGCTGGGCCGGCTGCCGACATGATCGCTGATATCCAGGAAGGGATCGGGCAGCAGCACGCCGTTCTGAATGATGCGCACCACGCCACGTTTTTCCAGGGCGAATAAACGGTTTGAGCCATCGCCAGCATTCGCAAACCCAACAGGCTCGTTCAGGCCACCTACGACCGGCTGCCATGTATATGCTGCAGGGTCGGGAAAAGTTGGAACCTGCACTAGACTTTTGGTAGGCAGAAAAGCCGAAGGCGTGATGCCGCCTAGGGGGATCTTGGTTTCTGGCGTTGGAGCGAGGGTTGATATTATTGTCAGGGAGGGGGAAATCTGCGGTAACGCAGTAGGAGAAACTCCTGCGGGTATTGATGTAACCGCCTCCCCCATAGGCTCGCTGCATGCCGTAAGGAGGAGAAGGAAGAGAGTTATTCGAATTATTCTCATAAATACAACTACTACCAGTACAGTTTAGAAGTTCATACCAGAAATATCACTGATCGTCTTTTTTCTCCCAATACTCCCCATCGATGACATCACCCCCTTCATCTTTAGGATCCTTTTGAGGATCATGCCATTCCCCCGGGACTACCTGTGCCAATGCAGCCATATGCTCCTGGACCACATCCTGCGGGCAGAGTTCAATGAAGAGGTAGTTGCCCAACCAGATCACAGCTACATCATCAATCGGCCCTGGAATATCGATTGGATTGATCAGATACACGAGTGTGGCGATGGGTAGCAATTTTATTAGCGGGTTGACCCTGGGGTCCCTCATTAAACGGATGATCAGCTTAATCCGGTTCGCTAAATCATTAAATACACCACCACCCGGAAGGGTTATTTTACGATTTTTATCATTCGACATTTCAACCTCCATCTGTTACCGAGAGGATTATACTATAAGCCAATCCTCACGACTGCCGGGGGTCCTCGCGCAACCAAAGGGTAGCTTTTAGCCTCTTTGAAAATCCCTGGCTTCGTGAAACAACAAAAAACGGGATGGCGTTGCGGCCCAGTCGGCCTAGCCATCCCGTGAGTTATTGATCCTGGGGTGTGATTAGCTTGATTTTGCCTGGGCGACCACTGCAGAAAATGCCTTAGGATCGCGCACTGCCAGATCGGCCAGCATTTTTCGATTCAGCGTAATCTGGCTATTCTTCAAGGCGCTGATCAGGCGGCTGTAAGTAGTGCCATTCAAGCGGGCTGCAGCATTGATCCGGGCGATCCATAAGCGGCGTAAATCACGCCGGCGCTGGCGCCGGTCGCGGTAGGAATACCACAGGCTTTTCAGCATAGCCTCATTCGCCCGGCGGAACAAGCGGTGTCGGGTGCCAAATTGGCCTTTGGTAATCTTAAGTATTTTCTTGTGATGCTGGTGACGGTAAGGACCAGTCTTTACACGAGCCATGTTTTTTCTCTCCTGCGAACCCCTGGGCGTCGGTAGCTTCCATGTCTACCTGTTGCAAACACCCAACGGCCGCAACAAAAAGGGTGGATAGAATATTCCGGCACAGACTGCACATGCGTCTGCATGGCGCCTGCACCTGAAACGACGACGGTTAATCCGCCTTATTCATGTAAGGGGCCAGGCGATGCACGGTCTTGTTGATGCCGCGGCCCTTTACCGGGACCATCTCGGCGAACAGGGCCTTTACCCGCTTCGACGTGCGCCGGCGCAGGTGGCTCTTGCCGATCTTGGTGCGCATAAGCTTCCCCGACCCGGTTACGCGGAACCGCTTCGCAGTCGCTTTATGCGTCTTTATTTTATACTTTCCCACAGTTGGCTTACGTGCCACAGTTAAGCTCCTCTCACACAAAATTCCGCGGATCTTGCTCTTATCCGCGGATATTACAAAACCCAAAACTAGAAACTAAATTCAGCGCTGTAAGTTTATTTCTTCTTTGGCAATTTCCCTGGCGCCAACACCATCAACATAGTACGCCCTTCCAAAGCAGGGGCTTGTTCAATGATGGCTACATCCGAGAGGGCTTCGGCGACCTGCTTTAAGTCATTCAGTGCAATCTCTGGATAGGTGATCTCACGACCTCGGAAACGAATACGCACCTTAACTTTCATGCCATCTGAAAGCCAGCGGCGAGCATCTTTGACTTTAAGGTCCAGATGAAAATCATTCGTCTTTGGACGGAGTCGAATCTCCTTAACCTCAATCTTTGTCTGTGACTTACGGGCTTCGCGCTCCTTTTTTGCACGCTCATATATAAACTTACCAAAATCCATCACCCGGCACACCGGTGGATCCGCCGTAGGTGCTACTTCCACGAGATCAAGCTCGGCTTCGCGGGCCAAACGTTGAGCCTCGTCTATGGACACAACCCCTACGTTTTCACCATTAGCACCGATCAAGCGGACCTGGGGAACACGAATGGCGTCATTTACTCGGTAATTTATTGCGCTGATATTTCGCTCCTTTGCACATTACAGCACTTTCAAGATATCCGGATAGTGCGAGGCATGATACCAAAAAACCGGTGAATCGTCAACCAGGACTTTAGACACCCTTTTCAATATCCGCTCTGGCTCGTTCCAGGAAGGCTTCCAGAGGCACCGGGCCCGGATTCTCACCCGAGCGCAGGCGTAAGGCCACCTCTCCTTGGACGACTTCCTTATCTCCCACAACCAGCATATAGGGAACCTTCTGATTCTGGGCGTCGCGGATTTTCGCGTTCATGCGCTCGCCGCGATCATCAATTTCGACGCGCAGCCCGGCGGCTTTGAGCTTTTCCGCTACTTCCTGGATATAAGGCAAATGGCGGTCGGCGATGGGAATCAGAATCGCCTGGACGGGCGCCAGCCAAACCGGGAACGCGCCGGCGAACTGCTCGATAACAACGGCCATAAACCGCTCGGTTGAGCCGGTTACAGCGCGGTGCAAGGCTACCGGCGTATGCTCGGCGCCATCCTCACCAATGTAGGTTAAACCCAACCGGGCAGGCTGGATGAAATCCACCTGGATGGTGGACAACTGCCATTCACGTCCCAAGACATCCCGGGCGAGGAAATCTGCCTTCGGGCCATAGAAAGCTGCCTCTCCCTTGGCCTCAAAGTAGTCCACCTGGTTTGCATCCATGGATGCGCGTAGAGCGGCCTCAGCCTTAGTCCATTTCTCATCATCCTGAACGTACTTGCCGCTTCCGCCACGCAGGGACAGGCGCACCTTGTAGTTCGTGAACTGGTAGCGATTTAGCACTTCCCGGATCAGATTCAAGGCCAGGGTAAACTCGCTCTCGATCTGCTCTTCCGTACAAAACATATGGCAATCGTCCTGGGTCAGGGCGCGTACGCGCGTCAAGCCGGTCAGCTCGCCCGTCTTTTCATAGCGGTATAGCGTGGCGAACTCGGCAAAGCGCAGCGGCAATTCACGGTACGAATGCCGTCCCATCTCCTTATAAAGCGTCATGTGGCTGGGACAGTTCATTGGCTTAAGCCGGAAAATCGTGTTCCCATCCACCATTGGTGGGAACATGGCGTCCTTGTAGTTATCATAGTGTCCGGACCGGTGGTACAGGTCCTCTTTCACCAGGTGACCCGTCCACACGTGCTGGTAGCCATAACGCGTTTGTAGCTCGCGTACATAGCCTTCCATCAAATAGCGGAGCATTTCACCCTTGGGCGTAAACAGCGGCAAACCCGGCCCGACGTCTTCAGAAAAGTAAAATAAGCCCAATTCTTTGCCCAATTTACGGTGATCGCGTTTTTTGGCCTCCTCGATCCTCCACAGGTATTCCTCGAGTTCCTGAGGATTATGCCAGGCCGTGCCGTACACGCGCTGCAACATCGGGTTATGCTCGTCGCCGCGCCAATAAGCCCCAGCCACGCTCATCAGCTTGACCGCTGCAGGGTTGATCTGGCGGGTATTTTCAACATGCGGCCCGCGGCACAGGTCAACAAAGGTGTCGGATTTGTAGATCGAAATCTCGACCTTCCCTTGTAGCGAGTTACCATATTCGTCATAGCCGCCCTTATCCAAGCCGTCGATCAGCTCGAGCTTATAAGGCTGGTCCTTGAAGATACCCCGCGCCTCCTCCGCAGTCACAACCTCCCGTTGAAAGTCGACATGCTTGGCGATAATCTGGCGCATGCGCCTCTCAATTCTTTCCAGGTCTTCAGGAGTGACTGAGCGAGGCAAATCAAAATCATAGTAAAAACCATCCTCGACTGGCGGTCCAATTGTGTACTTGGCCTCCGGAAACATCTCGATAACAGCTTCTGCCATTACATGGGCCGCCGAGTGGCGGATCCGGTAAAGGTCGCTAGCTTCGTATGGTTCATTATGTTTCTCAGCCATTGTCTTATCCTCAACTTTCTCTTACAGCAATTCTATATACGTTTTGCAAGCGTCACGCCCAGTCGCAAAACAGCGACGATCTTAAAGAAACAAAAAGCTCCCGCCATTTCTGGGGCGAAAGCTTCTAAAACTAACGTGGTTCCACCCAGATTTACTGTAACCTAGCCTTTGGTATTCGATCAATACCCAAATGCTACGCTCAAGCATCTCGGTTTGACCGATAACGGGGTCAACCGTTTACCTTACTAAGGGACCCAACCCGGTTAAGGCTCACGCTCGCGGGTGGTTTTCATAAACTAGCTGCCGGAGGAGACTTCCAATCAGCGGTCTCCCTTCCCTGTCGGCGCCTGGCATATTACTCGTCCCGGTCGTCGCGTTTTCCTATTCAATTTGGTGGGCGGAATAGGGCTCGAACCTACGACCTCTGCGATGTCAACGCAGTGCTCTAACCAACTGAGCTATCCGCCCAAGTGTTCCCGATTATAATCACTCACCCAAAAATCGGCAAGGAGGTATTTTATGTTTCAATAGGCCAGGCCGGCCAGGAAATCCAGGAGAGCCTTCGCCACGGACTGGGGCTGTTCGAGCATGACCATGTGCCCGGCATCTGGGATAGTCTTCAGGACCGCCCCGGGAATGCTATCGGCCAGATATTGGGAATAACGCACAGGGGTCATCTGGTCCTCTACGCCGCACAAAATCAAGGTCGGTTGGCGAATCTGGCCGATCCGGTCCATTTCATCAAAGCTGTTACAGGCCAAGAGGTCTCCATACGTGACGCTTGGGCGGACTTCCGCCATACGCCTGGCTGCCAGCTCAGTCAGTTTCGCATCCGTATGGGAGCTGAACGAGCGGCTCACCAAAGTATCAATCGCTCGGTAAAAAGTGGAAGGACTGGAGGCGCTCTCCAGGAGCTCGGGGGCGACGCTCAGGCGAGCTCCAGCTCCCACCAACCCCAGGCCCAGCACGTGCTCGGCGTGCCCAAGAGCCAGCGTAATTGCAATGGCACTGCCCATCGAATGACCGACAAATACGGCGCGATGCACACCCAGCACCGCCAGCCACTCCAGGATCACCCAGGCGTAAGCGGAAATGGATTGCCGGCCTCGCCCACCCGATTTACCATGCCCGGGCAGGTCGGCTGCCAGAACGCGATTCCCAGGCAACCGGCGGACTTCAGAAGGCCAATAAAGGTGTGTACCGCCTGCCCCATGGATCAAAACAACCGGCGGCTTTTGGCCCTGCTCGCTCCCTTCATAGATGTGGTAATAAATGTCCGCTGCAACAGGCATAGAACGATTACAATCCTGATTATTCAATTTGAACAAAAGTGGAAAAACCACACACTACATATTGCGCCGCATAAGTTCAGCGGCATCTTCATTTAACGGGATAACAACCTGCACGCGCGTGCCTCGGCCTATGCTCGAGTCCACTCGCAGTGCGCCATTAACTAACTCGCTTCTCTCTCGCATGTTGACCATTCCCAGGCTGCCGCGGCTCTCGTAGGAAGCGCCGATATCGCCAACATTAAAACCTACTCCGTCATCTTCAATTTCCAGCATACTGATATTTTCTCTCAACATCTTCAACCGCACCCATATGTGGGTGGCCTGAGCATGCTTGCGGGCGTTGTTTGCCGCTTCTTCTGCAATGTAGAACACGACAGCTTGCTTCCCCGCCTCTAACGCCTCCACAGCCCGCTGGTCTGCCTGGATGATGACATTCTGACTGTACGTTTCCTTCATTTTATCAGCCATCGAGTTCAGTGCAGCAACCAGGCCCTGCGATTCAAGCACCAATGGCCGGAGGGTAAAGAGCATGTGGCGGATCTCTTTGGTGGTTCGCCGGGCTAATTCTTCAATCTTGAACAACTCTTCCGACGCTGCCTTGGTATCCCGGTCTAAGAGACGGCGGGCGAAGTTCACCCGCATAGCAATAGCGGACACAGATTGCGTTGGGCCATCGTGCAGATCGCGGGCCATCTTCTTGCGCGCTTCTTCTTGGATTTCCATCATGCGCTCTTTCTCCTGCGACAGATCCTTGTATAGAGTAGCGTTTTGGATGGCGATCATGGATTGGTTGCCCACCATATCCAATATCTCGCGGCGCTCGGAAGAGAAAAATTCAGACTCTGGATGGGCGAAGAGCAAAATCCCATAGGCGTCCAGATTTCGGCGCAGAGGAACACAATAAGCCGAACGGCAGGCATGCAAGGCAACAAAGCGGCTCAATTCCGCATCGCTGCTGAGGCTCTTCGAAAGGCGCGGCTCTCCTTCATCAATCGCCTGCCCGAGCAGGCCTCGAGTGCCAGGCAAAGTTACCCGCGTATCTGACGGTACAAAGCGCCGTGAAGCCGCCACGTGCAGCTCAGGTGTTTCCTGCTCTGACACGGTAAACAGCAAGACAGCGCTAACCAGCTTATCGGCAGGCGCATCTAATTGGGATAGAGTGTTTGCACTTAAATCCAGGGATGACTCTAAGACTTTCTGGTAATTCAATGAAGCATTTAAACTCGAGATCAGGATGAATATCGCCCGCCGCCGTTCCTGCTCCAGTCGCTCAGCGTCCGTTTGTTTGCCAATGCGGGGCTTTGGAATCATGCAAATGCCCTTGTTCAAGCGCTGGCTGACAAAAGCCAGCCCCAATCCAACAACCAGGTACAAGGGCAGCAGCACAAGGATAAGGGTGAAGAGATCTTGGATAGGGGCAATCGATGCGCCCATAATACCCTGAACCAGAATGTTCAAGAGGGTTAATAGAATTGCACCGATCCATTGCAAATACAACGCGGCGGATGCCAGCGGCAGCAGCCCGATCCAAGTCAACGGACCATAGATCGATCCAGTCAGGAAATAAAGCAGGTAGGCAACGAGGAGATCGCCCAGAATGCAGATTATACGGAAAGCGAACGTATTGAGATTCAACACTACAAGCACGGCGGCAAGGATATTCCCCATAACTGCTAGAACGAGGACGAACAAAACTGGAGGTTGCAAACCCTCGCCTATAGCCAGCCATAAGCTCACACCGATCAGGAGCAACCAGCGAATCGTAATCGCCACCCAATCAGTTAAAGGTATTGAACCGGCCCTATTCCGCATGCCGTCTATGATAACTCAAAAAACCTAATTTAGATGACAACATAATAAAAGTGTTAGTTGAAATTTTTGAACCAATTGCAATAATCGAGAACTCCAAAACCGGTCCGAGTACCTGCCCGGTTTCGACACACAGTTTCAATGATATCCTGCCACTATTTCGAGCAACGCAGGCCGAGCTGCCATCACTGCTCGGGCACGATGGCTAAGCCGGTTCTTCTCCTCCATCACCAGCTCAGCCATGGTCCGTCCCAATTCAGGGAGATAGAAAATTGGGTCATAACCAAAACCATTGTGACCGAATTCCTCAGGAATGATTTCTCCAGGGCAAACCCCTTCCGCAAACCGCACCTCACCAGCAGAAGTCACCATTGCAATCACGCAGCGAAAACGCGCTGTCCAGGGGTGCGGCTTTCCCTTCAAGCGCTCCAAAAGATAGATGCGGCGGTCCGCATCTGAAGCCCCCGGCTGCGGCGAAAAGCGCGCCGAGTGCACACCTGGTAAACCACCTAATGCTTGTACTTCTAGCCCAGAGTCGTCTGCCATGATCAAGAGGCCGGTAGCCCGGGCCCAGGCGCTTCCTTTCAGCAGCGCGTTTTCGGCATATGTTTGACCAGTCTCTTCGACCTCTAATTCGATTCCCAACTGAGCGGGCGTCACCAGTTCTAAATCCAGGTCTTGCAATAAAGCCTGGATTTCTTTCAGCTTTCCTGGATTGTTGCTCGCCAACAGTAATCGCGGTTTTTTACCGGCGCTGTTCTTCATAAGATTGTCTCGTCAGCCTGCGCTATGTTATAATCGGGTTCAATAATTGCCTGCTTGCTTAGCATGAGTCGGATATGGGGCGGCGCTCATTCGGATTATAAGCAAGGCTGCATAGACGACTCACTCCAAAATACTGGTGTCCGATACTCGAGATCTCCTCCGGCTTAACGTCGGGTTTATAGTCCATCAAACGGTCGGTTACAGCCGGGATTTTCCGGTTGAAGCCCCTTCCATCCGCATTCAACCAGACTTAGACCTGAAAGAACTGGTTGGAAATGTACGCGTAACTCGGACAGCCAAGGGATTGTTAGTCCAGGCCCGGCTGCGCGCGATCGTGCAGGCTGAATGCGTCCGCTGCCTGACGGACATTCTACAACCATTGGAAATCGAATTCACAGAATTGTATGCCTTCACTCTGAATTCGGTCACCGAATCGGGTCTGATTTTACCCGAAAATGGCAAAATCGACCTGACGCCCATTGTGCGAGAAGAAATGCTCGTCGCCATCCCGATCAACCCGCTATGTAAACAAGATTGTAAAGGACTTTGCCCGGTTTGTGGTGAAAACCTGAACGAAACGACCTGCCACCATGAGGACGAGAACGCAGATCCTCGATTAAGTGCATTAAAGTCGCTTCTCGACGACCAACAGTAGTCCCTTTTGACTTATAGCCGTCGTACCCTCCCATTCACTTCGCTGCCTAAACCTGCCCCCTTAGGAAGGGCTCCTCTCCATGGCTTACCCGGGCAAAAGTGTCCAAAACAACCATTTCGTTCAAGAATTAGTTAACCGAGCCGAGCTCCAGGGATTTCTTACCACGGAAGATATCCTTGAAATTTCACCCGGAATCGGTGAGAATAAGAACCAGCTTTTTAAGCTGGTCGAAGTATTGCGTTCTCATGGCATCGAAGTCTTGAACGCTGAAATTGACGAGGTCCCAGAATCCGACCTAAATTCGAGCGGCGATGAAAACTTGTTGGCTTTCGAGAACGTGGCGAGTGATGATACCGTCAGCCTTTACCTGAGAGAAATGTCCCTCACTCCTCTGTTAAACATGGAAGAGGAACTCAACCTGGCGCGGCGAGTCGCCCTGGGACGCCAGGCCCGGCGGGAGGCCACACGCGGCGTTGGGCGCGATGTGGAGGACCGCCAGGAACTGGAAGCCAAAATTCAAGACGGCCGCCTGGCGCGTGAGTCGCTGATCAAGGCCAACACCCGCCTGGTAGTCAGCATTGCTCGCCGCTATATCGGTCGCGGCGTCCCTTTCCTGGACTTGATTCAGGAAGGCAACCTGGGCTTGATGAAATCAGTGGAAAAATACGAATACCAGCGTGGTTTCCGCTTCTCCACATATGCCACGTGGTGGATCCGCCAAAGCATTATCCGGGCAATCGCCGACCAGGGGCGAACGATTCGGGTACCCGTACACATGGTTGACCGCCTGCGCCAGATCTATAAAGCTTCCCAAGAGATGGAGCAAAAACTCGGCCGCGCGCCCACTTCTCAGGAGCTGGCCGGGCAAATGGAGCTAGATACGACTAAGCTGCATTGGATGCTGCAAGTCTCCCAAACTCCCATCTCTCTTGAGACACCAGTGGGCGATGAAGAAGATTCAGAGCTAGGCATGTATGTTGAAGATAGCACTTCACCCAGCCCGGCGCAAGTCACCTACGAGAACATGCTGCGCGAGCGGGTCGACGAAGTACTGGCGACGCTTTCGCCACGCGAGGCGCGAGTCCTGCGCCTGCGTTTCGGCCTGGGACAAGACCGAGCCTACACGCTCGAAGAGGTGGGCCAGAAATTTGGTCTGACGCGTGAGCGCATCCGCCAGATCGAAGGGAAAGCCTTGCGCCGCCTGCGCCAACCCAGCCGGGCGCGATTGCTACGTGAATACGGGTAGCTCTCTTGACAAAAGGCTTCACTGGTTTTAAACTTATCTGCAACCAATAAAGAAGGGAAACGTTCTAATGACTTTTCGGCTCGCTCGTCTTAACAGACCAGGTTATTCTATGGCCATGATGCGCCGCATGGCGAAGTTTTACCGCGCCTAAGACCGGGCAGCCATTTCTATTGGAACAGTATATCCATTCTCTTTCCAATGAACTTGAAGGGCTGTCCTGGTCGGGACAGCCCTTTTGAATTAATCAATTCGTCATCTTTGGAGGTCTATTATGTCTGCCAACATTCTCGTTGCTGTTGCCTGGCCGTATGCCAATGCTCAAATTCATGTCGGCAACCTTACAGGCTCTACCCTGCCTGCAGATATCTTCACGCGCTACCACCGCCTGGCAGGCAACCAGGTGATCATGGTTTCCGGCTCCGACTCGCACGGCACGCCCGTCGCAGTGCGTGCGGATGCTGAACAGTCTACGCCTATACAGGTGTATCAGAAGTATCATGTCAGTTTCATCGAGCTATACCAGAAACTCGGCCTGGCTTTTGATCTGTTCACCAGTACCCATACCCAGAACCACTTTAAGGTTTCGCAGGCCATTTTCCTAGCTCTCAAGCAGAACAAATACCTGTATACCCAGCGTGAGAAGCAATGGTTCTCTCCTGCCCAGAACCGCTACCTGCCTGACCGCTATGTAGAAGGTACCTGCTACATCTGCGGGTTTAAAAATGCGCGCGGCGACCAGTGCGACAGCTGCGGCAACATGCTGGACGCTAATCTGCTGATCGACCCACGCTCGAAGATCGACGGCTCAACCCCCGAGTTGCGGGAGACCGAGCACTTTTATCTGGACCTGGGCCTGCTTGAGCCGACCATCGTGGACTTTCTGAAAACCCGCGAAAGTTACTGGCGGCCCAATGTCTTGCGCCAGTCGCTGGGTCAGATCCTGGCTGACGGACTGCATGGGCGTGCGATCACGCGCGACCTGGACTGGGGCATCCCTGTGCCGGTGGAAGGCTGGCAAGGCAAATGCCTCTACGTGTGGTTTGAAGCTGTGATCGGCTACCTTTCCGCAGCTATCGAGTGGGCGCAAATCAGCGGCCAGCCGGAGGCCTGGAAAGACTGGTGGTTTAATCCCGATGCGCTCAGCTATTACTTTATCGGCAAGGACAATATACCCTTCCACGCAGTGATCTGGCCTGCCCAACTGATCGGCGCAGGCGGAGCTTTTAGCCAGTTCTTTGAAGGCAGGCAGAGCTCGACTCTGAACCTGCCTTTCGACATTCCCGCCAACGAGTTCATGAACCTGGAAGGGGAGAAAATCTCCGGCAGCCGAAACTGGGCGGTGTGGGGCCTGGACTTCCTGACCCGCTACGACCCCGACCCGCTGCGCTATTACCTGACTGCCAATATGCCGGAGAGCAAAGATACCGACTGGGATTGGGGCGACTTCGTCCGCCGTAATAATGACGAGCTGGTAGCCACCTGGGGCAACCTGGCAAATCGGGTGCTTTCGTTTGCCTACCGGAATTGGGACGGCCACGTGCCCACTCCCGGCGAGCTGCGTCCTGATGACCATGCCCTGCTGGCAACTGTAGAGGCTGGCTTCCAGAGTGTAGGTAAGGAGCTTGAGGCTGTGCACCTGCGCAGCGCTTTGAATGAGGCGCTGCGTCTGGCAACGGAGGGGAACAAATACCTGGACAAGGCCGCTCCCTGGTTCGAGATAAAGAAGGACAAGGCCGCGGCTGCCACCACGATTTACACGGCTTTACGGGCAATCGACTCGCTCAAAGTGTTGTTCGCGCCGTTCCTGCCCTTCACCAGCCAGCTCCTGCACACCTACATGGGCTACAGCCAGCCGCTTTTTGGCGAGCAGTATACCGAAACCAGGCAGGACAACCTGGGCAAGCACAGCGTGCTGCGCTACCGGCCTCCAGCAACGGGCAAGGCTCAGTGGCAGCCCAGCCAGCTGGCGGCCGGACAAGCGCTGGTAGAGCCTGCTCCGCTGTACCGCAAGCTGGACCCGAGCGTGGCGGAGGTGGAGCGGACCAGGCTGGGGCAGCGACCGGATTAGTTTGGACTCAAACTGAATTGGGATTCTTTTAGATAGCTAAGCGAACTCACGTCCAATGGCCGGCGGCCGGAGATACCAACGCATCTCGGCCGGGGCATAAGCCAGCTCGAACACCCGGTCTCCGGGCACCATGACCAGTATATGCTGACCGGCGTCATCCTGCCAGCGCCGGCCAGTAGAATTAACCGCATAAGACTGCCCTTGCCAGCTAAAACTGAGCGGCAGTAGCTGCCCTTCGGCATCAAAGCGGGCCATTACCTCAACTGGCTCGAGTGGCCTGCCATCTGGCTTGCGACCCGAGGTGTTCAACTCGCCCATCACCGTTTGTTCTCCTTCCAGGTAATCTGCCACCAGGCATAGAGCCTGCTCGGCCGACTGCTCCTTGATCTGCAGCCGGTCGCCTTTCCAAATATAGGACCAGGCCCGGTCCGCATCCGGCGCGCTCAGGCCGAACCAAACGAGCCCGACCGGCTTCTCGGGCGTGCCCCCGCCTGGGCCTGCAATGCCGCTGACCGCCACGCCGACGTCAGCCGCCAGGGCATGGCGCACGCCGCGCGCCATCTCCAGAACAGTCTCCTGGCTTACCGCGCCGCTCTTTTCCAGCGTTTCCCATCGCACTCCCAGCAAGCGCACCTTGGCCTCATAGGAGTACGCGGTTACGCTGCCCATGTAATAAGTGGATGATCCGGGCACATTGGTCACCCGGTGGCCGATCAAGCCGCCTGTGCAGCTTTCGGCCAAAGCCAACCGCAACCCGCGCTGGCGTAATAATATTCCGATGGTAACTTCCAGGGGTTCACTCGTCATGCGAGTATTATAATCTTCGGTAAGGACAAATAGAGATGCTAGAAGAAATCTACAACTACCTGCGCCTTTCCGATTCGCTCGCCACTTCCGGACAACCCAACGAAGGACAGATCGCCGAAATCGCTCGAGATGGTTTTCAAATGGTGATCAACCTGGGCCTGACCGGAACTGACTACGCCTTGAAAGACGAAGCTGCCATAGTCCGTTCGCTTGGGATGGATTATCTCCACATCCCGGTACTGTGGCAGCAGCCGACCAAAGCCGACCTGGAAGCTTTCTTCGCTGCCATGGACGCCAACCTGGGCAAGAAACTATACGTCCACTGTGCGGCCAATATGCGGGTATCGACCTTCATAGCTCTATACCGCATCCTGCGACTGGGCTGGACGGCAGAAAAGGCTTTCGAAGACGTTCACCGCATCTGGGTGCCCGACGAGCAATGGCAAGACTTCATCGAGGAAATGTTGGAAGTTTGAGCCGCTAATGAGTCTCCGTGACCTTGTGGATTATGCGCGGCTGCTCAACGTTATATCCCTTGGCGCGTGTCAGGTGGTAGGCAAACAACTGGGCGGGCACAATCGCCACCAGAGGCGTCAGCCACTCGGGAATACCTGGTGGCAAAGCCAAAGGCGATTGGGCCAACTCCAGAGCGGCTGGTTGGTCTGAAATAACCACCAGCTCCGCCAACAAGTCATTGCGCAACTGTTGCATCAAAGTCATGATATCTTTGAACACGCGACCGTCTGGCGCAACGGCCATGACCGGGAACCCGGATTCGACCATCGCAATGGGTCCGTGTAAGAAATCCGCCGAGGAATAGGGATCAGCCATTACATAGCTCAGCTCTTTCATCTTCAGTGACCACTCAAAGGCGGTGGCGTAGTTGAAGCCCCGGCCGATCACCACACAATTGCTCATGTACCGATAACGTTCAGCGAGGCCGGCGATCTGCTCGTCCAGCGCCAGAACTTGGCGCACCCAAGCGGGCACCTTCGACAGTGCTTGTCGCTGAGCGCCCTCCTGGCGCAAAGCCACCGAAAGCATGGCGATCGACATCAGCTCTGCAGTGTAAGTTTTCGTGGCTGCGGTGGCAACCTCTACCCCTGCTTGCAGATCTATCAAGAAATCAGCCGCCTTGCCTAGCGGTGAATCCGGTACGTTCGTCATTGCGAGCGTCTTGCAGCCCTGGCGACGCCCTTCTTCGAGGACGCTGACGATGTCAGGCGACTGACCAGATTGAGATACACCCACCACAAGGGCACCTTTCAGGATGGGAGGCTGGCGGTAAAAAGTAAAAAGCGAAGGCGTTGCCAGCGCCACCGGCAGACCGTTCATCGCCCCCCAAAGATAGTTCGCGTAGCGGCCAGCGTTATCCGATGTACCGCGTGCCGCAAGGAATACATACTGGGGTGAATACTGGCGGATCGCGCTGGCGATTCCTTCGATCCTATCCATTTGGCGTGTTAGCAGGCCTTCCATCACATCGGCTTGCTCAAAAATCTCTGAGTGAAGAGGCATAATCTTTTTCCTGTACCTGAGAATTTACGATTTATAATGAAGTCGGCGATATTCGCCCCAATCATATCACTGGTTTTCGCTACCTGGGTAATATATGTCCCGCCGAGCGGTTTTTCTCCCTTACCGGCCTAAGAACATCTTGAACAAAGCGAAACGCGCCGACCATTGGTTTTGGACGCGCTATAGTGCATACCCTTACATCGGCTGCCAGCACGGCTGCGAGTTTTGCTACTGCCGCGAGCGCAAATATTCCCCCTATGAAGACCCAAATGACTTTGCTTATATCATCAAAGTCAAGGAAAATGCCGCTGAGCTTTTACGCAATTCTCTATGCCGTTCGCCCGTCGATCTAATTTTCACCGGCGATTACCAACCCGCCGAACGCAAGTTTGGCCTATCACGCCAGATCTTGGAAGTCTGTCTTGACCTGGGATTCCCCGTTTTCATCCTGGAACGCTCACCACTGGTGCTGCGCGACCTCGATCTGATCCAGGCAATCGAGGCAAAAGCGAAGGCTGTGGTTGCCTTCAGCATCATCTCCACACCCATCTCGCCGCGCCAGGCGCAGGTACGGCAGATCGAGCGGCTGGCCTCCCCTGTTGAAAAGCGCTTCGCGGCGATGGAGGCATTCGCGAAGGCTGGAATTCTGACTGGCACGAGTTTCATGCCCATCCTACCCGGTTTGTGCGATGACGACGCAAACCTGGCAAATGTAGTGCGCTGGACTGCAGACGCTGGCGGGCAGTTCGTACTGGCTGGCGGCCTGACCCTGGCTGACCAGCAACGCGATTATTTCTTCAATGTTCTCAACGAACGATTCCCCGACCTGGTAGAACCGTACTGGCATTTGTACCCGCCCGGCAGCTACGGCGCTTCAGGTTGGCCCAGGCAGAAGGTCGGACTGAAGGTCAAAGAGCTTTGCCAGCAGGCTGGTATTCACGACCGCATCCCCCGACCAATCATCCCTGGCGAAAAGCGCGCATTGAACAAGCGGGTTGTCGAAGCGTTGGCTAACCACTGCTACGACCTGGATTTGCAGGAGGCGCCGGCTTCCCAGGTGTGGGCTTACCGTAAAGCGGCCTGGGCAATTGAAGACCTGGAACAAGATATCGGGTTGATTTACGCCCAGATGGGAAAGAAAGGCCTGGCGAGCATGCCCGGCGTCGGACCGGAGATGGCCGTTCAGGTGGAAGCCCTGGTGAGCACTCAAGGAGGGGTGATAGATGTCAAAGCTTAAGAAAGAGGAGAATTTGTAGGATGAATTTCCGTTTTGAACCAATGACCGAGGAGCACCGAAAACCGGTCGTAGATATCTTCAATTACTACGTCGAAAACAGCTTCGCCGCTTACCCGGAGGGGAAAGTCGGATATGAATCGTTCGACCGGTTCTTAGGGATGGCAAAGGGTTACCCGGCAGTAGTGGTGAAATCCGAGGCCGGGGAAATCGCCGGCTTCGCCTTCTTACATCCTTATTATCCTTTGAACACTTTCCAGAGGACAGCAGAAATCACCTACTTCTTCCGGCCCGAAAACGCTCGGAAGGGGCTAGGCCGGGCCGTCCTGGACCAGTTTATCCTGGAAGCTCGCGGCATGGGGATCGACAGGCTGGTAGCCAGCATCTCTTCACGCAACGAAGCAAGCCTGGCCTTCCATCGCAAGCAAGGCTTTGTAGAATGCGCCAGGTTCAAAGAAGTTGGCAGGAAGTTCGGCCAGAGCTTCGACTTGGTCTGGATGCTCAAGGAAATTTAATGATCAACGGTTGCAACTAGATCGTTTACCGTTTTACTTCGATGAGTCGCTCCGCCGGGTATTGGCCGCACAGGCCCAAAGAACTGTTTTAACTTGAAAAGGGGTCAGCTCCGGGTGCTTGGCCAGAATCAAAGCCACGATCCCGGCGATGTGGGGCGCGGCAAAACTGTTGCCGGTACTGACCAGGGTTTGTTTACCGTTCCAGGCTACCTGCACGTCAATCCCCGGTGCGCCAAATTCCACCGGCGGGCTGGGATTGTAGTAGAAAACGAACGGGTCCTGGCCCTCGTGAGCCGCCACGGAGATGACCGAGGAATATAAAGATGGATAGCTAGCAACGTGAACGTTGTTGACAGCCGAGACCAGCACAGCGTTCTTGAAGTAAGCATTGTCTGCCAGCTCGTGGAACAGTCCATAATATTCCTCTCGCGAGGTGCTCAAGCTCAGGTTGATGACGCGTATACCCTCATCGATCGCCCAATCCAGGCCAGCAGCAAACTGAATCGCTCTGCCGCGCATGTCTTTGCCCAACACCCGCGCGCTGTAGATCTCCGCCTCAGGCGCTATCGAATGGATAATGCCCGCGCAGGCCGTGCCGTGGCCGGCGAGGTCGTTAGGATGGTCGTCTGGCTCGATGCGCACATTATTCTCTGCCTGCTCATCATACTCGACCACCACTCCACCGCGTATGCTGCCTACCAGGGCTGGATGATCATGCTCGATACCGCTGTCGACCACCGCCACACGGATGCCCTTGCCAGTACTGCTGCCCCATGCCCATTCTGGGGTAATGCTGGCCAAGGGACCAGTAGCCGACAATTCTCGAATAGCCGATGAGGCGAACTGCTCAGACCAGGCCGGGAGCGATGACTCATCGCTCATAGAGAAAACCTGCGCTTTGAACGGCCATATTCGGCGAAAGTCGCCATAATTTGCAGGCAGGCCTTGCGCTCCGCCTCACCCAAACCGCTGATCTCATTGAAGAGGTCTGCTAGAACCAGCATTTCGCGCGCTCGCACCGTGTCTTCCCCATTCCCTTCAAGCGCTGACAGGATCAAGGAAGGCTCGGAGGTGGAGCGGCTTTCCTGCCCGGCGGTAGGCTCAACCTCAGCCAGGCGCTTCAGACCTGACACCAGAGCTTCGCCGAGATTCTCGATTTGTTGGGACTGGAAAATCGCGATCGCCGCCTGGTGGGCAAACATGGCAAGCAGCTCCATGTCCTGCAAGCCGAAAGACGGCGCGCTGATCTTATCCAGCACTTCCATCACGCCGATAACCCGCTCGCCCAACAGCAGCGGAACAGCCAGGATCGAACGCGGGACGTAGCCGGTGCTCTTGGCAAAATCCTGGTTGAAGCGCGCGTCCTGTAAAACGTTGGAGATTGCTATCGGCTGGCCGGTCATGGCCACATATCCAGCAATCCCCTTGTCCAGCGGGATGCTCATCCCAACCACATTCTCATTGCCCACCCCAACCGAAACTTTAAACTCCAGGGTCTGTTTTTTCTCGTCCACCAGGGCCAACGAAGCTGCAGCCGCTCCAAATATGCGGGCGGCGGCCTCCACAATGGACCTGAGCAGCGCTTCACCAGAGCTTGGCAGGACTGCCCTGCCGCTGGCCTCGATAGCCAGTAACAAACGCTTCAGTTCTTCGGCTAATTTATCATTTTGAGCTGGATCGTTGGGGATCATTGGTGTACCTATTTATGGCTTGACCTTTACCATGCAAACGCGGATTTTCTGCAGCATTTTGCGCTGCAGAAAATCCCCATGCGTAACACTTGTCCCCTCTTGAACTGGTAACTTATCACACAAGCTTATAGGCTTCCTTCTGAGCATCAAAGGTGACTAGGAATTCCTCATTGATCCGCGGGGTTTTACGGCCTTGACCTTCGAATTCTGGTTTCTTCATATGGGCCTCAACTTCGTCCACGTCAGGGGTCTTGGCGGGCGTCTTGGCTGGCGTTTTCGCCGGGGTCAGGCTGTGGGCCTCCACTTCGTCCACATCAGGGGTCTTGGCGGGCGTTTTAGCAGGTGTCTTGGCTGGGGTCAGGCTGTGGGCTTCCACCTCATCCACGCCAGGGGTCTTAGCGGGCGTTTTAGCAGGTGTCTTGGCCGGGGTCAGGCTGTGGGCTTCCACTTCGTCCACATCAGGAGTCTTGGCAGGCGTCTTAGCAGGTGTCTTGGCCGGGGTCAGGCTGTGGGCCTCTACTTCGTCTACGTCCGGAGTCTTGGCAGGCGTTTTGGCTGGCGTCTTCTTCGGGGTCAAACTATGGGCCTCCACTTCTCCAGCCAGAACGATACGATCCAAAAGCGCTCGCTCGTCATCGCTGAGAGTTGCACGCAGTGCAGATAACTTCTTGAGCAACCGTTTCATTGATTGGGTCTTTTTGGCGTCCATTATCGTCCATCCTTTCTACAAATCATTAATCCTTTGGGTTTTCGTCGACATGCAGTCGGTGGTAAACAAAATTGCTAATTCAAATCTGTTCATGGCTCCATTGATCTGCCATCCTTACCACTATCCCTACTATACATCCTTATTGCCTGGCTGTCTGTCGCTCAGGCGACACAAGCAGCATCATTTTTCGAATTATTCCTAGCTCTGCTGATCCACCTGGGCCAAGGCACGGCGATTGAGCAGCATGATCCGGCCGCGCCCGGTAACCAACCATCCGGCCCGGCGCCAGCGCCCTAATACCTTGGCCACTGTCTGGCGGGTTAAGCCGGTACGCTGGGCCAGCTCTTCCTGGGAGATCGTGACATAGCCTTTGGCAACTGCTTTTTTATCGAGCTGCACCAATATCCGCGCCAGCCGGGCCTGTGCATCCAGAAACGCCAGGGCGCTTTCTCTCTCACTACTCGAGCTGAGACGCCGGGCAGTGGTCTCTAACAGGCGGCGCGCCAGCCCAGGCTCAGATTCGAGGACGGACAAAAAAGACTGGCGTGGGATCAGGATCAAATCACTATCCACGCCCGCCACCGCGCCCCCAGAGCGCGGCTGCTGGGTCAATAAAGCCAGCTCGCCAAAACAATCGCCGGGACGCATCTCATTGATCACGAGTTCGCGACCGTCGGTGCGTCGAGGAAGATCTGGGGCGCGGCCACTCGTGCCTTGGAGCGTGCCGACGCGGTTCAGAAAGAATTCGCCCGACTCGGCCGTCAGGGGCAATCGCGCCAGGGTCATGGCGCGCCGA
>Ga0209048_10001703_pt1 | contig 22323 bp, 18 predicted proteins | sample FrelakmetCRP12CR_FD_187146 | JGI IMG/M metagenome (GOLD analysis project Ga0209048, IMG submission 187146) | Freshwater lake sediment microbial communities from the University of Notre Dame, USA, for methane emissions studies - CRP12 CR (SPAdes)... | ecosystem: Environmental > Aquatic >... | reverse complement strand
GCCGGCTCGACACCGGCCATCGACGGCTTCCTCAGCTTAGTCGACGAAGAAGCACTGCTGCACCCGCCGCACCCGGTCGCGCCGCGCAAGGTCAGCCTGACCACGCGTATCGGCGGCGAAACGCTCAAAGTCCTCTCCGACTTCCGCAAGCTCATTGTGTTTACCGGCGAGGTCATCCTCGGTCTGCGCGACGCGCTCCTGCATGCCGATCGCATGCGCTGGCGTGAAACCTGGCTGTATATGGAGCGCACAGGCCTCGACGGTGTTCCGATCGTGTCGCTGATCAGCTTTCTGATGGGGCTGATCACCGCGTTCCAATCGGCGATCCAGCTGACGCAGTTCGGTGCTGACATCTACGTGGCCAACCTCGTCGGCCTGTCGATCACGCGCGAGCTTGGCCCGCTGATGACCGCCATTATCGCGGCCGGCCGCTCCGGCGCCGCCTTCGCCGCCGAGATCGGTACGATGAAGGTGTCCGAGGAAGTTGATGCGCTCACTACCATGGGGCTCGACCGTACCCGCTTTCTGGTGACGCCGAAGGTCGTCGCGCTGTTGCTGATGCTGCCCTGTCTGACACTGGTCTCCGATGTGATGGGTATTCTGGGCGGCTTGACGGTCGGCGTGGTCGGTCTCAACTTGCCGATTCTGGTGTACCTGCGGCAGACGCGTGTGTCGATGCGCATATGGGACGTGGGCTCCGGCCTCATCAAGAGCCTGGCGTTCGCGATCTTGATCGCAGGGGTCGGTTGTCTGCGTGGCTTCCAAGCGGAGACGGGCGCGGAGAGTGTCGGGCGCATCACCACGTCGGCGATCGTCGCTGGAATCTTCTTGATCATTGTCACCGATGCGGTGTTCACCATGTTGTTCCACTACTGGTGAGGTGATGACCGTTCAGAGCACACCCGCGCCGAGTGCTCCGCCGGCGATCCAAGTGCAACACCTCGTAGCGCGTTACGAGGATCGCACCATCCTCGACGACGTCAGCTTCGACGTGCAGCGCGGCGAGCGCTTCATCATCGTCGGCGGGTCGGGTTGCGGGAAGACGACGCTGTTGCGACACATCATCGGCCTCAATCGGCCGTGGTCCGGGCGGGTCCTGATCAACGGCGAAGACATTGCAGCGGCCGATGAGGATCAGCTGCGACGGATTCAGCGCAACTTCGGCATGCTCTTCCAGGCAGGCGCCCTGTTCGGATCGCTGACCTTGGGAGAAAACGTGGCGCTTCCCCTCGAGGAGTACACGTCACTACCGGCGGAGACGATCGAGCTGCTGGTGCGTATCAAGCTCAGCATGGTGAAGCTGGCGGGCTTCGAGGACTTCATGATTCCCGAGCTCTCCGGTGGCATGAAGAAACGCGCTGCCCTGGCGCGTGCCGTGGCGCTCGACCCGAGCATCCTGTTCTTTGACGAGCCGTCGGCGGGGCTCGACCCGGTCACCTCGGCAGGACTCGACGAGCTCATCGTCCAGATCAACCGCAGCCTCGGCACAACCATCGTGGTGGTGTCGCACGAGCTGGCCAGCATCTTCACCGTCGCGGATCGCGTCATCATGCTGGACGGCGAAGCCAAGGGGATCATCGCGCAAGGCAAGCCGCAGCAGCTGCGGGATGAGCACCCGGACCCGCGCGTGCATGCCTTCTTCAACCGTCAGCCGGTAACAATCGCGCACAGGAGGACGAACGGTGGCAACCGAAGCGCATAAGTTCGAGGTCGGCGTCTTCGTCATCGTCTCGACGGTGGTCGCCATCGCGGGAGCGATCTGGCTGGGCGCCAGCCGCTTCTTAGAGAAGACCGATCCCTACGTCACGTACTTCTCGGAGTCCGTGCAGGGCTTGGATCCGGGATCGTCTGTCAAGTACCGCGGTGTGCCGGCCGGGCACGTCTCCACGATCAGCGTCGCGCCGGACGGCGAGCTCATCGAGGTTCGCATGGACATCGATGCGAACACGACCAAGGCGCTCAAGCGCGATCCGACTCTGCGTGCGACGCTGGAGCTGAGCGGCATCACCGGGTTGCGCTATATTGAGATCGACCGCCGCTCCGGCGAGGCGCTGCATCAGTCTCCGGCGCTCAGCTTCAAGCCGCCGTGCGACGTGATCCCGTCATCACGCTCCAGTTTCAAGGCGATCCAATCCGCATTGGAAGACGTGTACGAACGCTTCATGCAGCTCGATGTGGGCGGCATCTCGACCGACGCCAAGACGGCACTGGAAGTCGCGACGCAGCTGCTGCGCGACGAACGCATCGATGCCGTGCTCAGCAATCTGAAGTCGACGACACAGTCCACGACCCAACTGACCAAGAATATAGAAGCCATGACGAATGGGGTACGCCTGGGGCCGGCCGTGCAGAATGCGACTGACGCGACGGCTGCGGCCAAGACGCTGATCGCCGAGCTCAGCAAAGGTGCGCTCGGGCAGCAGCTCGGACAGACGATCGATCAATACAACCAGCTCGCGCAGGCGGCACAGCAGGTCGTGGCGGGGATGCAGTACACGCTCGAGCGGTTGGACCGCACCGCCAGCAGTTTGCAGCTGCTCAGCGAGGAGCTGCGCGGACAACCGTCACTGCTGCTGTTTGCGGAGCCGCCACCGCCACGACGGGTGCCGGAGGGGGAGAAGCGATGAGGATGCGTCGAGCCGTGTTCCTGCTGGTGGGTGGGCTGGCCGCGGGCTGCTTTCACCTCAGCCAACCGGCGCCCGATATCCGCGAGTATCGTCTCAGCTACCCGCCACCGACGATTGCGGGCCCGCAGCTGCCGGTGACCTTGCGGATTGCGCCGCTGGGCGTCGCCGGCGTATACGATCGGCAGCCAATCGTCTATGGAAACGACGCGTACTCCGGCGGCACGTACTACTATGCGCACTGGAGCACGAATCCCAGCGCGATGCTCACTGACCTGCTGGCACGCGACTTCGTGGATTCGCACCTGTACCTCGCGGTGCAACAAGGTCCGTCGCCGCTGCCCGACGACTATCAGCTGGGCGGTGAGATCGAGGAGATCCAGGAGCACGCGGCGTCCGCCGGGTGTACGGCTCGACTGCGTTTACGCGCCCTGCTGGTGCGCGTGCGGGCCGCCGCTACCCCGGTGGTCTTGCAAGCGAGCTACGCCGCCGAGGAGCCGTGCGTGTGCAACGACGTCCGGGCACTGGCGGAAGCCATGAGCAAGGCCGCGGAACAAGTATCCGCGCAGCTGCAGCGGGCGGTCTACGAGGCGATCGAGAAGGATCGGAGGCGTTCGTAGCGATTGTATTGTATCAACTTGCTTCATCCGAGGAAGTTCACAGTCGACAGTCAAGAGTCGACAGTGGGCGGGCCCGAAGACTCTCAACTCGCTTCACGCGAGCTTCTCCAGCACCGCTTTGGCCTCGTGAGCACCTCACTGTCTGCGTGCGCCCGCGCCAGATGCTCCGCACGGTTGCACGCCGCCGTGGCCCGAATACATCCGCGGCGTCGGCGCTCCTTGAGCAGGCTGCCGAGGGCAACCTCCTGCGTCAGCGGATGCTTGAACGCCCGGCCGGCCGCCAAGTTCTGTCGCAAGCAATTGTTCAATCACTCAATGGCCCGATTCACTCTGTGCCCCTGATTCACGTGAGGTTCGGATACCGCCGACGCATTTCCTCCAGCATCCACTGCCGCGCGGCGGGATTGCTTTCGACGAGCGAGCGGAGCCGCTCGCGGGAAATGGCGTAGGTGATCATGTGCGCCATCGCCGTGACCGTCGCCGATCGGACCGTGTCGAGCAGCACACCGCGCTCACCGACGACGTCGTGCTCGCCGACCGTCGCTACCCCTTTGCGCCCGATGGTCACTACCGCGTGACCTTCTTCGATGATGTAGCATTCGGGAGATTCCCCGCCTTCCACGCACAGCATGTCGCCGGGCTCGAAGCTCATCGGGTACGCCGTCGCCGCCAGATGCTCCAGCTCCGCATGACTGCACCGCTGGAAGAGACTGTTGCGCGACAACAACGCGACCGTTGCGGCCAGCCGGTCGCCGATGCGCACGCGGATCGAGTCAGCGCGTGTCGGCTCGTTCTCGATCCGCTGCCGCAACTCGGCGCGCCAGCGCAGATCGGCATCCGGGCCGCCCGGACGCAAGCCACGCGCGACAGACGCCGGGGCGACTGTCTTCGCCTGGGGCGGTTCGGCCGCAATGGGCGCCGCAGCCGGAGACCGCCGTGGCGCCGCCGATCGGCAGGTGATGTGCAGCGCTGCGAGCCCGCGCAGCGTTAGCCGGTCCTGGAAGCGCGGCGCCTCGCCGCTCAACTCAATGGTCTCGAAACGTGCGAGCAGATTCTTGAAGGTGATCCCGATCTCCGCCCGCGCCAGCGCCGCCCCGAGACAGAAGTGGACCCCGCCCCCGAAGGAGAGGGGTTCGATGTCGGTGCGGGTGACATCGAGTTGATCCGGATGGGGATAGCGGGCCGGATCGTGATTCCCCGCCCCCAGCAACGTGAACACCTGCTCGCCAGCCGGGATGGTGGTGCCGCCGATGTCGATGGCCGCCTCGGTGACCCGATTCACCAGCTGTACGGTACCATCGTAGCGCAGAAATTCGTCGGGCAGGTTCGCAAACAGCGATGGATCAGTGCGTAGCCGGGCGAGCTGGTCGGGGTGGCGCAGTAACCCCAGCAGCCCGTTCCCGAACAAGTTGGTGGTCGTCTCGAAACCCGCTCCGAAGAGCAGCGAGGCCATGGTCACCAATTCATCGTCCGACAGGCGGTCGCCATCGCTCTCCGCCTGCGCCAACGCACTCAGCAGATCCTCTCCGGCTCGTTTCCGCTTCTCTGCGATCAGCTCCAGGAAGTAACTCTTGATGGTGAGCTGGGCGACGTCGGCGGCCGCGAGCTGCTCGGCGGTGGGTTGCATTTCGAAGATCGCCACCAGATCACCGACGAGACCGCGGAACTGCGGTCGGTCCGCTTCCGGCACGCCGAGCATCTCGCCGATGATGGTCACCGGGAGCGGAAAGCCCACCGCCTCGAGCACGTTACCGCCGCCGGCGTCGGCCACCGGATCGAGCAACTGGTTGACGACGCGCTCGATGCTCGGCTTGAGGTTCTCGATCATCCGCGGGGTGAACGACTTGGTAACCAGCTTGCGCAGCCGCGTGTGCTCGGGCCCGGTGGTATTCAGCATGGAGTGCTCGCCGGCGGTCAACGACGGATGCGTTCGCCAGTCGGGACCGAAGCGTTGTTCGATCTGCGGCGCGTAATCCTTGCCGAGCCGCGGGTCGCGCATCGCCGCCCAGCAGTCGTCGTAGCGGCTGAGCAGCCACAGTCCGAGTTTGGTGCGATGCACGGGCCGCGTCTCGCGCAGCCTGTGATAGAGCGGATACGGATTGGCACGTCCCTCGGGCGTGAAGAACAACTGGTTGACCACGCTCTCGGCTGCGTCGAACCGTCCGCTGTCGTTCGCGTCGCTCATCGCTGTCATGAAGCCCCCCTTTTTTTGACGGTAACCATTCCACACCTTGGCTGCTGGGCACAAGATGAACTCGCCGAGTTGCAGAGCGGCACGCAGCGTACGGGCCGGCAACACGAAATGGCCGGCCGCCCAGACATTGACGACGAACGGGTACGTGCTTGGCAATCCTTGAAAGCGCTGGCCCGATCTGTGGTTCTGTCCTCGGGTTGGTGCGGCGACCGCTACGTGCGACCGCTACGTTGTAATTGGAATGTCTCGCTGCTAGTCAGCCCTCCCTATGCGTAGACACGCGTGGGTGGCCGTGGTCGTCGCGTGGGTGCTCGGTGGTGCGCCGGCGTACGCGGCTCTGTCATATGCGGATCGCGTGCACGAGACGGTGCTGCCGAACGGGCTCAAAGTTCTGCTACTCGAGGAGCATAAGGCGCCCGTGGCCGTCTTCCAGGTGTGGTATCGCGTCGGTTCGCGTAACGAGCAGCTGGGTAAGACCGGGCTCTCCCACTTGCTGGAACATCTGATGTTCAAGGGCACAAAGACTGTGGGGCCCGAGGAGTACTCGAAGATCATCCAGCGCAACGGTGGCAACGATAATGCCTTTACTGCGGAGGACGCGACGACGTACTTCGCAACGCTTGCCAGCGACCGCGTAGCGGTGGTGATCGACCTCGAGTCCGACCGCATGCAGAACCTGACCTTCGACGAGGCGCAGTTCACACCGGAGCATCAGGTGGTGATGGAGGAGCGCCGCCTGCGCACGGACAATAACCCGGTCGCCGCGCTCTTTGAGCTGATCAGCTCGACGGCGTACGAAGCACATCCATACGGCTGGCCGGTCATCGGCTTCATGAACGACATCCGGCAGGCAACCCGCGAGGACGCGCTGGCGTACTACCGCACCTACTACATCCCCGGCAACGCGTTCGTCGTGTGTGTGGGCGACTTCTCCTCGGCGGAGCTCATCGAGAAGATCAATAAAGCATTCTCGGTTGTGCCCGCAGGCGACGCCCCACCGCGCGTGCGGGCGCTCGAGCCGCTCCAACACGGTGAGCGACGGACCGTGCTGCGGCGCGAAGCGCAGCTCCCGTTCGTCGGCATCGCGTACCATGCGCCCAACCTGAGCGACAAGGACGGAGCCGCGCTCGAGGTGCTGTCTGCCGTATTGGCTGGCGGAGACAGCGCGCGGTTGCACCATCGGCTGGTCTACGAGAAGCGGTTGGCACGCGATGTCGGCGCTGAGTACAGCCCCACGACCATCGATCCAGCACTCTTCATGCTCTATGCGCAGCCCTTGCCGGGCAAAGCGGCCGGGCAGCTCGAGAAGGAATTGCTCGCCGAAGTCGACAGCCTGCAGCGCACAGCGGTGAGCGAGCACGATCTCACGAAGGCGAAGAACGGAATCGAAGCGCGGTTCATTTTCGCGCAAGATTCGATGTTCTATCAGGGGTTGGTGCTGGGGCAGTACGAGAGCAGCGCCAGCTGGCGCGATGCCGACAACTATCTACCAAAGGTTCGCGGGGTCACCGCCGAAGATGTGAAGCGAGTCGCCGCCCTCTACCTGACGCCAAGCAACCGCACGGTGGGCACACTCGACCCGCTGCCGGTGCCGCCAGGGCATTTCGTCCCGCCAGAGCGGGTGCCACACGGAACGGTGCACTGATGTTTGAAGAGAAGGCAAAAGACAGAAGACAAAAGGCAAAAGGCAAAAGTCGAGGAGGCTCCGCGGGCCGTTCTTCATTTTTCACTCTTGCCTTTTGCGTTTTGCCTTTTGCCTTTCTCCGTCCCGCGCAAGCGGCGGGCCCTGCTGCGGAGCGCCGCACGTTGCCGAACGGGGCGCGGCTCATCGTCTCCGAACAGCACGTATTGCCGATGGTGGTCATACAAGTCCTGATCGATGCCGGCGCGCGGCGCGATCCGCACGGCAAGGAAGGGTTGGCGAGTTTGACCGCCGATCTGCTGACGGAGGGGACGCGCTCCAAGTCGGCGTCGCAGATCAAGGAAGCCGTGGACTTCATCGGCGCGGGGCTCGATACCCAGGCGGACAGCGACTTCGCGCTGCTAAGCCTCACCGTCCTGAGCAAGGATCTCGACACTGGTCTGGGCCTGTTGACCGATGTGCTTCTGCACCCGACGTTTCCTGACGCCGAAGTCGGGCGGCGGCGTGAGGCGGCGCTGGCAAGCATCAAGGCAAGCGAAGACAATCCCGGTACGGTCGCGCAGCACGCGTTTGTCGCGGCCGTCTTCCGTGGCGAGCCATACGGGCACCCCGTGATCGGCACCGCCGAGGCCGTGCGGCGGATGACGCGCGCGGATGTCGAGGGCTTCTACAGGCAGCACTACCGGCCCGATGAAGCCATCATCGTCGTCGCGGGAGATGTCGCCGCGGCTGACGTCGAGCAACGGCTGCAGCAGGCGTTGAAGGAGTGGCCCTCGCGTGGCGCCGAGCCGTTCGCGTATCCCGCCGCCGCCGCGGCCAGGCCGGAACCCCTGCGTATCGAGAAACCCATCACGCAAGCAAACATCCTCCTCGGCCACCGCGGCGTGGCGCGCGACAATCCCGATTACTACGCGCTCACGGTGATGAACTTCATTCTGGGCGGTGGCGGGTTTACGTCGCGTTTGCTCGACAACATCCGTACCAAGGCCGGCTTGGCGTATTCGGTGGCCAGCTACTTCGTCGCCAGCAAGTCGCCCGGAAGCTTCCAGATCAGTATGCAGACGAAGAACGAATCGGCTGGCGACGCGATCGCGCGCACGTGCCGCGAGTTGGAGCGTATCCGTCGCGAGCCCGTTGGCGACGAGGAGCTGGCCGATGCCAAGCTCTACCTCACCGGGAGCTTCCCATTGCGTCTCGACTCCACGGCCAAGATCGCCGGTTTCCTGGGACAGGTCGAGTTCTTCAATCTCGGCGCCGATTACGCCGACACCTACGTGCAGCGCATCAACGCCGTGAGCAAGGACGATGTGCTAAGGGTAGCGCAGCAATATCTCCATCCCGACGAGCTTCAATTGGTCGTCGTTGCGAACCTGGATCAAGCGAAAGTGACGGCCGCAGCGCCCTGCGCCACACCGTAAACAATCGTGAATGTTGAATTGTGAACGGTGAATGAAGAGACAGAATGCCGCTGATCCAGTTTCGGGCCATTCAGCATTCACCATTCAGCATTCACCATTCGCGCCGGCCCTCGCCGGCGCGGGCGTCGCTGTACTCGCGGCGCTCGTGTACGCCAATGCACTGGCTAACGGGTTAGTGTGGGACGACCCAATCGTTCTCGACCGCCAGCTGCGCGCCTTCCGAACGCTCGGTGACCTGATCGTCACCCCACGCAACATCCCACAGTACAGCCCGGACTATTACCGCCCGCTGACGACGCTATCGTATCTGATCGACCGGGCGATTGGTGGAACCAGCCCGTTGATGTTTCACCTGTCCGTCGTCGCCTTCCACGTCATCACGACCTGCCTGGTGTTCCAACTCGGCCGCGCGTTGTTCGCAGGGACGGCGGTGGCGCTGCCAGCGGCGGGCATCGGCGCGACACTCTTTGCGGTGCATCCAATTCACACGGAATCGGTGGCGTGGGGTGCGGGACGGTCAGACGTGTTGGCCTGCGCGTTCTCGGTTGCGGCCGCGAGCGTGTTTCTGCACACCTCCTGGCCGGCGCTGCGACGTGCTGCGCTGGCCGCGGTCTGCATCTTCTTCGCGATGCTCGCCAAGGAGACGGCGGCGGCGATGCTGTTGATCGTCCCGCTCAGTACGCTGTTCGTCAACCGGCCGGCGGTTGCGGCAACGGCCGGCGGCAGTCGTGCCGAGCGCCGCAGGCCGCGCGAGGCGTCCGCGCAGCCGCGCCGGTGGCTTGTGTATGCGCCGTTTGGGATCGCCGCGCTTGCCTACGCCGGGCTGCGCTTGGCAAGTATCGGGAGCATGCTTGGACCGACACAGCCAGCGGCGGGGAGCGTGCTGGCGCAGCTCCTCGCCGCCCTCGGACTGTACGCCGGCAAGTTGCTGCTGCCGATGGATCAGAGTGCCTACATCTCGGACCTCCCGACGGGTGCGTTGGGACTATTGGCCGCGGCGCTCTGCGTCGTGGCGGTACTGGTGACAGGTGTGCTGTCGTGGCGCTGGAACGAGCGTCGCGCCGCGTTCCTTATCTTGTGGACAGCGCTCGCCTTGGCGCCTTCACTGGCGATCGTTTGGAAGATTCCCGCCGCACCTGTTGCCGAGCGCTATCTCTACCTGCCGTCAGTTGGCTTCTGCCTGCTGTTCGGATACGTCGCGGCGCGGTTCCTCGCGGTCGGTGGCGTCGCGCGCATCGCAGCGAGCGCAGCGCTGTTCGTAGTCGTCGCAGGTGGAGCCGTTGCGACGGTGCGGCGCAACGCAGTGTGGCGCACGAATCTCTCTCTATGGAGCGACGCGGCTGCGAAGAATACGACGGACGGCCTGCCGATGCGCAGCCTGGCGACGGCTTATCAGCAAGCGGGTGAGGCGGCGCAGGCGACGGAGTACTTTCGACTGGCGTTGCAGCGGCGGAACGATCAGGTGGGGTCGTTCACGATCTACAACAACCTTGGCAGTCTAGCGATGGTGGCGCAGCGTCTCGATGAGGCTGAGGGCCACTACCAGACTGCACTGGCGATCAACCCGAACGCGCCGGAGTGCTTGTTCAATCTGGGACTCATCGAGTTGACGCGGAGCAGCGCCGGCACCGACACGGCTGGTAGACGCGACCACGGGGAACGGGCGCGCCGGTTCTTCGAACGAGCCGCACAGCTCAGCCCACTCGACCCGGACATCCAAGTCGGGCTCGGGCAAACGCTGAGCGCTCTCGACGATAGCGCCGGTGCCCGCAATCATTTCGAGCGGGCCTTGCAGCTCGGGCTTCCGCCCACCACGGAAGCATCGGTGCGCGCGCTGCTCGGCGAGGTGAAGTAGGGCCACCCTCCGGCCTCGCGAACACCTATCTCGGTGGTACACGTGGCCGCGGCGATGTTCCGTAAGCTGCCGGTAAACGACAGAGGGGGCGACCCTCCGACTGGAGGACCGCCCCCTCTTGCTCGATGTTGCGGCGTCTCAGGTTCCCGACGCGATGAGGTGGGCGATCGTGAAGAACTCTTCGGTCAGCCCGGTCTTCTGCCCCTGATTGAAGTACCATCCCTGCTCGCCCGGATACTTGGCGCTGGGAAGGGCTGCGCGCGTTGCGTGGCGCAGCTGCATGTCGACCATGATGATGCTGGGGGTGAACGGCATCTCGTCCGGATACTCGATGCTGCCGGCCACCGGCGCCTGTTTGCGGAAGGAGTACTGGTTCATCCACACCTTCCAGAGTTGGCCGGCCCGGTCGTAGATGTCGCTGTAGGTGATCAGATAGGTTTCCTTGTCGATGAACAGAACGCGCTTGCCGTAGGCGTACTGTGGTTGCTTGGCGACGCCTTCGATGACATAGACATCGCGTTTCTCCCAACTGTCGCAGAAGGCAAAGTCACCGCTCCCTGGGCAGTACTCGACCGGAATCTTCTCCGAGTGCAAGGAACCCAGAACACTCTTCTCGCCGAGGAACTTCCAGCTGAACCAGCCGATCTGCCCGGCGTACCCTCCGTAGCTGTCGACGTCCGTGTCCTGACCGAAGAGTGCGTCCGAACGTTGCGCGCTGGAGAGCCGGCGCACGCGCCGCAGGGTGGGCAGATACAGCCAGGTATCATCCTGGCGGTCCGGGTCGAGGTAGCGAATGCTGGTGAGGCCGACGCCCTTAAGGTCGAACGGTTCCAGGATCGGATGCAAGGAGGACTTGCCGCGCACCTTGTCCTGGTTCGGCAGCTCCGGCTTGGGGTCGACGTAGAGGCGTGAGTTGTAGAAGAGCGTGCGCAAGTGGTCGAGGAGGTAGTGGCGCTCGATGCCCATCGGCCCGTCGCCGAGCGGCCCGGTGTCGGCGTCAAAGTTCCTGAGATCCCCGTCGTCAGTGACGTAGGGTTTGTACTCGTAGTTCCACATGAGCTTGACGGCGATATTCGGATCGTTCGGGTCGACCTTGGGGAACGGCAGGCCGGCGGTGTGGCCTTCGATGGAGCGGCCATCGGCGCCGAGCTTGACCTGGCCGGAGTACTTCTCGGTGGCCTCGCGGAATGCCTGGTTCCACTCGATCTTCTTGTACGGAACGATTTTCAAATTGAGGCCGCGTTCGATGCACCACTTGACGCCAGGTGAGACTAGGTCGGCAACCTTGTCCACGTTGGCCTTGGTGACCTGGTCGCCCGGTTGGACGTCGGCACGGGCCATCAGCGCCGCGCCCAGCAGCAACATGGCGGCTACCCCGCCGATCCATAGACGCCCTGAACGAATCATCATGTGAGAGCCTCCACGCTTCCTCCGGCCTCGATTGCTCCGGACCATTTTGAGTGTCGCACGCGCATCATTCTCCAGACGTTCGACGCGGTTCGTCGAAGGTAGTTCAACAGCACCGCGAGAACGACACAACGCCAATTTCTACGTCAGATGTGGGCTGCTATGCAACCCCACTCATTAACAATGTCGTCGTGCAGCGGGCGGCCTCCTACCGCGGTAGCTTCTCCGGCGGTGCGGCGTTGTTCACAGTACCGCTGAGCGATTCGAGAAACGCCACGAGATCGCGTTTCTCTTGTGCGGTCAGGTTGAGCGGCTTGATCTCCTTCGAGAGGTTCGGGTTGGGTATGCCGCCCTTGTTGTAGAACTCGACCACGTCCATCAGCGTCGCGTCGCTGCCATCGTGCATGTAGGGCGCCGTCTCGGCGATGTTGCGCAGCGTCGGTGTCTTGAACTTGCCCTTGTCCTCCTCCTTCTTGGTCACGTCATGCCGGCCCAGATCGGGCTTCGCTTTGTCCATGCCGACGCCGATGTTTTGGTAGGTTTCGTCAGTGAAGTTGAAACCGGTATGGCAGGCCTTGCAATTGGCCTTCCCGTTGAACAGGTCCACGCCGCGTACGGCGGAAACACTGAGCGCGTCCTTGTCGCCCGCCTGATAGCGATCGTACGGGCTGTCGCCGGAAACGACCGTGCGTTCGTAGGCAGCAATCGCCTTGGCAATACGCGGCATGTCGATCTTGTCGTCACCGAAAGCCTTCTTGAACAGCGGCGCATAGCCGGGGATGGCCTTGATACGGGCCACTACATCAGTGTGTGAGCCCATGGCCATCTCGACCGGGTTGACCAACGGGCCATGCGCCTGCTCTTCGAGATCCTTGGCGCGACCGTCCCAAAACTGTTCCGCAGAGAACACGCGGTTGATCACGGTTGGACTGTTGCGGCCGCCGAGCTTGCCACCGACGCCCTTCGAGGTAGCGGCCGCGTCGGCGAAGCCGTGGAAGGGGTTGTGGCAGCTGGCGCATGAGATGCTCCGGTCCTTCGACATGCGTGGGTCAAAGTACAGAAGCTTGCCGAGGCTGACCTTGTCCTCGGTCATCGTGTTGTCGTCGGGAATGTACGCTGAGCCGGCTTGCAAACCGAGCGGCAACGTCATCGACCAATCCCCCGACTTGACCACCTGCGTCTGTGCGGGGGCGGGTAGCACGGCTTTCGGCGCCGCGTCTTGCGCGACCGCGAAGTGCGTCTGCAGGATCCCTCCTGCTATCAGGCCAACCGTCACCGTCCGTATCAATGGCTGCATGCTGCTGCCTCCTCCGGTGTTGTTAGTAGACGGCCGTGAGGAATCGTTCAACTGCGGCACCATTGCGCCACCGCCGGCGACGCGGTAGGCACAACACATCATGGACGCTCCGCCACTGTGGCGCTGGGTGGGCAGCCCTGCCGTGCGGCCCGCCGGCCATCCCGAGTTTGCCGAGATCCTCCCGACCTTGCTGGTCGGAGAGTATCCAACGCCTGACGACGCGGCCTGGCTGTGGAGCGTGCAGCGCGTGACCGCCATTCTGAGCCTGCAAGACGATGCGGATCTTGCCAGCAAGGGACTGGTTTTGCGAGAAATCGAACACGCCTATCGCTCGCACCGGCTGCGTTTCCATCGCATGCCGGTGCCGGACTGCGACAATGATTTCCTGCAGGCGCGGCTCGATGCGATCGTTGCGCAGCTGCGCGCGCTGCACAACGACGGCGAGCGTGTGTACTTGCATTGCAACGCCGGCATGAACCGCGCGCCAACGGTGGCGATCGCCTACCTTCACGTGCACCACGACATGTCGCTTGCTGCGGCGCGCGATTTCGTCAAGCAGCGGCGCCACTGCGTGCCGTACATGCGAGTGCTGGAAGCGCGCTACTGCGCCCCCTCCGCATCCTCGGACTCGGAACCCAGCCGTGCTGGTTTGAAAAATGGCCAGCTGGTATGAATTTCTGTTGGTAGCGTCGCACGCGATGGACGCGCCGGAAGGACGGCGGCATGGAACCGGTCTGCGACTCTTCGTTGGATGAACATCTCACGCGCATCGAAAGCTACATGCGCAGCTGCGGTCTGCTCGCATATCCGCGCATGCAGGATCCGCTGCGCACCGAGTTGGCGGCGTTTCTCACCGACAAGTCGGCCGAGGCCGTCGATACCTGGGTGCAGCTGATCGGCCCGGCGCTCGCTATTCCCGAGAGCGACTGGACGGACCTGCGCCGCTCGATGCATGAGGCGCTGGACCGGTGGATCCGGCACATCGCGGATCCAGAGAATATCGACACGTACGTGTACCTGCGCTGCCATGCGCGGCGCGCCTTCATTTCGCGCTTCGCACCGTCGCGCTTTCTGGCGGGGCAGATGCAGCTCCGCCAGATCATGTCGGAGCACCTGCGCACCGCCTACCACGCCGAGCGCGACAAGCGCGACGCGCTCCTGGCACTGTGGCACCAGGAGTTCCAGGAACGGGTCCTGCACATCTCGGATTTCTTCGTCGAAGCCCGCGAGCAAGAGCTGCGCGAACAAGAGGCCAGCTATCGCAAGTCGGTCGACAATGCGCCAGTGGCCATCTTCAAGCTGTGTCCCGAGTACGGCACCATCCTCGACGCCAACGTCGTTGCTGAGAAAGCCGTCGGCTTCAGCCGCAACGAGATGGTCGGCATGCGGATCTGGGATCTCATTCCGCTCGCCGAGCGTTCGCGGCTGACGGGTCTGTTCGAGGAGACACGCGCGCGCGGCAACTCCAGTAGTGAGGACCTGCATCTGCAGACGCGCGCTGGCGAGATCGTGCCGGTGTTCTTCAACGCTGGCCTCATCGAGTACGGCCACCATCGCTTCTTTCAGGTGATCTGCGTCGACGTGTCAGCGCGCAAGCGCCTGGAGAGCCAGCTCATCCAATCGGAGAAGATGGCGGCGATCGGTCAGCTGGCGGCCGGCATTGCGCACGAGATCCGTAACCCGCTCGGTATCATCATGAACGCGCTCTACGATCTCAGCGAGATCGTCGATTCCAGCGATCCGGCCGTGCAGGAGGACGTGCGCATCGCGCGGGAGGAGATCAGTCGCGCCCAGGCGATCATCAACAACCTGCTCGAGTTCTCGCGCGAGTCACGCGCCGAGTTGGAGCGCGTCGACATCAACGATCTGCTGCGCAAGACGTTGCAGCTCATGAACAAGAGCCTGCAGAACAGCGGTGTCCGCGTGGTGACCGAGTTCGTGCCGCTGGGCAGCTGCATCGCAAATCAAAACGCGCTGCGGCAGATCTTCCTCAACCTCATCACCAACGCCCAGCAAGCCATGCCGAACGGTGGCGAGCTGTACGTCAGTACCGCGCCGCTGCTCGACGGGCGCATCCAACTTGCGTTCCGCGACACCGGCGAGGGGATTCCGCCGGAGCACCTGAAAGACGTCTTCAACCCGTTCTTCACCACCAAGGCGCCGGGGCAGGGAACAGGTCTCGGGCTGTCGGTCGTCCACTCAGTGGTGAAGCGCTATCACGGCGACATCCGCGTGGACAGCGAGGTCGACCGCGGCACGACCTTCACGATCGAGTTCCCCTGTCCGTGTCTGGGCACCACGGACGGCTTGCTCAGCGAGTCGGCGCCGCACTAGGGCCTGCGGCCGGCGTCATTTCTATGGCCCGCTCCCCTATGGGTCGCTGCTGGCTAGCAAGTCCGACATGCTGCTAGACTGCACGGTGGATGAGTGCTGCGCCACGCACGTTGCTGGTCGAGGACGAGGCCAACATGGTCCGGACCTTGGCCAAGATCCTCGAACGCAAGGGATACACCGTCGACGCAGCCAGCACGGGTGAAGAGGCGCTGCAACGTCTCTCAGAGCGCACCTATGATCTGCTGATCACCGACCTGAACATGCCGGTGATGGACGGGCTCCAGCTGCTGCGCGAAATGAAGGAACGCCAGATCGCGCCGGCGACGATCGTGCTGACCGGGCACGGGACCATCGCGTCGGCCGTGGAGGCGATGAAGCTCGGCGCCGGCGACTACCTCATCAAACCGTGCCACCCGGACGAGTTGCTCATGGTTGCCGCACGCCTTCTCGAGCTGCGGCAGCTGCGCCGCGAGGTGCAGTACCTGCGCAAGCAGATCAGCACGGGCGACCGCTACGGCGAGCTGATCGGCAAGAGCCCCGGCATGCGCGAGATCTACAGCGTCATCGAAGCGGTAAGTCAGAACAAGAGCAATGTCCTGCTGTCGGGAGAGAACGGCACGGGCAAGGAGCTGGTCGCCCGCACCATCCATAACAAGGGCTCGGCTGCCAGCCAGCCGTTCTTGGCCATCAACTGCGGTGCGTTGTCGGAGACGTTGCTTGAGAGCCAACTGTTTGGACACCGCAGGGGCTCATTCACGAGTGCCATAGAGGATCATGAAGGCGTCTTCCAGGCGGCGGATGGAGGCACGCTGTTCCTCGATGAGATCACCGAGATTCCGCTGCCGCTGCAGGTGAAGTTTTTACGCGCAATTCAGGAGAAAGAAGTCACGCCGCTGGGGTCAACGCGGCCGATCCGCGTCGATGTGCGCATCATTGCGGCCAGCAACCGCGACGTCGAAGCAGCAGTGAAGAGCGGCAGCTTCCGGACCGACCTGTTCTACCGACTCAACGTCGTGCCCATCCACCTGCCGCCGTTGCGCGAACGGCGCGAGGATATCCCGCTGCTGGTGAATCACTTCATCCAAGAATACAGCCGTGTCTATGGCGTCGAGCCGAAATGGGTGACACCCGAAGCGTTGCAACGGCTGGTGGACTACCGGTGGCCCGGCAACATCCGCGAGCTGCAGAATGCCATCGAACGCGCCTTCGCGCTGTCGTCACAGCCGGAGATCACGCCCAAGGATCTGCCGGCGGCGATCCTGCGTGATCCGGATCCAACGCCCGCCGGTTCGAGCGATCCCTTGCCGCTCGAAGAGGTCGAACGGCGCAACATTCTTGCCGCGTTACACCGCAGTGGGGGAAACAAGAACGAAGCGGCACGCATCCTGGGCATCGATCGCCAGCGCTTGTATCGCAAGATCGAAAAGTACGGACTCGACGCATAACGCGGCACGCCTCGGGTCGATTCGGCGCGCCGCGCGCGGATCGCTGCAAGTGAGTCGGATGGGTCAAGAAAGCGATTCGCCCACGCCACACGCCACTTTAATACCCCAGCTTGCGGATCGCTACGTCGTCGAGGCCGAAGAAGTGGGCGATCTCGTGGATCACTGTCTTGCGCACTTGGCGTCGGATGCGCTCGGGCGACGTGAAGGCGCGCACCAGCGGGCGATAGAAAATGCTGATCTTGTCAGGCAGCGCACCGCCGAACGTACCGCCTCGCTGGTGTAGCGGCACCCCTTGGTAGAGGCCGAAGAGCGTGTCGCGTCGTGGGTTCAATCCCAGCGAACGCAGCAGCGCCGGCGATGGTTCGTCTTCGATTACCACCTGTACGTTATCGAGATAGCGCGCGAACTCGTCGGGCATGTCGTCGAGTGCGTCGCGTACCGTGTCCTCGAACTCGGCGCGGTCCATACGTCCCCTCCTACTGCATTTGCGGCCGTCGGACAGCCTTGTCACGGCCTGCCTTAACCGCTACGGAGAATCCTGTCAGAAGCGAGAACCCGAATGTCGCAACGACTGATTCGCCGCGCGGCGCTGCTCTTGGTGTTCGCCGGCTGCGGAATCTCGGGCTGCGGAACGACCGGCTCAGATCCGATCCTCTTCCCCGAGGTGCGCTTCGAAGTGCGCCCGTCAGGGCAGGCCACCTTCACCGTCGATGCGCTGAGTGGTGGCGGTGAGAGCTACACCAGCGTCATCGGCCAGCAGTTCACAGCGACGGCACCCTTCGACTTCGCCCTGGAAAACGCGGGGTCGCCGTTCGAGGGGCTCTTCAGGCTGATTGGCGTCTGCAGCAACAACCAGGCACAATGCAGCGTCGATTCGGAGTGTGCTCCGGCGGGCAGCTGTGACCTTGGCGGTCAGCAGATTACCGTGACGCTCACGGTGATCTCCGGTATCAACCAGACGCAGGTGTCGGACGCCACAGCGCCAGGGAAGCCGACGGCGATGGTAGCTATCGGAGCGCTTCCAGCAGGGGTGACACCGCTGCCCGCTCATCCGGAGGTACGCTTCGATGTGTGTGCACCGCTGCCGGGTCGAGCGACGTGCTCGACGAAGACGGGGGACGGCACCTTCGGCGCCTTGTTTAGCGGATCGTTCGGCGATCCGTTCATCAGTTACCTCACGAGCGGAGCAACCCCGACGATCTACTTCTACCGCGCACCACAGAGCAACATCAACTCGGTGTTGACGCGCCTGCCATTGGCGCTGCTGGGCGTGCAGCTCTTTATCAACGGCGAGCTCAAGGAAACGCAGGTCGGCAGCGGCGAGGTCATCATTAGTCAAGACCTGTGATTTTCCGGGCGGTTTATCAACATCGACGATTTTCCGCGGTAACCGGGCGTAACCATTCCGTAACAGAAGGTGTTACTCGAACAGTTACTCAAAGGCGCCTGGAATTGTGGGTTATTCTCGGTCTCACGAAACGCCCGAACGTTGAGCAATCCGTTCAGCGCCTTGTCTGAAGCGCGTCACAGCCCTCTGATCCACAGGTTATCCACAGCAACTGTGGATTGGCACGGCGGGACTACGAATTTGCAAAGAAATCGACCTCGGGTCTCGGACCACTGAGGCCTGAGGCCCGGACGAAAGGTTCACAAACTCTACGCCCCGTGTGCTGCGGCGACCACCTTGCGGGCGGCATCGGCCATGTTGGATGCCGTGACGATATCAAGCTTCGATTCCGCCAAGATGCGCTGGCCGAGCTCGACGTTGGTACCCTCGAGACGCACGACCAACGGGATGCGTAGCTGGATCTGGCGCGCCGCCTCGACCACGCCAGCGGCGATGACGTCACACTTCATGATGCCGCCGAAGATGTTGACCAACACCGCCTGCACGCGTGGGTCGGACAGAATGATCTTGAAGGCGGCGGTGACCTTTTCCGTGGTGGCGCCGCCACCCACGTCGAGGAAGTTTGCGGGCGCGCCGCCGTTCAGCTTGATGATGTCCATCGTCGACATCGCCAGGCCGGCGCCGTTCACCATGCAGCCAATGTTGCCGTCGAGCGAGATGTAGCTGAGGTCGTGCTTCGATGCCTCCACTTCCCGCGGATCCTCTTCGTTGATGTCGCGCAACTCGCGGATGGCAGGCTGACGGAAGAGGGCGTTGTCGTCGAAACCCATCTTCGCATCCAGGGCAAGCAGATCGCCGGACTTCGTCAGCACCAGCGGATTGATCTCGGCCATTGAGCAATCGGACTCCACGAAAGCGCGGTACAGGCTGTTGATGAATGCTACGGCTTTGTTCACGGACTCCTTCGGCACCCCCAGCCCGAATGCGATCTTGCGTCCCTGAAAGGCCTGGATGCCGACAGCGGGATCGATCGGCTCGCGGAGGATCTTCTCCGGTGAGTGCGCCGCGACCTCCTCGATCTCCACGCCACCTTCGGAGCTGGCCATCAACGTCGGCCAGCAGCGGCCGCGGTCGATGACCATTCCGAGATACAGCTCGCGGGCGATGTCGCAGCCCTGTTCGACGAGCACGCGCCGCACCTCGCGTCCCGCGGGACCGGTTTGATGCGTGACCAGCTTCTTACCGAGGATACTGCGCGCGAACTCGCGGGCTTCGTCGGGGGTCTTGCAGACCTTCACGCCACCCGCCTTGCCGCGCCCGCCGGCGTGAATCTGCGCCTTGACGACACAGACCGCACCGAACTCGCGCGCGATTGCGGCGGCTTCGTCGGGGGTTGTGGCGACCTTGCCTTCGGGGACGGGGACGCCGTACCGCTTGAGAACCTGCTTGGCTTGAAACTCGTGGATGTTCATCCGTGACAATCCTTCCGGGCAGACGTGCCGCTAGGCGGCCGGCAAGAACTTCTGAGCGGCTTCGACGAGCTCACGGACGTGGCTGACCGAGACGTCGAGCGCCTGACGCTCCGCGGCGGTCAGCTCGATCTCGACAACGCGTTCGACGCCGCCCCCGCCGATGATGACCGGCACACCGACGTAGAAGTCCTTGACGCCGTACTCGCCTTCGAGCAGCGCCGCGCACGGCAACACCTGCTTGCGATCGTACAGGTACGCTTCTGCCATCTGGATAGCGGCATGCGCCGGCGAGTAGAACGCCGACGTCTTCAGCAGGTTGACGATCTCGCCGCCGGCTTGGCGGACGCGCGCTTCGATGGCGTCGAGTCGGGCCGCTGGAATCAGCTTCTCCACCGCCACCCCACCAACCTGGCAGTAGCTGCGGACCGGAACCATGTCATCGCCGTGGCCACCGAGCACGATCGCCGTCACGCTTTGCACGGAGACGCCGAGCTCCATGGCCACGAACGTGCGGTAGCGCGACGAATCAAGGATGCCCGCTTGTCCGACCACGCGCTGTTTTGGAAAGCCAGTGATACGCTTCATCGCCGTGACCATGGCATCGAGCGGGTTGGTGATGACGATAACGAAGGCGTGTGGCGCGTGCTTACGGATGGCGGTTGCCACGTCGTTCATGATCTTGGTGTTCACCGACAGCAAGTCGTCGCGGCTCATGCCCGGCTTGCGCGGCAGGCCGGCCGTGACGATGCACACGTCGGCGCCGGCGACGTCGTCGTACTTGTTGGTGCCGACGATCGAGGCATCGAAACCCTCGATCGGGCCTGCCTCCAGCAAGTCGAGCGCCTTGCCTTGCGGCAACCCTTCGACCACGTCGAAGAGCACGACGTCCCCGAGTCCCTTGATGGCGCACAGATGCGCCAGCGTCCCGCCAATCATTCCCGCCCCGATCAGGGCAATTTTCTTTCTCGCCATTGCGTGCCCCTTTCTTTCTGCAGTAGTCCCGCGCCGCGACTGCGGGCGCCAAGCCCAGCGCTTATAGTCACTTTCGAACGCGCACGCTACCCACGGGCGAGGCGGCAGATCGCGGCCCGTGATTCCACGGAGACGTGCCCCGCTGCGTTTCTTGGCACTAACGCAACGGCGACCACGCCGCGGGGCGCAGTAACTTGCTCTCCCAGCGGTCGCGGTGCTTGAGACCTTCTTGCATCCAATCGCCCGGGCGCGATGGGCGCTCGCCGGACGTCAGCAAATGGGAGAACGCCTCCCAGTTGAGGATCTTCTGTAAGAGCACGACTTCATGGAAGCGGCCGGTGCCGGGTGCGACCGTCCAGCACGCTTCGACCGAGACCATCTTCGACTGGCGCGTCGCCGGATAGAAAACGCCGCCCAGCGCGGCCGTGTAGTCATCGAGCTTTCCTGGATAGGGCCAACCGGTATCGTGGAGGTAGAGAGACACAGGGCGATCCGAAGGATGCGGCACCGAGCTGAAGTCAATCTCCTGGAGTGGCGACCAGGCGGTCGGCAGCAGCAGCTTGCTGGTAACCTCACGCCGGTACTGCCACGCCGTCGTGTGCCAGTCGCGCCAGGCGGCGTCGCTGTGCATGCGCGTGACGAGTTCACCCCACGCATGCCAGCCGCGCACGGCGGTGATGGAGATGGCCTGATAGCTCGGACCAGTGCCATGCGTGTGGTGCCAGAACCACAGCAGCTTCGCTGCACCGTTGCGCTCGACCAGTTGCACCCATTGCTCGCGCAGGGCGTGCTCGAAGGCGTCCATCTTGCCCCCAACGATCTCGTGCGTCTCGTGCAGATAGAGCATTGTACCCACCTCCTGTAGATTCACGGCAACTCGGACCGAACCGCACGCATAGCACAGGTCACCTTCAAGACCACAAATGCACGGCGTGCGTTCTTTGAAGCTGCGAGTCGAACCCCCAGGGTCCGCAAGCATTGACACAGCGTGCCATCGCCGAGACAATCCGTCAGGAGACCAGCCATTGCTCCGGTGGAGGAGCGGTGGCGGCGATGCAAAGCGAGGATGCGTATGGGTGAGAATTCGTTGGCCCCAACACTGCTGCTGGCCATGCCGCAGATGATCGATCCAAATTTCGCACGGTCGGTGGTGTTGCTGTGCAAGCACGAGCGGGAAGGGGCGATGGGCTTAGTGGTCAACCGGCCGACCGATACCCTCGCTTCGAGCTTGGTTGTCCTCGAGCCACCGCCCAAGCACGATAGTGGTCTCGAGATCTGGGTGGGCGGCCCGGTCGAGCCGCAGCGGGGCTGGCTCCTGCTCGGCTCTGATCCCGGCACCGAAGAGGCGCTGGCGATCGGTGGAGGATTGTACTTGTCGGCGTCTGCCGATGTGCTGCGGCGCCTGATCGAAGATGCCCCGGAAGACCAAAAGCAGCGCCGCTTGTTCCTCGGCTACGCCGGCTGGGGTGAGGGACAACTTGAGTCCGAGCTTGCCGCCTCCGCGTGGCTTACTGCCGACGTCTCGAAGCACTTGGTCTTCGAGACGGACCCCGAACGCATGTGGGAGACGGCTATTCGCAGCCTCGGAATCGATCCCTACGCCCTGCAGATGGGGACGGGCGTGCACTGAAGAACTGGATCATTCCCCTCATTGACTGACTTAGCTCCTGGCGAGCGCGCACTGCCCGCCGCTAA
>Ga0209048_10001702_pt1 | contig 22324 bp, 20 predicted proteins | sample FrelakmetCRP12CR_FD_187146 | JGI IMG/M metagenome (GOLD analysis project Ga0209048, IMG submission 187146) | Freshwater lake sediment microbial communities from the University of Notre Dame, USA, for methane emissions studies - CRP12 CR (SPAdes)... | ecosystem: Environmental > Aquatic >... | reverse complement strand
GGTGATCCCGGGGCTTGTGGCGGTGATGCTCGATCAGCCCGTTGAAAAGAAATGCGCTCATAGCTCGATTCCGAAGTTGCGTGCCATCTCCACGGCGGAGCGCGTCCCGTCCTCGTGGAAGCCGTAGCCGAAATAGGCGCCGCAGAAGAACGTGTTGCGCTTCCCGTTGAGGGATGGCAGCTCCTTCTGTGTGGCCATGGATTCAAAGGTGTACATGGGGTGCGTGTAGACCATCTCGTCGATAACCTCTCCGGCGGGAACCGGTTTCCAGGGGTTCAGAGTGACACAGTAGTGACCCCGCGCGCCCAGGCGCTGCAGGTGGTTCATGTAGTAGGTGACCATGGCCGGAAACGTCTTTGGAATGGAGGGTTCGTGGCGATAATTCCAAGAGGCCCAGGCCCTGCGGTTTTCGGGCAGGAAGGACGTGTCCCGGTGGAGCACCGTGTGGTTTGTCGAGTAGCCCCACAGACCGAGAAGGCGCGTCTCCTCGGGCGAAGGGTCTGCCAGGAGCCTGTATGCCTCGTCGGCATGGGCGGCGATGACGACGGCATTGAATGTTTCCTCGGCGCCGTCGGCAAGTTTCACGGCAATACCGGTACCGGTTCTCCGGACCGCCGCGATAGGGCACTTGGGCCGCACCGTCCCCTTGAATATCTTGAGAAAGGCCTTTACGTAAGTGTGGCTTCCACCCGGGAGATAATACCAGGCCGGGGGGTCCCACAGGGACAGCAGGCCGTGGTTTGAGTAGAAGCGGGCGAAGGATTCCATGGGGAATTCAATCGTCTTGGCCTCAGAGGCGGACCAGATGGCCGAGGCCATGGGGATGACAAACTGTTCGATCACGTCCTGCCGGAAGCCCTCGCGTTCGGCGAACTGTCCGAGGGTAAGGCCGCCCAGCCTGCCGCGCTCGAACTGATCCAGCGTTCGCGTGCAGAAGCGCCGGATTCCGAGCAGGAAAGCCCAGTAGGAAGGTCTGAAAAGGTTTGCGCGCTGTGCGAAGAATCCGTTGAATCCGAGACTGCTGTACTGCAGACCCGTCGCATTGTCCTGGCAGCTGAAGGACATATCCGTCTTAGCCGCCGAAACCCCCAGTTGCTTGAGAAAGGCCCGGAAAAGGGGATAAGTTCGCTCGTTATGGACGATAAAGCCCGTGTCCACGGGCAGCCCCGCATCCGGCCCATCTCCGATGACGGCCGTGTTCGTGTGGCCGCCGATGTAGTCGTTCTTTTCGAAGAGGGTGACCCGGTGACGGCGTCCCAGCAGATAGGCGGACATGATGCCGGAAATACCGGCACCGACGACTGCGATCTTCAGATTGGATTCGTCTATCATTCGTTGACCTGATTTCCAAATATCATCATTAAAATAAAGATTATACCCTCTCAAATATGCACTTGGCCTGATTACGATCCCTGAGATAATGTCTATACAAGAGATGGCGGCCAGATATTTTCACACCCCTGCATTCACTTTGGACCGAGGATCATGTCTATGGATGACTGCCTCTTAAGCTCTTCATACCACAGCCGGTAACCTTCGCTCCCTGGATGAAGCGTGTCTGCGGCATAGAAGGTTGCCGAATCCCTCAAGAAGGGGTCTTTGTCTCTTTCTTTAAAAAGATCAATATATTCAATTTTTTCTCTCCACGATACGGCCATGAAAATCGCCCGGACTTTTCGCGTCCTCCAGGAGTAGATCCAGTTAACCGGAGGAAAGAAGACAGGCGCAAGACCCACGTTCCCCGTACTCATGAAAACGAGCTTCCCTCCTTTATCACCGGCCAGGTGAAGAACCTCGCTGATTGAATTATTCAGCCTGTCCAGATCGGTGAAACGGATGATATCGTTACCCCCAACCTGCAAAAGGACCAGATCAAATTCCCCGTTCCTGAAATCCTTGAGCTGTTCAAAAATGTCCTCAACCTTGGCCCCGTCCTGCGCCCGATTGACGATCTCCGTTCCCGGATAGTCCCGGGCGATCCGCCCCGCTACTGAATCCGCCGAATCAGAAGCTCCCGTACCAACACCTGTGCTGTCCCCGATCACAAGGACCCTTCGGTTCGCCTCTTTTACCCTGACCTCAAAGGGCACGCTGGCTTTCGCAAGACCCCGACCCGTGTTCACCCTGGAGATGAATAAACTAACCTCAAAAGCGACCAGTACAACGATGAGAAAAGAAACAACGATCAGGATACGAAATGGTGTCAAGGGAAGTGTCATCGATTGCCGATCCAGTTTTTTGACAAGACATTGCTTTCTGACAGGAATATTATAAAAAAGTTCGGTTTGTAGGTCAATTATTCTCCTCTCATAATATGTTGTATGTCCATTCTTTTCAAGTCAAATGTAAGCATTAATCGGATGAATCGAATTTAAGATACCAAGCCGCAGATTTTTTGTGCTTTTAACGTCAAACGCCACTTTAAAAGATTTCTATAGAACATGACGCGTTCTTTCCATTTTAGATCATTTAATCCCTTTTTGAAGTTGAAGGTATTGCCCTCTCGGAATAGAATCGTTTTGTAATTGAAAGTGCTTATGGTCTTTCTTTTTTCTGTCTCAATTTCTTGTTGATAAAGCTGCCCCGGAGACACGCCTTGTTGAATGCCATTTACCGAGACTTTACCCGCTATAATTCCTGATGCCAAAGCAGATGAAATTCCCTCTCCGAAAAGATTCAAAAGACCACTTGCCTCCCCGGCAACAAGGATACGATCAGTGCCGAAACAAAATAATCCTCTCGGTGCGGCATATGTAATCCTGCATCCTAGGTGCCTGATCAAACGAACTTCTTCGATGCTGATGCGCTTCCACAAATATTCCTTAAATCTAGCCATGGCAGCGGTTGCCTTTTCTTCCTGCCTTACCACTACTTCCATAATTAACAGGTCATCTTTAATATATGCCGAAGGATATAGAGAGATTTCGGGAAAAGCAAAAAAGTGAAAGTACCCGGGCTCAAGATTACACTTGCAGGCGTAAGTATCTTGCAGGGCAACATACCAAGGTAATTTTGCTGTCAATGTTGGTTCAATGCTCTTCACCATATTTGATGATCCGCCATCCGCGGCAACAACAATTTTACTATGAACTGAAAGTAGCTCTCCATCCGATTTCACACAGAGGAGCTCTACACCGCTATCCTTCTCAGTAAATGATCGCATTTTTGTTTCATCGAGAATTTCTGCCCCTGATGCATCACATAGCCACGCATCAAGTCGATCCCGCCAGATCATAAGTCCGCGGATGGGTATATCCCCAAAATAGCCGCCCGGAAAGTGCATACGCATAGCATTGATGTTAGACGGGACAGCCAAGACATCATGCGGCAAATTTCCGAAATGTTTCAACAGAGTACTGATTGAATCCGGCACGAGAATTCCAGAGCATGCCTTGTGACGAGGAATTTTTTTCTTTTCGACAATGACTACCCTCAAACCATGTAAGGTGCATTCACGGGCAGCCGCACATCCCGCTGGACCGGCGCCAACTATGGCAACATCACATTCAATCATATTCTAATCTCAGAAATTTTAATTTTTCCATCCCGCGTGAAGCAATGGATACGGGATCAAATCCCTCAGAAACAGTTTAGCTCTTGCATACGGCATGCGCCGCATAGTAACCGCACAGTCCGTGCACACCGCCGCCGGGAGGAGTCGATGAGGAGCAGATATAAATATTCTTCTGCGATGTTCTGTAGGGGAAAAGGGAGAGCACAGGCCTGGTGTAGAGTTGGCTTAAATCCTGAAGGCCACCGTTGATGTCCCCTCCTACATAGTTTGGGTTGTGACGCTCCATGTCAACTGCGGTCATACAGCTTTTTGCCAGGATGATCTCCCGGAATCCGGGTGCATATCGTTCTATTCTGTTTTCCATGAGATCGGCCACATTCTCCGCCGATCCATGAGGCACATGGCAGTATGCCCAGGCGGTATGTCTGCCTTCGGGGGCGCGGGAGGGATCGAAAAGTGTCTGCTGGGCCAACACAATATAGGGAGAGACATGCACCCTTCCCATGCCTGCATGGCGGACGGACGCGTCGATCTCCTCAAAGGAATTTCCCAGATGGACGGTGCCGGCCTTCCTGCAGATATGAGCCTTCCAGGGGATGGGTTCCTTGAGCGCCCAATCCACCTTGCATACGCCCGGTCCGTAGCGAAACCGGGAAAGTTTTCTTTGATAACTTTGGGAAAGCTCAAGACCTTCCACTTTGAGAAGCTGACGTGGTGTTACATCAAAGAAATAGAATTTTGCGTTCGGTAATTCCTTCATAGATGTGATCGTCTTTCCCGTTATTATTTCACCCCCGTTCTGCCTGAAGGAATCTGCCAAAGCGTCTGCAAGCTTCTGCGAGCCACCCTTTATGATGGGCCATCCCACAGCGTGGGCCAGGGTGGCCAGAATGATGCCAAACGCCGCTGTTGCAGGTTTATCAAGGGGTATCATGGCATGTGCTACCATGCCCGCAAAGAGGGCGCGCGTCTGCTGCATATGAAATTTTGTGGACGCAAGGTGTTTGGCGGAACGGAGAGCATGTATGGCAAAGCGGGCTATGAGCAAGGGATTTGCGGGAAAATGGAGAGGTGCCAGAATATCGGAGAGGAGATTTTCATGATTTTCCACAAAGGGTGAGAGGATGTCTCTATACGTCTTTCCATCGATACCGAGGGCATCGGCCGTTATTTCTAAAGAGCGATGGAGGTAAAGGGCAGATCCATCCTCGAAGGGATGGGCAAGGGGTATTTCTGGCTGTATCCATGAAAGGCCGTATCTATGAAGGTTGAGTGAGCGAAAAAAAGGAGAAGCGATGGCAAGGGGATGAACGGCGGCACAGATATCGTGAATGAAATGGGGGAGCGTGAGCTCTGCAGAACGGACCCCTCCGCCTATGGTTTCTCCGGCTTCCACTAAAAAGACCGATTTGAATTTATTGCTCAGCTCAATGGCCGCCGCAAGACCGTTGGGTCCTGCACCTACAACGACGGCATCGCAGAATTCTCTATTGGCTATCAATGCTTAAGATCCTGTCGTGTTATCGTTTTAGAAAGTGAACACCTTTTTTCAGCATATACACAGGCATGTAGAAAGATGAGCGTATGGCCGCACTATGGCGAATATTTTTGAGTGCGTCCCAGCGGACGTGCGGATCGATGAGGATATCCTGCTGTGAAATCTCTCCCTGAACGCCGAGGCTCCGCGCGAGGTTGGCGAGAGTAGCGTGCCAGAACTGGTCTTCCTGCCTTGCCGCGCCCAAACGCATGCCCAGCTCCATGAGAGGGTCGCTGGCCCTGAAAATGGGATTTACCTGGATGTATGTGGCATCGTTTTGCCGAAAGCTGCTGAAGGTAATCCACCCCGAGAGGATGTGACCCTGAATAGTTATGAAACAAAAAGATGTATCATCGGCATAAATGACCATTAATCCCGTTGCCAAGACAAGACCTCCTGAAAGGGCCAGATTGAGAACTGCCGCAGTGCCGGGAACAATGGGAGCTTTCCCGGAAGGGAAAAAGCGGTTTCCCGCAGGCCAGAAACGGGGGAATTCTGACCGCCACAGCGAGATAATATGTGGCGGGTCAAGCGTCGAATCGTGAAGGCGCAGCCTGTATCTCTTGTCCCACAGGCGACCGAAACCTGTTACAGGACTTGTCGTCTGCCTGCAGTCTACATTGATATTCATCGCCTCCGCCGGTATGTCACGTATGGACAGACGATCAACAGACCTTGCCCAGCCGGCAACAGGAGGTCCCTCATACTGTGACAGCGCCCCAGGTGAAATGGTAATGTTCCGCCTGAACCGCAACCCGTTACAAGCCTCCTTCTCATTCTCAAACAGCGGAATCGCTTCATCGAGGCGGGTAAGGCGAAAGACGTCCCGAAAAGAATTCTCGAGCCCGCAGGCAGCCACGAAGATGCTTTTCTGAGCGGCGACAGACAAATAAATGACCAGCAAGCCCGCTCCGTCCGCATCCATATGAGAAAGATGGGAAAAATTAAGAATCATGTTTTTATGTTTCGCCGTACTCTCCCGAAATGCCTTTGAGAAGTCCTCTTCGCAGGCAGAGTTGAGACTTCCCCGAATATCCAGCACCACAGTTTTTTCATCGAGAATTCTCGAAGCAATAACGCAACCCTGTCGCGATTTTTTTGAATCCGCAATGCAGGTATCCACAAGCGGCCTTGCATCGAAGTTAAGAATTATTTCATGTCTTGCCATTGTCACATCCGATGAGCCTGTTCTTGTCTCTGCCAGGCGCTCCCGCGCAAGATGCAGGCGGTTTGAATATCCGGGGAGCAGCTTCAAGGCAATTCTCACAAAGATGTTACTTCCCATCATGTCGAGGTAGGCCAGTTGACTCGCGCGCCCTACAAGGGCCTGCGCATACGTCGGGTAGGCGTGAGTAATCGCGTTGAGCCTGTGGAGCGGTGTATTCAGGCCCTTAATGACCTGTGCTTCATGAATGACTTCCCCCGCCGCTTCGCCAATGATGTGGGCACCCACAATGCGCCCACGGCCATCACATAAGAACTTTGCCATACCCACTTCATTGCCGTCTATCATTGCGCGGCGCATGGTCTTATATTCGAAACGATACACCTTGAGCTTGTGCCCGTGTTTCTCATACGCCTGATCTTCTGTCAGACCTAAAAAAGCAAGGGGCGGCTCAGTAAAAATGACGTACACGTTATTGCGGGAATCAACACTTCTTTTCACGGGCAAGACCGCATTTGTAGCGGCGACGATGCCTTGAGCCTCTGCGGTCGATGCCAGCTGATACGGACCAGCAATGTCCCCACAGGCATATATGTTGGGCGCAGAGGTTCTCAGCGTTCCGTCAGTAATGATTCCTCTGGAGTTATAATTCACGCCCGCTTTATCAAGACAAAGCTCAGCAATGTTGGGCATTCTTCCCACTGCGACAAGCAGCCGCTCCCCATGGATTTCTTCACAAGGTCCTTCTCCTTGCTGGAGCTTGAGAGTTACTGTATCTTTTTGTTTGGATAGGCTCACAGCTTTTTTGCCTGTCAGAAGGCGGATACCGTCAGCTTGCAGCGCCCGGATCAAGTGATCCACTAATTCCTGGTCGGCCATCGGAAGGATTCGCGTCGCCGTCTCAACAACAGTGGTTTCCACTCCCAGTCGACCGAATGCAGAAGCATACTCAAGGCCATCCACGCCACCGCCTAAAATGACCAGTGATCTGGGCAAATCATCAAGCTGATAAAGGCTCTCATTCGTAAGAAAGTCGATTTGTCCAAGGCCGTTGATGTCGGGGATAAAAGGTGAAGTGCCCGTGGCTATGATAAACTTCCTGGCGGAGAGGATGTCACCATTCACCCGTATGCGGTTCCGATCAACAAATGTTGCGGTGGCGGATATAACATTAATGCCGATCCTCTCGAAAGTTTCTGGGATATCTTTTTCATAGGCCTTCTTTATAATTCTCCGTATATGATGCATGACCGCGCGGCTATCCACGCCGCCTGCAAGTGTAGACCGCAGTCCTGCACTATAGATACTCGCCATTTCTCTGTTCAAGTGGCTAAGCCGAATAAGCGCCTTACTGGGTATGCACGTTGTGTTGGTACAGTTGCCGCCAATCCTTGACTTCTCAACAACAGCCACATGCTTACCCAGGCTATTGACCGTCACGGCGGATACCATCCCGGCAATGCCTGCGCCAATGACAATCACATCATAGTCATACGTCAATCTTTTCATAAATTGTATGGAATTTTCTTATATATCCTGCACCGGTTAGTCATTTGTCGGGGGCCTGGTCCACCTTGCCAAGCCTGAGCAGCTTGAACTTGCCCGTCGCCGTGTTGAGATCATAGATACTAAAGTTTGTATCAATATCGAAGCCGGGGTGCCTGACGGCGAAGTTTAGAGAGACTGAGCCCTGGTCGCCCGAGGTTATCCGGTGGAAAACCTTGATCGGCCAGACGAGCATGCAGGGATCCTCGCAGATAACCTCGCTGTTGCGGGTCACTTTATTTGGCGTCACTACGAAGGTTTCAACCCGCTTGCGGTCGAGATTGTATATCTCGGCAGTCCGTTGTCCGTGGAGGACGAGGAGGTTGTCTTCCTGGAAGGGATGGTAGTACCAAGTCCGCGTCACCTCGCCGACTGACCCAGGCGATGCGGCACCGTGCCCATGGACGACGCGGTCGATGCCGTCTACGCGCGGAAGAAACTCCATGGGAACGATGTCGAAATGCACGCCCGGCGTTCGACGGAACGGCGCGAGCTTGATGACCCTCCAGAATCCCTCCTCTTGCGCGACGATGTAATTCATAGACCCCCCCTTTTTTCTTTCAACTTTAGATTTGATAGGAACTTCCTTTTTCGTGAATGAAATATAAGACAAGCGAACTTGTGTGTCAATAATAACTCTTATTGACCATAGAATCCGGAGTTGCGGTGCTATTGATTTTGTAGGAAATATATCCGGGCGTCCCCCCTATCGAGATAACTGCGCTCCTTGACAGCATCACAATTTCTCGATGAGCATTTCTCAAGGAAGTACGGATTCTGGCGACCTTATGTTCAGAGAGTCATTCCTTGGAGTTTCCGGCGCCTTCGCCTTCTAATTGGGAAAATAGAAAGAAGTTTTGTATAGATTTGCGGACAGCATTTGAGCCAAAAGTCATATAAAAAAGGATCTACTTGATATGGATATAAAAGACTGTGTTTTTTTCTGATATATATTGACTAATTACCATTCTGCTTTTCTGATTGCTCCTTTTCTAATCAAATCACCCCTTCTTGCTGATCGCCGCTTCATAGATCTTGAGAAGAGCCCGAGCTTCGTCTGAGGGATTCGGCCAATCCTCAGCTCTCCTGCGACCCGCTGCTGCAAGAGATTCCCGAAATGCCGAATCATTAACGAGTTGTAACGCCTTGCGGACGAAATCCGCCTGTTCGCAGGGATTGAAAAGACACCCGCAGGGACCGATTCCATTCTCATCATAGATCAACCATCGGTTCCCCGGAATGTCAGAAGCGAGAACCGGTCGCCCCGCCGCCATGGCTTCAAGGAGTGAATTGGAAAGTCCCTCCGAATTTGAATGGTTCAGGATCACATCAGCGCCCTTATAGGCAGAATACATGGACTTCGAGGGGATCTGTGAAATCCATTGAGCAAAAGCTCCAAGACGGTTTATCTCTTCTTCAAACCTGGCGGAATACTTTTCGTCAAGAGCCGGTCCGGCAAACACCACCCGGATTTTCGGGCTGAATTCATGTGCCTTTCCCATTGCCCAAAGGCATTCGAGATTGCCCTTTACAGGGCGAATTCCGGCGGGCATAAAGAAGAGAATATCACCTTCCTGGCAGCCTGAGACGGCCCGTAAATCAAAATATTCATCCCCTTGCCATAAAAAAGCTTTGGGCACATAGGCAATCCTCTCTATCATATCTGGCAGGAGTTCTTGCAGCAGCGAGATGTTTTCATGGCTCTGGGAGATGATGTAACGGGCCCTGCGGCAGATCTTATGAACCGTTTCTTTTCCCACCCGTCCCATCGCATAGTAATTTATATCTGTCCCCGCAGGAGAAACGACAAACGGTAAAGCACCGTATTTTTCTGCAACGAGTGGATCGAGCATCAGTACCCCTGCCCGGCTTGCATGATGAGCATGAACAATATCAGGACGTAAGCGGTCCAGCCCGTCTATGAGACCACTCGCATCCAGATGCTGTGTCTCCAGCACGTTTACCACAATGCCTTCTTGTGAAAGGGAAAGTCGCCATCGCTCGGCGGTAATGGCATTTCCTGTTACATTGGGAAGGGCCGTCGGGGTTAAAATGACCACATGAAGCTCAGGATTCAAGAATAAACCTCCGGAAAGCACGTAAGTTGAATATGATATTTTTCAAGCATTGCCCGGAAGTTGCTGTCTTTCAGAACCTCCAGTTCCTTCTCTCTTTCCCTGTGTGAGAAAGAGGAAAAAGGACCCGATGCCTCTCCCGCAGGCACTCTCCCGGGATGAACCATCAGCTCTGCAAGACCTGGGGGCAGCGCTTGCATGGTCGCTTCAAGATGGTTCAATGAAAGCCTCCCTTTCAGATAAAGACCTCGGAAATGATCTGTTATCCTCAAGCTGGCCTCATGAATATTGTTACGGACAGCTGCCGCGAGCCGGCAAAATATTTCCGCTTCGACAGCAAGTGCGTGGTTGTTTTGATCCATGTCTCCTGAGGGATGTGGCTCTTCAGGAATTCGTATCCACGGGATGCCGAAGGCTCTGCCAGCCCTGACGCTCGCGTTGATTACTGCAGGAAAAACATGGATGTGCTGATGCCCGTCCAAATGATCAATCCGGACACCGGCATCGCGGAGCAACATGATCTGGGTAACAACTTCTTGCCAGATTTCTTTTTCAAGCATATCATCACCCTTTTTCATCATGCGCCGATGGCCTTCCGCCTTGCCGCAAAAAAATCCATCCGGACCTGTGATGAATTTCAGACCGGAGCAGAGAGGCGTCCCTTCGGTAAGGTTCAGATGAACACCGAATGAAACATGATCACAATTGGTTGATGCGATCCTTTGAATGACATCATGGAAGGCGGGCCCATTGACCAGAATGCTTGCCGCCGTAACGACGCCCGCTTCTATAGCCTCGAAGATTCCCTCATTGCGGGCATGATCTGCCCCCAAGTCATCTGCATTGATAATAAGGCGCCTCAACGCTCCTTCACTCCCCGGGCACAGATAAAAAGATTTCGAAATATATATCTGTCCTCACCCGCGTCCTCGAAATCTGAACGTCCGGACGAACGAAGTTCCAGGAAGTGATTCATGATTCCTTTATGTAAAGATTCATATTCACTGCCTGTAAAGGGTCTCTCTGTTTCATGTACCACAGAGACATGATGGAAACAATTCTGCAGCTGACGAAGCAGTTCCGACGGATTTGCCAAAGAGATTGCCATAAGCCAAAGCCTTCCGCTATCCGGTTTCAGAAAAAGAGGGGCGCCGTGAAGGATTTTGATTATGTGCTTCATGCCGTCCAGTCCGCCATAACGGGGACCAAAAGGATGAGGCCCCGGTGTCTGAGGAGGGGTAGCAATAATCACATCAAACCTTCCCGCATCATCAAAGGAATAACCATTAAGCGCCTCGTACCAGGCCCCCCCTCTAACTTCGATCTTTTCATCGACACCATTTGCCAGAGCATTCTTCCTCGTTGCTTCAAGGGCACGAGGATCAATATCCGTAGCCACAACATGACCTGCCCCAAGTCTTGCAGCCGCAATGGCGAGTATGCCTGTTCCGCAACCCAGATCTAGGACACGTTCCCCCTCCCGCACATCCAGAAGCTTTGCCAAATTCAGTGTGGATTCCGGCGGATGATGTACCCCCTTCGGGCTAAGCAAATAAATCGGACCGGTTGGGAAATCTATGCGCGTTTTTCGTTCCTGATGAAATGGATGTGAACCATAACGTCTCATGGCGGATGAAAGCAGTTTCTCCACCAGGGCTGCGTAGTCCATCTCTGCCCATCTCGCCGAGAGCGCCAGAGCTTCAAGAGGCTCCAGGCTCGGGGTTGTATTCGCCTCCAGAAAGTAAAAAGTCCCGCTGGAAGATAAGCGAATATCGAAACGGGCATAATCCCTCAACCCAAGTGTACGAAAGGCAAGACATGAAAGGTTTTCCAGGTCGGCTGCAAGATCTGGCGGGAGATCAGCCCGTGACACATCCTGTCTCTCCTCCGGCACTTCTGATCGTTTAAACGCTTCGGTCAGCATTGCTGATTCAACCGAATGAACCTGCCACTCCAAGGGTGGCAGCATTCTCAGCGTGCCTTCTTCTTCGAGAAGCGATACGGCTAATTCACGGCCTGCGATGAAGGTTTCCACAAGAACCGGCTGGCTGAACCGGTTTATGAGTTCCGCAATTCCGGCATGGATTTCATCCTCAGTTTCAGCAAAACCTAGTCCGCGACTCATGTGTTCAAAGGCTGGTTTCATAACAACAGGCGCTTTAATCCAGCAGGGCAATTCTTGCTTTTCCGAAGTCACCGCAACTCCCGGGGGAACCGGTATACCGGCGTTCGCAAGACACGCCTTCGCAGCAATCTTGTCATCAGCAAGGAGACAAGCCCTGGCATCGGAACCGACAATCCGCGCGCCATAGCCTTCAAGTATCCATCTCACAAAGGGGCGTAAAAAACCGGAGCCGTGAAAGGTGTCCGTATGGTCAATCACAAGGTCACACGTTCTTGAAATTTCCCCGGCCATTAATCCGATTTCTTCAGAGTCTACTAAATAAACCTCATGGCCGAGTGCATGAAGCCCTGTTGCAACAGCCTTCGCACAACCGCAGAGAGAACTAACCGTATGAACAACAGCAATTCGCATCACCATCAGAGGGACAATTTCTCCTGTCAATCCGGCATCAAAATGTTCCGGAGAGTCATACAAATCCGATCTCTATGAACGGCCTCTTAGTGCCGCTGAGGCCCGGCGAACAGCAAGGTGCACTGGATCCCACACGCCAGAGAAGGGCGGCGCATAACTGAGGTCGAGATTGATCATATCATCGACAGTGAATCCGGCATGCAGTGCTGTTGCGAAAATATCGATTCGCTTAGCAGCCCCTTCCACTCCGACAATCTGCGCACCTAAGAGTTTCCCGCTTCCCTTCTCGGCAATCGCCTTTGCCGTTATCTTCCCGGAATTGGGATAATAGCTGGCCCGCGTCGTGCTTTCGATCCGTCCCACCACATATTCCAGTCCGAGGGTCGTAATTTCTTTCTCCTGGAGGCCTGTCCTAGCAACTTCAATATCACATATCTTGCTTACGGCTGTTCCCACCACCCCAGGGAAAGTAGCATATCCACCACCCAGGTTGATCCCAGCAACGCGGCCCTGCTTATTGGCGATGGTACCAAGGGCAATATGAACGTGACGACGGCTTATAAGGTGGAAGGACTCCGCGCAATCTCCTGCCGCCCATATACCCGGAGTTCCCGTCTGCATCCGGTCATTAATTTTAATGGCCTTTCTTACGCCGAGTTCAACTCCTGCTCTCCCGGCAAGTTCCGTGTTGGGACGGACTCCCAGACCCAAAATCACGATATCTGCTGGGATTGTACGCAGATTCGTCACGACTGCCCGAGCGCGGCCATTGAAGACCTCTATCCCCTGAAAGGTTTCCTCCCTGAAAAGTTTCACGCCTGCTAGCATGAGGGCATCGGAAACAAGGGCGCCCATGTCGGGATCGAGGGTGTTCATGACCTGGTTCGCTTGTTCCACTAGAGAAACGTTTAGGCCCCTCATGATAAGTGCCTCCGCCATTTCTAGCCCGATATACCCTCCCCCAATTACGACAGCATTTTTCGGTTTCTCCGTGTCCACAACATTCCTCACGCGGATGCCGCTTTGAAGAGAATGAAGGCCATATATGCCCAAGGCATCTGATCCGGGAACCTCAGGGCAGATAGGAACTGCTCCTGTGGCAATCATCAAGTGATCAAAGGCCTCCCACCATTCCTTCTTTTCTTCAATCGACATGACCAGGACACGACGATTCTTCACATCAATCTCGATGACTTCGTGGAGGATACGGGCGTCGATACCGTATTCGCTTCGAAATTTTTCCGGTGTGACCACAACGAGCTTTCTGACATCGTCGACAACCTTGCCGACATAGTAGGGTATGCTTCAGGCAGAGTAAGAGGTATGGTGTCCCTTTTCGAAGGCAACTATGTCCAGGTCAGGTTTCAGCCGCTTTGCCTGGGCTGCCGTGCTCATACCTGCCGCATCTCCGCCGATGATAACAAGTCGTTCCTTCACCATGTCTCCTGCACCTCTTCATTATGATTGCATTTTTTCAATGATAATGTGACATTCACTTAATGTCAATAACGTTTGGGAAACGATTCACTAATACATCGCCGAGGCCTAAATGATCGAGACGTCTCATGTCGCGGCTCAAGTGACTCAAACGGATCAGTGCCTTGCTGGGAATGCATGCTGAGTTAGTGCAATTGCCTCAAACTCTTGATTTCTCGACGACGGCAACACGCTTACCCAGACCGTTGGCCGTGACCACGGCAACCATACCGGTAATGTCGGCGCCGATGACAATCAGATCATACTTATAAGCCTCCCCCATCATTTATCTCCACCCTTCCAAATTATCTGCCGTTCGAATGGCCATATTCCCTTATGCTTTGCCGATCAATAGACCTTTTCTTATGATATTTAACTTAAATTAAATATCAGCAGTTTCTTATTCATTCCCGATCGAAATTTTGCATGGATGGATCGACTCAGAAAAACAACATTCCCTGGAGCGATTTTTGAAAGGAAAATTGCTGATACTTTATAATTAGACATGGTTGCGGAGCTGCAACTCCAGGGGGTGGGGATTGAGATAGACTTGCTCTTTCAGGTATGCCTCATCGTATTTCCTTACGTAATGATTCATGAGAGTCACCGGCACGATCAGGGGAATCAGTCCCTTCCGGTATTCATCAACAACCTCCAGAAGTTCCTGCTTCTCATCGGTGGAGAGGTCTTTCTTGAAGTACCCCATGATGTGATGAAGGACATTGGTGTGCTTCGCAGTCGACGGCTTGAGCGACATTGCCTCCATGAGGAGTTTCTCATATTGCGTGATAAACTCCTTCTTCGAGAGTTGCTTTGCGTGCGCCACGAGTTGCCCCATTTGCTGAAGATGCTTAGGACTGTGGGCCATGAGAAGCAGTTTGTTCATGGTGTGAAACTCCACGAGATTCCCGATATCTTTTTTCCCCTCCATTACCTCACGGTAGCGCCTGTAAGTGAAGATGCGCTCGATGAAGTTTTCCCGCAGGATCGGGTCATGGAGCCGGCCATCCTCCTCGACAGGCGTCAGTGGGAAGTGTTCCATGAATATCCGGGCGAATACTCCTGCCCCGATTTTTCGTGGCACCCCCTTTTCATCATATACCTTGACGCGCTCCATCCCGCTCGACGGGGAGTCGCTTTTAAAAATGAAACCACAGAGGCCGTCATTCTCGAGCTCTTCCACACGCTTCCTGGCCCAGGCCTCCATCCGCTCCGTGTGATCGACACCCGTGTGGCTTGTCACAAGGCGAGGTTCCTTGGGGTCACCCACGAGTCGGAAAGTTTCTCGCGGAATGCCAAAACCGCATTCCACCTCGGGGCACACGGGCACGTACTCAACATACTTGCCCAAGGTATCCCGCAGAAAGCGGTCCAGCGCATGTCCGCCGTTGTAGCGGACATTTTCACCAAGAAGGCAGGTGCTTATGCCAATGGGGATCTTTCCCATAAGTCAGCCTTAAAATACTTTCACTCTCCCCCGCCAATTAACGGCAGGACTTTGTCCAGATGGAAATAGATCAGGTATTTGGAGCCCGTCTTGTATTTGCCTTCCACTTCGGGGTATCTCTTGCGGCGGATTTCTTCAATCAGAGGGCTGTCCTTCTCCTCACGAATCTTGGTGAGATAAAGCCTCCAGCCTTCATATCGGTCCATTTCCTTGAAAAGATAGACTGCGTGAGGGTTTGCCTGAAGATTGGCATGGGTTAATTTCTCAGCGGCGATAAACGCTAAAGTTTCATCGTCAAAGAAATGCGGCCTGCCATATAGCGCGGCGTCTACTTTTCCGTTGGCATCCGCAGTGGCAAGGACACCCACTCCTTCCTTTTTCTCGAAATATTCACTCAGCTTCATATACATCTCCCTTGAATTTTAGATTCTGTTTTGGATGATAGAAAATTTATCCTCAATTGTAAAGCAGAATGGGTGTTTTGTGTTCGCCACCGGCGGCGCAATTCACCAGATTTACAGGCTTTATTATTTGTTTAAGAGATCTTTCAACGCCGCTTGGATTGTTGGAAACTTGAACTGAAATTCCAATTTCGCAAGTCTCTCGGGGATTACCTTCTGCCCCTTCAATAGAACATTCCCGAATTCTCCCAGAATAATCTTCATCATAAAACCGGGAACACCAAAGGGTAAAGTCGGCACACCCAAAACTTCACCTATGGCCTTGGTCATATCGGCATTGCGCACCGGCTGCGGCGCGGTACAATTGATGGGCCCCTCAATATCTTTCTGATCAATGAGGAATAGAAAAATATTGACGAGATCCTGTTCGTGGACCCAAGAAAACCACTGCCTGCCGCTGCCCAGGGGAGCGCCCAGATAGGCCTTATATATTGGCAGCATCTGCTGCAAAGCACCACCTCGCCTGCCAAGGACAATCCCGAAGCGGCAGACGATAACCTTCGCGTTGAAAGATCTCGCCTGGTTGGCGGTATTTTCCCAATCTCTCGCTACGGATGCAAGAAAGTCACTACCCGCGGGCGCTTCTTCCGCAAGTTCCTCATCCTCATGAAAACCATAATAACCAACTGCCGATGTACTGAAAAGGCGAGCACTTTCATTCTTATTCCGGGATATGGCCTCCACAAGATTACTCGTCGTAAGCATGCGGCTTTCACGGATTGCCTTCTTGGTCTTCTCATTCCAGCGACTGAAGATGGAGGCGCCGGCCAGATTGATGAAAATTTCATGCTGGGCGGCTATATCCTGCCATTGTCCCCCGACAGTGCTGTCAGCTTCTATAAATGAGACTGTTGAGGGGAATTCGTTTTGAGCCTTAATCGTACGGTCAAGAACCGTTACCTCATGCCCTTTATTAGCAAGTTCCCTTGTCAAAGTGCTGCCGACAAAACCAGTGCCCCCTGTGATGAACACTTTCATTACTTCGCCTTCCCTTCCGACTAATATCTGACCTTGACTGTGCCTTGTCTTTTATTGTAAGCGGCACTTATAGTTATTTCAATCGATATTTTCCTTAACCCTTACAAACTCTCGGCAAAATTGGCGATTACAGGATAGAAAAGTATACTTAGAAAAATATGTTGAAGTCGTTATAGCAGAATTCTGGCTGACGTGTTAGCGTAAAGACCATCTCTCTGATCAGGGTTTGGAATGCGTTTATGTTTCTCATAAATCAGAACAGACTGAGAACCCTAAAGGAAGGAAGTGTCGAGAAGGGACCCGTAGCGTACTGGATGAGTCGCGACCAGCGCGCCGGCGATAACTGGGCACTTCTATGGGCGCAGGAGTTCGCCTTGATGCATGGTGTTCCCCTTGTCGTTATGTTCTGTCTCGTTCCCGAATTCCTGAATGCCACCCAGAGACAATACAGTTTCATGCTGAAGGGCCTGCAGGAAGTGGAAAATAATCTCGCAATAAAAAATATCCCCTTCTATCTCCTCACCGGTTCGCCCGAAAGTGTTGTCGCGGAATGGCTGCGAATACATGATATTAAAGTAATGGTGACAGACTTCGATCCCCTGCGCATAAAAAGAGAATGGAAGAAGAGCATCTCTGAAAGAATTAGGGTCCCTTTTTACGAAATTGACGCCCATAATATTGTTCCTTGCTGGGTCGTATCACAGAAACAGGAATACGGAGCGTACACCATCAGGCCAAAGATGCACAGAGCATTAGAAGAATATCTGGAGGAGTTCCCTAAACTCAAGACACATTCCATCCCCGGGAAGAAGAAAGCAGCGAGGATCGACTGGAATGAGGTCATGCGCGCAATCACACTGGACCGTTCCGTATCGGAGGTTGTCTGGATTCGACCGGGAGAAAGAGAGGCACATAGAGCCCTGGCTAAATTCTTAAAACATAAATTGTCCCTTTACCAGGAATTGAGAAATGACCCTGCCATGGATGGACAGTCTGACCTCTCTCCATATCTCCATTTTGGTCAGCTTTCTGCACAGAGGATTGCCTTGGAAGCTACAAAAACTGATGCCACCGAAGAGGCGAAAGATGCATTCCTGGAGGAGCTCATTGTCAGGCGAGAACTATCAGATAATTTCTGCTTCTATAATCCTGACTACGACCATTTTGAAGGATTTCCTGATTGGGCAAAAAAGACCCTTGATAACCACAGGAAAGATCCCAGGGGCTATATATACTCCCGTGAGCAATTTGAAAATGGCGAGACACATGATGATCTTTGGAATGCAGCTCAAACGGAAATGGTAAAGCGAGGTAAAATGCACGGTTACATGAGGATGTACTGGGCAAAGAAGATCCTTGAGTGGACGCCGTCACCGGAGATAGCACTTGAGACCGCAATTTATCTCAATGACAGGTATGAACTCGACGGAAGAGATCCTAACGGATATACTGGTATTGCATGGAGCATAGGTGGCGTTCACGACAGGGCATGGAATGAAAGAAATATTTTTGGCAAAGTACGTTATATGAGTTACAATGGATGCAAATCAAAATTCGATGTAAAGAGATATATTGAACGTATCAATTCGCTATAGCTGCCGAATTATGAAACTGGAGGGCAAAATGACTTATAGAAAGCACATCCCGAACAAAACTAGAAATGGTTCCGTACCAGTATCCGATAGACTCAAGATATTAAACAAGAATCAGCACTTTGGTGTTCTGGCAACCAATGATAGCGGAAAACCGTACACTTCTCTCATATCTTTTGCCATCGCACCCGATCTGAAAAGGGTTATCTTCGCCACACCTAAAGACACGAGGAAGTATAAGAACATCCTGAACACGAAAGAAGTGGCAATTCTCATTGACAACCGGTCAAGCACGCAGAAAAAACTCATGGCTACAGAGGCGGTAACGATCATAGGAACAGCCCGACATGTCCGCAGAGGTAAAATCCGGAATGAACTTGCAGCAATATATCTTAAAAAACATCCAGATTTAAAAGATTTTATAAAATCAGATACAACGGCTCTGATATTAGTGGAGGCGACCCGGTGTATCCACGTTGGTAAATTTCAGACGATCTCCGTTTGGAATTGCAGATAGGCAGGGCATACATAAAAAAGGAATTATTATCATGGAGGGATTCGAAATCACAAAGTGATAATGTTTCAAAGCTCTTATCCTGCGTTGCTATTTCTTCCCCACTATACAGATATCCGCTACCTCAAATTCACGTATACCCCCAGGCGCCTTAACGCTGATTTCGTCACCCTTACTTTTCCCGATCAGCGCCTTTCCTATAGGTGAGGTCACGGAAATTTTATTCTCTTTGAGATCTGACTCGAAGGGACCTACAAGCTGATAAGTTATGCGGCTCCCCGTATTCGTGTCTTCCAGAGTGACAATCGATCCAAAAACGATCTTGTCGGTTGTTAAGCCATCGAGGCTCACAACATACGACGTGGCAAGATTATTCTTGAGCTCCGAAATCCTGCCCTGCAGAAAAGACTGCCTTTCCTTGGCCGCGGCAAATTCCGCATTCTCCGTTATATCTCCGTGCGCCCTGGCTACTTCGATGTCCCGGATATTTTCGGGCAGCGAAACTGTCTTTATATATTCCAGTTCCTTCTTCAATTTTTCATATCCGGCTTTTGTAATAGGTATTTTTGCCATATATTCTCCCTGATCCTGTGCACCTGCATATGCACGCCACGATCACAACCGATAAAAACAGAAGTTGTTTTCTAATAGAGAAAAGGACCGGTGTCAAGGAAGATTTACCACGCCCGGTATGGGGGTCGGGGGGTCTTGCTATGTCCTCACAAGTATGCTAAAAAGAAAACTCTTTAAATAGATGTAGAAATCCACAGGCGAATAACATACTTCATGATTGATAGATATAACAGAGAGATCAATTATCTCAGAGTTTCCATCACGGACAGGTGCAACCTTCGCTGCAGCTATTGCATGCCCAAGGAAGGCGTATCCCTCATAGGGCATGACGACATCCTGAGGTACGAGGAAACACTGCGGATCGTGCGCATAGCCGCAGGCATAGGTATCAGTAAAGTCAGGATAACAGGAGGCGAGCCTCTGGTCAGGCGCGGCGCCTGCGATTTTATCGCATCGCTGGCATCCACGGAAGGTCTCAACGACATCAGTCTCACAACCAACGGGATTCTTTTAGAGCCCTTTGCGGCGAAACTTTTCGACGCGGGCGTGAAAAGGATTAACATCAGTCTTGATTCCCTCAATGCCGAAAAGTACACCAAGATTACCGGGGGTGGAGACCTCAGTGCAGTCCTCGCGGGAATCGCTGAAGTCCACAGGATCGGGTTTTCACCTATCAAGATTAATATTGTGGCAATAAAGGGATTTAACGAAGACGAGATAATTGATTTCGCCGAACTCAGCCTTCGCAAACCTTACCAGGTCAGGTTCATCGAGCTCATGGATGTGGGCCGCCCTGCCCTCGATCATAGCAGCCGCTATCTGTCCAACACTGTTATCAGGGAATTAATCGGCAGGCATTACCTTCTCGAACGCGCCAACGGCATAAGGACCAAGATGGATGGCCCCGCAGAGATGTACAGGATCGCCAGCGGCGCCGGAGAAATCGGTTTTATAAGCCCTTTGAGTCAGCAATTCTGTGATTCATGTAACCGCCTAAGGCTCACTGCGAACGGCCACCTCCGAGTGTGCCTGCTCTCAGACCAAGATGTCGATCTGAGGAGCCCGCTGCGTAACGGCTGCAGCGATGCGGATCTGGCAGAGCTCATCAAGGGGGCCATTGCGAAAAAACCCATTCAACATGCCCTTGCCTGTGATGAAGGCCACCATATAAAGAAATGTATGAAAGACATGTCTTCCATAGGCGGTTGACATGTAATGAAAGACACCTGCGTGAGAGAATAGAGCCTGCCTCCTGACCTTATCGCGTTTCCCAGTCAATATCCCCGTCGTCGTAAGTTCGCGCCAAGATTTCCCGGGCATTCTCCATATCCTTTGCGGGAACTAGGATATCCACTTTACCGAGACCATCGATCGTTATCGCGTAGATCGCTCCTACTGCTTCGTATTTCAATCTTACGGGTATGCCTTCCGTCTCCAGTCGCCCCAAGACAATGTTGGCATTGGTCATTCCCGAAGCCGTACAGGCCACTTCCCATTTTTCCTCATCCATAGCACCGTCCCTCTCTTTGAACATGCCGTATCGTAATCCTAATTTGTCATTGCGAGGAACGTAGTGACTCGGCAATCTTCATATTTTCAACAGCTTGTGAGATTGCTTCGGTCGTTTCACTCCCCCGCAATGACATCAGGCGCAGAATTTTTGGACCCTAATGCTGCGAACATCTTATTATTATTGCAAAAAAGCCCATCGGGGCGACCGTCACTTATGTTATACCATATCCTTCTCCTGCAAAAAAGTATCATTTCAGGAATTGAACGTATAAATACTATATGTTGTGGTCAAAAATTTTAGGATACATTTAGTTGTATTTTTTCTTTACAAGGACTATTTCTTCTGTTAGTATTCGGTAAATCCGATGAGGCTTGGCTGAATTGACCCCGAGCGAGTGAACGGGTGGAAGAGTTTTCGTTGTAATCTCAACTGGAAAGAAAAAAATGAGGCTTAAGAGACTTGAGATAGCCGGCTTTAAATCCTTCAGGGATAAGATGGTCCTCGATTTTTCGAAAGGTATCTCCGCCATCGTCGGTCCCAATGGATGCGGTAAGAGCAACGTCGTTGATGCCATCCGCTGGGCAATGGGTGAACAGCGTATTAAGACCCTGCGCGGGAAAAAGATGGATGACGTCATCTTCCACGGCGCTGAGAACGCGGCCCCCATCGGCATGAGCGAAGTATCGATGATCCTCGACAGCAACGGGCGTCAATTCCCCGGGGATTATGCGGAATGCAGCGAGGTCATGATTTCGCGGCGGCTCTTCAGGGATGGCGAAAGCGAATACACCATCAACAAGGTGCCCTGCCGGCTTATCGATGTCCGAGACTTCCTGATGGGCACGGGGCTCGGCGTCAGAACCTACTCCCTCGTTGAGCAGAACAGCGTTGCCAATCTCGTTGAAGCAAAACCCGAAGACAGAAGAATGTTCATCGAAGACGCTGCGGGTATATCGAAATATAAGGTCAGAAAAGAATCGGCGATGCGGAAGATGGAGGCGACAAAGCAGAACATCCTCCGCTTGAATGATATCATCAGAGAGGTAAAATCCCAGCTCAATGCCGTGTCGCGGCAGGCCAAGAGGGCGGAGCAATACAAGGCGCTGAAGAAGGAAGTAAAAGAGGCGGAACTGACCCTAGCCCTCCACACATACACGGATCTATCCGCACAGAAGGAAACCTTGGGGCAAACGCGTGACTCCATTAACAAGAGGGATATGGAATTAACGACCAGACTGAAAGAACTCGAAGCCTCAATCGAAGGCTTGAAGGCAGAGGTGCTGGAAAACGAGGCCTTCATTTCAGAACACCAGGAAAAACTTTACGACATCAGAAACTCGATCAACATAAAGGAACAGGGGATCGAACATCTCAAGGGCAAAATAAAAGACATCGCCT
>Ga0209048_10001701_pt1 | contig 22324 bp, 22 predicted proteins | sample FrelakmetCRP12CR_FD_187146 | JGI IMG/M metagenome (GOLD analysis project Ga0209048, IMG submission 187146) | Freshwater lake sediment microbial communities from the University of Notre Dame, USA, for methane emissions studies - CRP12 CR (SPAdes)... | ecosystem: Environmental > Aquatic >... | reverse complement strand
GCCGGAGGGCCAGCTGGGCCCGCGACGCCGCGTACTGCCGGTGGATGAAGAGCATGAGCCCGACGAGGAGCGGGACAAGCACCACCACGAGCCATGCCCCGCCCGCGAACTTCACGCTCACGACTACCAGGAGGACGACGAGGGTCAGCAGGCCGCCGAACGCGTTGACCGCTGCCCGCCACCACCAGCCTGACCCGCGGTCGGCGATCCAGTGGCGGACCATCCCGATCTGCGAGAGCGTGAAGCACACGAAGACGCCGACCGAGTAGAGCGGGATGAGAAGGTGCGTGTCGCCCTGGAACACGATGAGGAGCAGCCCGGCGACCGCGGCCAGGATGACGATGCCATACGAGAATGCCAGCCGTTCGCCGCGGAAGCTGAACTGGTGGGGCATGTAGCCGTCACGGGCAAGGATCGCGGCCAGGCGCGGGAACGCGTTGAAGCTCGTGTTGACCGCCAGGAACAGGATGAGCGCAGTGGCGACCTGGAGGGCCACGAACAGTGGTGTGCCGTACCCGAAGATGGCGCTTCCCAGCTGGGCGATGGCCGTCGGCCCGCCGCCGATCACCGCCGGGCGGAGGCCCATCGTCTCCGCGAGGAACATGAAGCCCACGAAGAGGACGCCCAGCAGGATCGCCATGATCGTCATGGTGTTGGCTGCATTCCGCGATTCCGGCGGCTTGAACGCGGGGACTCCATTGGCAATGGCCTCCACGCCGGTGAGGGCGACCGAGCCCCCCGCGAAGGCGCGCAGGAGAAGGAAGATCGTGAGCGCCTCTGCCCCCGGCACCGGGACCTGCGGCGGAACCGCCGGGCTCGGAAGCTGGCCGTTCATCGCCCGGGCCAGGCCGAGGCCCAGCATCAGCAGCGCCAGCCCAATGAACAGGTAGGTCGGCGTCGCGAAGATGTTGCCCGACTCGCGAAGGCCCCGCAGGTTGCCGATCGTGATGATGGCGATCGAGGCGATCCCGATCTCGACGCGCCAGTCGTAGAGGCCCGGCACGACCGAGTATGCCTGGGCGACGGCCGAGGCGGTGGAGACCGCCACCGTCATCACGTAATCGATCATGAGGGCGCCGGCCGCGATGAGCCCGAAGATCTGGCCCAGGTTCTCTTTCGCCACGGCGTACGCCCCGCCGCCCGAAGGGTAGGCCCGGCAGACCTGGCGGTACGAGGTGGAGACGACGGCGAGCATCAGGGCGATCGCCAGCGCAATCTCGACGGAGAACTGGAGCGCCACGACGCCGCCCGCGAAGAGGGCGATGAGGATCTCGTCCGGGGCGTAGGCGGCGGACGAGATGGCGTCGGAGCTGAAGATCGGGAGGGCGAGCTTCTTCGGGAGCCGCTCGAGCATCTCTTCTTCGTTCGCGAGCCGCCGGCCGAAGAGGAACCTGCGACCACGCTCAACCGCCCGCCCACCGCTGCTCTTGGGCGCCAGCGTCGCCTCCCTGGCCGTCAGCTGGCCGGGGCCGGTGTACCGGAAGTACGGCGAGTGCGGGCGATCGACGCGCAGGCGTCGGTCGCCGATCTTCCGGCCTTGGAGCGGGCGGCGACCACCGATCATGCGAAGGCTGTCACTCGAAGATGGGGGCCAGCGCCGTCGCGGTGGCCGAGGGCAAGGCCATGGTTATACCACCACGGCGGGCCGCCATCGCTGCGGCCGCTCAGAGCCCGCGCTCCAGGCGCATCACCAGCCCGGCCGGCAGCGCGGCAGCCCGCATCGCGGCCTGGGTCGTCGCGATCGGGTAAGCGACGCGGTGCCAGGTGGCCCGGCGCGCCGCGGTGTCCAGGACCAGGGCACTCGCGCGCGGATCGCCGTCGCGGGGTTGGCCGACGCTGCCCGGGTTGAGGAGGAGGCGTCGCTCGTCGAGCGGCAGGGCGAAGCCGGGGGCGGGGCGAAGCGGCTCTACCCGGCCGGCTCCGGCGCGCCACGCGGCAGGGAGGTGGGTGTGCCCGTAGAGGCAGTATGGCGTCGCGAATGCGGCCAGGTTCTCCCGTGCGTCGGAGGTGCTCGTGACGTACTCCCAGGTCTCGTCGCGGGGACTCCCGTGGACCAGGGTGATCTCGCCGAGCTCCGCTCGAACCGGAAGGCCAGCCAGCCAGTCCCGGGTGTCCGGGGAGATCCGCTTCGCCGTCCATTCCACGGCCCGGCGGGCGTCCGCGTTGAACCACTCCGTGTCCAGGACGCCGAGCGCGGCCGCGTCGTGGTTTCCGCGCACGCCGATCGCTCCCAGCATGCGTAGTCGGGCTACGACCTCGTCCGGATGCGGCCCATACCCCACCACGTCGCCGAGGTGCCAGACAGCGTCAACCGAACCCAGTGCCGCCAGGACGGCCTCGAGCGCGGGCAGGTTGGCGTGGATGTCCGAGAGGACCGCGATCCGCATCGCCGGGAGCGTAGCAGCCTGGGCGCTGCCGGCGATCCCCGGGTCCCGGCCGGTCGCCTGCGAGTCCGCTGGGGCCACGGTCTGATCGCTCACCACGGACGTCGAGCACGTTCTGCCGGGGTGCGCGGCCAGCCGGCCGGGGTGGGACCGGCCTTTCGACAGACCACCAGGACGTGGCCGGCCGGGGCGGGCGGTGCCATCGCCACGACCTCCAGCGTCCCGCCGCCGACCGCGGCCAGGGCGGGCACGGCGCGGACGCGCTCCTCGCGGATCTCCGTCCCTTTCCAGGCCACGAGCAGGCCGCCGGGCGCGAGCAACGGAAACGCCAGCTCGACCAGCTCCGGCAGGGCCGCAACGGCGCGCGCCGTCACGGCGGGCCAGCGCCCGCGGTGACGTGGGTCGGCGGCCAGGCTCTCGGCCCGGACGGCTGCGACCTCCACGCGGTCGGCGAGGCCCAGCCCCGCGACGGCCGTCGACAGGAAGCGGGCCTTCTTGCCGATGGAGTCGACCAGCAGGGCCCGTTCCGCGGGCAACGCGATCGCGAGCGGGAGGCCCGGGTAGCCGCCCCCAGAACCCAGGTCCAGGAGCTCGCGGACGCCGTTGTGGCGGAGCAGCGGCAGGGCCGCCAACGCGTCGAGAACGTGCGCGACCACGGCGGCGCGCGGGTCGCGAATCGCGGTCAGGTTCACGGCCGCGGTCCACGCCAGCAGCAGGCGCAGGTGGTCCGCGAGGGCGGTCACGGCCGGCGTCGGAAGGTCCCCAAGACCAATCGCCGCCAGGCCGTCCGCAAGCGCGGCCTGGACGTCCGGCTGGAGTGGTGGGCACTGGGACGGATCGGCCGGGAGCAGCGCGCGATCGTGCAGCGCCGGGGCCCTCCAGCTGGAATGACCGGCCCCAGCGACGACGCCGCCGCCCCCGGCCGGCGATCGGCTCGCACCAGCCAGCATGACGCCGACGGTCTCGCGCTGCGGGCGCGGTTCGCGGCCGGGTTTCCCCTGGGCCCCGCGCGGGAAACGGTCCCCGTCGTTGGTCCGCGGTCGATGCGGACACGGATCGTCCGTCCAGCTCATGGGTGTGTCAACGGGCTTATCCACGAACTCGCCACGCCCACGAGCGATTGTGGACAACCCTGCCGGGCACCGGCCGGACGTGTGGGCCGGCGGTCAGGACGCCGGTCCGTCGCCGGCGGAATCCGGGTCGGGGCGCCAGATCTGCGTGGCGTCGCGGTCGCGCCCGCGGGCGGCCGGCCTGGCCGCGACGCGCAGCGCGACCAGCACGCCATGCTCCTCAAGGGCGATCTCTTCCGCCTCGAGGACTGCCGCAAGGGCCGCCGCGACCGCGTCGCCGTCCACGTCCGCGGCTCCCGGCAACGCGAACACGAACGACGACCCGATCCCCGGGACGCTTGCCGCACCCAGGTCCCCGCGCATGGCGCGGGCGAGGTCGCGGGCGATCGGCAGCCCCAGCCCCGTCCCGGTGATCCGCTCGTGGCCGGCCAGCCGCACGAACGGCTCGAAGATCCGGGCCCGATCCTCGATCGTGATCCCCGGCCCGTCATCCCGGACCACCACGAACGCGGCCGCGGCGCCGGCCTGCGCCTCCAGCTCCACCAGCCCGCCTCGCGGCGTGTACTTGATCGCGTTGGCGACGAGGTTCGTGATGATCTGCTCCACCCGACGCCGATCCCCGGTGGCCGGCCGGAGACGCGGCGGAAGGGCGCGGACGAGTCGGATCCCGGCGCCGCTGGCGATCGGTTCCAGCCCGTCGAGGACGTGGGCGCACGCCTCCGCGAGCGAGAACGGCGCAATCTTCAGCCCAAGGCTGCCGGCCTCGATGCGGCTCATCTCGAGGAGGTCGCCGACCAGCTCCGCCATCCCCTCAGTGATCCGGCGGCCGCGCTCGAGGAACTCGCGTTCGACGCCAGGGTCGGTCACCCGGCCCTCCAGGAGCAGGTCCAGGTAGCCGCCGAGGCCGGTCAGCGGCGTCCGGAGCTCGTGCGCCACCATCGACACGAAGCGAGTCCGCTCCGCCTCTCGGGCACGAAGCCCCGCACGCTCACGTTCATCGGCCGCCCGAGCCGAAGCTAGCGCCAGCGCGACGAGGACGTGACGATAGGCGGATGCGGGGAGCCGGGCGGTGACCGCCGCCGTGTCGGCCCCGTGCGGCAGCTCCACGCCGAGATGGACTCCGTCGGTCCCGGACACCGGGACGAGGAAGTACGTCGCGTCGGCCGCATCGCTGCCCGCCCGGGCGTCCTTGACCTCGCGCCGGGTGTGGACCACGCTGATGGGGGCCGCGAGGTCCGCAGCGCGTCGCGCCGCCGACCGGGGCGCATGCGCGTCAAGCCACGCCGCGAGCGCGTGGCCGACCTCCTCCGGCTCATTGGCAGCGATCGCCACCGTCACGCGCCGAATCGGCCTGTCGACGACGAGGGCTGCTCGTCGGGCCCCGACGACCACGGCCACCATCGCGAGGATCCCGGCGAGCTGCTCGCCCGCGTCGCCCGGCCCCGCCAGGATGTCCAGGGCGCGGGCCAGGAGGGCACGCTCCTCGTGGACCCTCCCATCCTCGCCCCGCCGGAAGGAGCTTCGGCGATCGTGAAAGACGGGCGGCGCGGGGATGCGCGGCACGTCGGGGCCCGGCACCCCGGCGGGCGGCGGATCAGGCGTGGCCATCGACACGAGGGTGTGCCGACGCACCGCAACTGGCCGTCCCTCCCACGGAGACCGGGCAGCGTCCGAAGGTACCTGGCGAACCGCCCGGGATCCGGCAGGCCCGCCCGGACTGGGGGCGTCCGACCCTGGTCCCGTCATCCACGGGACGCGCTCCGGACCGGTCGCCCCAGGGTGCGGCGAACCACGTCCAGCACCTCGTCGACGTACTGCTGCGCCTCTCCCCGCTCGGCTGCGGTCCGGATGCAGCCCTGGACGTGGTCCTCCAGCACGAGCAGGCTGACCGAATCGACAGCTGCGCGCAGCGCGCTCGTCTGCTGGAGGATGTCCACGCAATACTCCTCGCGCTCGATCATCCGGGCGATCCCGCGGACCTGCCCCTCGATCCGGCTGAGCCGCCGCAGAAGCTGCGCGCGGTCTCGCGAGTAGCTGTGGAGGAACGTGCCGGGCGGCTCCGCGGCCGCGGCCGCGAGTGGTTTCAAGGTCGCGACCACGACCGGCGCAGCAGTGACCGGCCCGGTGTCGCGCACGGTCTTCTGGGTCGTCATGGCGGCGCTCTCCTGCAGGCCTGGGTCCGGCACGCGCCATGATACTCCCCCCGGGTATCGGCACGTGGCTGGCCGTCCCGCGCTCGTGCGCGCGGGACGGTCCCCCGTTGGCGGGACCGCGAGCCGACCGGCTAGACTGCCCTCGATGGATCTCGACGCGGATCTCGACGTCCGGCCCGCCCCGGCCTTCGCCCACGCCAGCGAGGCAGAGCTGGCCCGGATCCTCGACTTCTATGCGGTGGCCTGGGAGTACGAGCCGCACACCTTCCCGCTGCTGTTCGACCGCTCCGGCACGGTGCTCGAGAGCTTCAGCCCCGACTTCTACCTTCCCGAGCTGGACCTCTACGTGGAGCTGACGACGCTCAAGCAGCGCCTGGTCCGGAAGAAGAACCGCAAGCTGCGCCGGCTGCGCGAGCTCTATCCGGGTGTCCGGATCAAGCTGCTCTACGCACGCGACTTCCGGGCGCTGCTCTTCAAGTACGGGAAGCTGTCGCTGGCGGACGCGCTCACGGGGGCGGACGGCCAGACCACGCCGCGAAAGGCGCAGCCCCTGGTCCCCACGGCGGGGATGCTGACGGACGAGGCGCGGCTCATGCCCACGCGCGCTGGTCCCGGCCCCGTCGGCCGTCTCGCGGATGATCCGGTGCGCCACTTCGACCACGGGCACCGCCGCGCACGGCGGACCCGCGCCGAGGCTCGCGCCCGCGCCGCCCCGGATCTGTCGACAGCCGGCGCGCCGGGCGGCCCGGAGGCCACGGCGTGACCCGCCGCCCGGACCTCACCGCCGACGTCTCGGAGATCCTGCTCACCGAGGAGCAGATACAGGCCAAGGTCCTGGAGCTGGGCCGCCGCATCAGCGACGACTTCGCCGGGCGCGAGCTCACGCTCGTGAGCGTCCTGAAGGGCTCCCTGCCGTTCATGGCCGACCTGATGCGGGCGATCTCGATCCCCGTCCAGATCGACCTCATGGAGGTCTCTTCGTACGGTGGCACGGCGACCGAGTCCTCAGGGCTGGTCCGCATCCTCAAGGACCTCTCGTCCAGCATCGACGGGCGCCACGTGCTGATTGTCGAAGACATCATCGACACCGGCCTCACGCTCAACTACCTGGTCCGGTATCTGCGCGGCAAGAACCCGGCCTCGCTCAGGATCTGCACGCTCCTCGACAAGCCGGCCCGACGTCTCGTGGACATCGCGATCGACTATCGAGGCTTCGAGATCCCCGACCAGTTCGTGATTGGCTACGGCCTCGACTACGGCGAGGCATACCGAAACCTGCGCTTCGTGGGCGTCCTCCGCCCCGAGGTCTACACGGACCCCGGCTGATGTCCCTCCACCGCAGGCCCCTGGGGCGCGGGCGCTGGGTCGCGGGGGTCTCGGCAATCCTCATCGTCATCGGCTGCGCCCTGCCCTGGTTCCGGGCGGGCGGCGGCGACGGGATCCCCGCCCTGGTGGGCAACGGCTTCTTCGGCCCGGGGATCCTCGCCTTCCTCGCCGCGCTGGGCACCCTCGCCCTGGTGGCCCTGCCCTACGCGATGGGCGATCGGCCCGTGGCCGTCGATCGCTGGTGGGTCTACGCGCTGCTCGCGGGGGTCGCCGCGCTGGGCGTTCTCCTGCGAGCGCTGGCGATCGCCATCGACTCGGGCGGCTTCGCGACCATGCTGCCCGATCGCGCCCCGGGGATCTGGCTGGCCGCCGCGGGGGTCGTGGGTCTCGCGTTCGCAACCGCGGAGCTGTACGGGGCGCGGCCCGAGTAAGCGCCGGATCCGGGTTCAGCCGCCCAGGTACGCTTTCTGGACCTCGGGGTTCCGGCGCAGGTTCGCCGCCGTGTCCCCCAGGACGATCCGGCCGGTCTGCAGGATGTAGCCGCGATGCGCGACGCCCAGCGCCATCAGCGCGTTCTGCTCCACGACGAGGACGGTCGTCCCCTGCGCGTGGATGTCACGGATGACCTGGAAGATCTGCTCGACGAGGATGGGCGAGAGTCCCATTGACGGCTCGTCGAGGAGCAGGAGCTTCGGCCGGGTCATCAGGGCCCGCCCGATCGCGAGCATCTGCTGCTCGCCCCCAGAGAGCGTCCCGCCCGCCTGGCTGCTTCGCTCGCGGAGCCGGGGGAACAGCGCGAAGACGCGCTCGAAGTCCGTCTCGAGCTCGGCCTTGTTGTTGCGCGTGTAGGCGCCCATCTGGAGGTTCTCGAGGACGGTCATCCGGCCGAAGATCCGGCGTCCTTCGGGGGCGTGGCCCACGCCGCGCCGTACAAGCTGGTGGGCCGGGACGCTGGTGATGTCGGTCCCGTCGAAGGTGATCGTCCCGGACCGCGGGTGCATGAGGCCGCTGATGGTGCGGAGCGTCGTCGACTTCCCCGCGCCGTTGGCGCCGAGGAGCGTGACGATCTCGCCGGGGAAGACCTCCAGGGTGATCCCCTGGAGCGCGTGGATGTGGCCGTAGTACGCGTGCATGTCGTGCGCCCGGAGGAGCGGCTCTCCGCCCGGGGCGTCGACGGGCGGAGAAGCGCCGAGCGCGGCGGTCACGCGCTCGCCCCCTTCCCGAGGTACGCCTCGATCACGCGCGGGTCGCGGCGAACCTCGCTCGGCGTGCCCTCGGAGATCTTCTCGCCGTGGTCCAGGACCGTCACGCGGTCGCTCACGCCCATGACGACGTGCATGTCGTGCTCGATGAGCAGGATCGTCAGTCCCAGCTCGGTCCGGATGCGCCCGAAGAGCGCGGTCATCTGGGTCGTCTCGGACGGGTTCATGCCGGCGGTCGGCTCGTCCAGCAGGAGCAGCTTGGGCTGGCTGGCCAGGGCGCGCGCGACCTCCAGCCGGCGCTGGTCGCCATAGGCCAGGTTGCGGGCCGTCTCGCCCTCGAGGCCCTCCAGGCCGACGAACGCGAGCCACCGGCGTGCCTGCTTCTCGGCCTCCTTCTCCTCGCGATGGTGGCGCGGCAGCCGCAGGGCGGCGTCCACGGGGCTCGAGTGGAGCCGGGAATGCATCCCCACCTTCACGTTCTCGGTTGCCGTCATCGTCTTGAACAGCCGGATGTTCTGGAACGTGCGGCCCAGGCCGGCCACCACCATATCGTTCGGGCGGGCGCTCTTGAAGATCCCCAGCCGGTGCAGCATCACCTCGTAGATCGGTGGCCGGATGATCGCCATGAGGAACATCGCGATGAGGAGGCCCAGCGCGGCCAGCAGCGTCACAGCCAGCACGGCGTCGGAGCCGGTCACCTGTACCAGGAGGAGGCCAAGGAAAGCCACGATGACCGTCGGAAGGACCCAGGTGAGCGGTTCGGCCCAGGCGCGGCGGCCTCGCGCGATCATCTCCCGGCCGCCGAATGTCACCACGCCGTCGGTGGGCTCGTAGAGGCCGGCCACGACGTTGAAGAACGTCGTCTTGCCGGCCCCGTTCGGGCCGATCAGGCTGACGATGGAGCCCTTGGGGATGTCGAAGTCCACCGCGTTGACGGCCACCAGGCCCCCGAACTGCTTCGTGACCCCCTTGGCGACGAGAACCGGGGCAGGTGCGTCGGCGGTCATGCCTGGACCAGCTCGACGTTGGACTCGGCGGCTTCCTCGGGCGACTCGTGCAGCTCCGACCTGCGGCGCCGGCTGGGGAAGAGGCCCTCGGGTCGCAGCAGCATCATCAGCACGAGCGCCAGGCCGAACAGCAGGTACTGGAAGTTGATGAAGTTGATCGACCCGATGTCCAGGCTCAGGGGCCCGAGCGTGAGCGTCGGGAGGTGCAGCCCCTGCACGAAGGAGCCGAGCTGCTTGAGGCCCTGGCTCTGGATCTCGTACACGACGAACGCGCCCACTGCCACCCCCCAGATGTTGCCCATGCCGCCCAGCACGACCATGGCCAGGACGGTGAACGACACCGTGAAGCCGAACTGGTCGGGGCTCACGATGGAGAGCTTCGACGCGAAGAAGACGCCGGCCAGGCCGGACGTCGATGCGCCGATGGAGAAGGCGAGCAGCTTTGTCGTGACCGTGTTGATCCCCATGCTGGCCGCCGCCAGCTCGTCCTCGCGGATGGCGACCCAGGCGCGGCCGATCCGCGAATCCTGGAGCCGGTACAGGAAGATGAAGGCGACGGCGATGATGGCGACGACTGTCACGAAGTACGGCCACGGGTTGGTGAACCCGAAGCTGTCCACGCCCATGATCCCGTACAGGCTGGGCTGGGCGAGGCCGACGATCCCGTTCGTGCCGTTCGTGTACTTGTCCGCGTTCAGGAACACGACCGGCACGATCTCGCCGAAGCCAAGGGTCACGATCGCCAGGTAGTCGCCGCGGAGCCGCAGCGTCGGGGCGCCCAGGAGGACGCCGAACATCGCCGCGACGAGGGCGCCGACCAGGAGCATCGGCCAGAACGGGATGTCAAGGCCGCTGAACGGCGAGGCGCCGTAGGCATACGTGTACGCGCCGATTGCGAAGAACGCCGCGTAGCCAAGGTCGAGCAGCCCCGCAAAGCCCACGACGACGTTCAGGCCGATCGCGAGGAGGACGAACACCCCCGCGTCGGCGAAGCCGCCGACGAAGTCTTTCTGCGTCCCGAACCCGTTGAGAGGCGGCAAGAGCACGATCAGCGGCAGGGCCGCCGCGGTGATCGCCAGGCCCAGCACGATCGTCAACGATTGGTGGCGGCCCAGATAGGCCCCCACTTGCCCCAGCGCGACGCGCCATGCGGGCGCGGGCTTCCGGACGCTCCGCCCCGCGCCGGCGTCGGCGGTGGTGGCGGTGGGCGTTTCTGGTCCCGACATGCCGTTCACGCGCGGTCCGCCAGCTGCTGGCCCAGGATGCCGGTGGGCCGGAAGACCAGGACCAGCACCAGCACCCCGAAGACCACTGCCTCGCTCCATCGGCCCTGGCCCCAGACGGAACTGATCACCTCGAGGAAGCCGATCACGAAGCCGCCCAGCGCTGCGCCGGTCGTGTTGCCGATGCCGCCCAGGACGGCGGCCGTGAACGCCTTCAACCCGGCCTGGAACCCGATGTTGAACACCGTGATCCCGAAGTACAGGCCCTGGACCACCCCCGCGGCGCCCGCCAGGGCGGACCCGACGAAGAACGTGAGGGCGATCGTCGTGTTGATGTCCACGCCCATCAGCTGGGCGGCGTCGCGATCGATGGCGGTAGAGCGCATCGCGCGGCCCAGCCTGGTACGCCCGATGAACAACTGGAGCGCCACCATCAGGCTGACGGCGAGGATGATCACGAACAGGTTGATGAGGTTGATCGAGATCGGACCGAGTGTCAGCTGGGTGTTCGGGATGATCTGCGGCGTCGTGACGATGGAGTTGCTGACCACGACGAACACGATGTTCTGGAGGATGAAGCTGACCCCGATAGCGGTGATGAGCGGCGCCAGGCGTGGAGCGTTGCGCAGCCGGCGGTAGGCCAGCCGTTCGATGACGACGCCGACGACGCCCATGACGAGCATCGAGACGGCGAAGGCCAGGAGAAGCACGCCCACGAGGAGGAGGGGGTCGTTGATCGCGCCCGAGAAGCCGAGCGTGGTCAGCAGCCACCACGACACGAACGAGCCACACATGAAGATCTCGCCGTGGGCGAAGTTGATGAGCTCGATGATCCCGTAGACCATCGTGTACCCCAGCGCGATCAGCGCATAGATCGCGCCGATCGTCACCGCGTTGACGAACTGGGCCTGCGCCTGCGGGATGGCGTCCCCGAACGTGAGGTGCTGCGACGGATCCGCGAGGATGCCCCCGAGGATGACGAAGTAGGCAACAGCCAGGGCGACCGCGGCCGCCAGCGGTGCTCGCCACGGGACCGTGACCGACCGCCGCCGCGCGGTGGTGCTTGTCATCGAGCAGTCATCCGCAGGGACTCCGAGTGGGAGTCGACCGGGACACGCGGCGTGCCCCGGTCGACCACAGGTCCGCCTGGATCAGGAGGCGGGATGCCCGCTCCTTTACTTCAGCGGTTCCGCAGTGAAATCGCGCTGCTTGAGGAACTTCCAGCCCTTGGTGGTGGGGTCGTACGCGAAGTACGAGATGATCTTCTGGCTGGTGTCGCCGCTGGCGTCGAAGCTGAACGTGCCCAGCGCCGTGTCGTACGTGTTGGACGGGGTGGCCACGTAGGCCCGGACGGCCTCGCGGAGCGCGGCCGGGTCGGTGATGCCGGCGCCGACCTTGGCGAGCGCCTGGAGGTAGACCTGCGCGCAGGCATAGCCGGCTGCGCTGTAGGCGCCCGGAGCATCGTTGAACATCGCCTTGTAGTCGGCGGCGAACTGCGTCGCGTTCGGGATCTGGGTGGGACCGGCGACCGTGCTGTACGTGTTGGCGGCGCCGTCGCCCGCGATCTGGAGGAACGAGCTCTTGGTGGTGACCGGGCCGTCGGAGATGCCGTCGCCACCGCCCAGCGGGATGCTGGTGATGCCCTGCTGGGCCATCTGCTTGCGGAACAGGCCGATGCCGGAAGTGGTCACGCCGCCGTAGAAGACGTACTGCGGGGCGAGGCCCTTGACGGTGGTCACGTAGCTCGTGAAGTCGGTCGTGGTGCCGGGGATCCCGTCGCGCTTCAGGACCTTGCCGCCGAGGGCGGCGAACTGGGTCGCGAAGACGTCGGAGAGGCCCTTGCCGTAGGTCTGGGTGTCATCGGCCGCGTAGGCCGTGGTGGCCTTCGCGATGTTGTAGGCGATGTCCGCCCCGGCCGCGCCCTGGAGGTCGTCAGTGGTGGCGACGCGGACGTAGGCGATCTTGTCCGGGTTGGTGGGCCGCAGCGACAGGGGGTCCGCGCCGCCCCAGGGCTTTGTCAGGCCCGGGTTCGTGTTAGCGGGGCTGCACTGCATGAGGCCGGCCGCGTTGCTGACCGGGATCTCGGCCTGGGCGACGCTCGAGTTGTAGGGGCCGACAATCCCGATGACCGCCGGGTCATTCGCGAGGGTCTGAATGTTCTTCGCGCCCTGCTGCGGGTTGTGGACGCCGTTGACGGCGTCGTCCTGCTGGTTGATGGTGACCGTGAACCCGGGCACCGGGATCTTCGCGATGGCCAGCGCCACGCCGTTCGCGGTCGGGACGCCGTTGGGGGCCTCGCCGCCGGTCATGGGGAGCTCGATCCCGATCTTGACGGCGATGGGGCCGGCCGCCGCGCTCGGCGCGGTGCTGGGAGCCGCCGCGCTCGGCGCGGTGCTGGGAGCCGCCGCGCTCGGCGCGGTGCTGGGAGCCGCGCTGGGAGCCGTGGTTGCGCTGCTGCTGCACGCGGATACCACGATTGCGGCGATAGCGAAAGCTGCACCCACTCGGGCGAGTTTCATGAGCGTCTCCTCCTCTTCCCCCCGCCCCGCGCGCGCGGCTTGACGGCCGCGGTGATCGCGCCTCCCCCGTCACCGTTGGACGACGTGCGGCCCTCCCCAGGGGCACGTGGCGGACGGCGGGGGTATTCGGGCGGGGGCCCACTTGGACTCTCCATCGTTGCCGATGGAGAGATGCCGTATATTAGGCAGCAGCGACCCGAATGCAATACTCGGCGTCGCGCGCCCCGGCTAGGTCCGGCCGAGTGTCAAGCACGCTCGCCGCCCCGGTGCGGCGCTGCGACGCCAGGTTCCCGGTCGAGCCCGTCCGAGGACCATCCACTGTACGTGCCGGGTCGCCTCCAAGCGCGAGGTCTCGGGCCCGCCGAGTGGAATACCAGGTTCGAGCGGCACGCATCACCGACGTCGAGCGCATGATCGCGCTCTGGTCGACGACCGCGCCGGCTGGCGGTTCGGCCGCGACCCTCGACGCCGGGGACCTGCTGCGGCAGCTGGTCTACCTCCCGCAGGCGACTGTCCTCGTCGCGGAAACCCTTCGCGCAATGGCCGGGCTGGCGGTGCTCGCCCTCCGGCCGTCCGTCCACGCCGGCGGCTACGTCGGCACGGTGGATCTCCTGGTCGTGGATCCGCGGCACGATCAGGAACAGGTGACCGGCGTCCTGGTGGAGGAGCTCCTCCGGTCGGCGCGGAACAAGGGCTGCACGGTCGTCGAGGTGGCGCACCGGTTCGCGGGGCCTGCCCTGCCGGTCTGGGAGCGATTCGGCTTCGCAGCAGCGGGGCCCCGCATCGAATGCCTGATCCGGGCGGAGCGGGCTCCCGCCGGCAGGGGGTGAAGGCCACCCGGCACGCGGTGTCGGGGCGGCCCGCGGGCGTCGAGCCGAAAGCTCGGCTCCCGTGCCAGGGAACAACTGAGGAGTCATCGTGGGCAAGAACGTCGCCGTCTTCGTGGACGTCGCGAACATCTTCTACGCGGCCAAGGCGGCCGGCGTGGACATCGACTACGTCCTGCTGCTGAAGGCGGCAACGGCCGGGCGCGATCTCGTCCGGGCGTACGCATACACCGGGCTGGACCCGGACAACGAGAACCAGCGCAACTTCCACTCCTTCCTGGCGCGCCACGATTTCCGGGTCGTCAGCAAGGACATCCGGAAGTACGGTGATGGGAAAGTCAAGGCGAACCTGGACATCGAGCTCGTCGTCGACATGATGAAGACTGCCCGCAACCTTGACGTCGCGGTCGTGGTCTCCGGCGATGGTGACTTCGCGCCGGCGATCCGCGCGGTCCAGGAGATGGGCGTGCGCGTGGAAGTCATCAGCTTCCGGGGCAACACCAGCTCGGACCTGATGGACGTCGCCGACAAGTTCACCGACATCACGCAGCTTGCGAAGGCGGACAAGGGCTCCACGGTCTCGAGCAGCCGCGGCGCGTCGGACACGGAGGACCTCTCGATGACCGAGGTCCCGGACAAGCTGTCGGAGGGGACCGGGCGCGGCCGTGGCCGCGGCCGTGTGCGCGCGGAGCGCGTTCCCGCGGCCGCGACCCGCACCGGCACCGAGCGTGCCGTTCGCGCGCCCCGCACGCCTCGCGCAGCGGTCGTGGTCGCCGACGAGCGCGGCCCCGTGGAGGAGCTCGACGAGCGCGGCGTGATCATCGCGCTGCCCGGCGAGAAGCTCTCGAAGGCACGCGGCGCCCCGACCGCCGTCCCTGTCGTGGCCGAGACGGCCGTGGCGGCAGAAGCCGAGGACGAAGTGGCCGCAGTGGCCGACGCTGGGCCCGACGCGCTCGAGACGGAGGGCGACGGCGAACCGCGGCGACGACGACGGCGCGGCGGCCGTGGCCGTGGTCGTGGCCGCGGCCAGGAGGGTGGCGTGGACGCGGTCGTGGACGGCGACGCCGAGGGTCTCCCCGTGGTCGCCGGCACGTCCGTCGAGGCCGAGGAGGAGTTCGAGGTGGACGATGAGTCCATCCCGGCCCCGAGACCGGCTCGACCGGCGGCGTTCGGTTCGGTCTGGGATTCCCAGATCGGGGTCGCGGCCCCGATCACGGGCCGGCCAACCGGCGAGGACGAGGAGTTCGACGATGAGCCGGAGATCCCCGAGTACCTTCTCGCGGAGCGGCGGAACCGCGGCGGGCAGGCTGCTCGTGGCGGCCAGCCCATCCAGGGCAACCGCGGTGGTCGCGGTCGTGGAGGCGCCTATGCCGCGGCGATCGATCGCGAGCGTTACGGCCGCGGCGGTGCCGCGGGCGGCGCCGGCGGTGGGGCGCGTCCCGGCGAGCCCGCGGGCCGGGGTGGGGTCACTCGCGACGCAGCCACGCGCCGCGACCTCGCGCCGCGCCGTGACGCAGCGCCGCGGCGCGACAGTGGGCGTTTCGCGCAGGCACGCCCGGAGCGCCTTGAGGGCCGTTCCGGGAGCAGCGAGCCGTGGAGCGAGGTCCCGCCGGAGCTGGAGGAGCTGCTGAGGGCGCAGCTGGCGCAGAAGCTCGGCCGCCAGGCCGAGGCGCGCCAGGCAGCCACCGAGTCGGCGCCCGTCGAGTCCACGGCAGCCGGTTCAGACGCGCCGGCAGCGGTTCGCGGACGCGGACGCCGGCGTCCAGCAGCCGCCGGCGCATCCGTGGTCCCGGCCGCCGAGGTCGCCACGCCGACGACCGAGGCGCTGCCCGTGCCCGCACCGGTGCGACGCCGTCGCGGGCCGACGAAGGCCGGGCCCTCGTCGGGACCGGCTCCTGTCGCCGCGCCATCCGCCGAGCCTGCGCCCGGGACCACGCCGGCCCCGACGCGCCGAGCCGCTCGACCGAAGGCGGCGCCGTCCGCCGGCGCGACACCCACCGAGACGTCGCCGGTGGTCGAGGCGGCCCCTGCGGCCGCCACGAAGCGCCGAGCCACGCGCGCAAAGGCGGCGCCCGCGGCACCCGCAGCGGACGCGACTCCCCCCGCCGCCGAGGCTCCGGCTCCGAAGCGCCGGACCACCCGAAAGGCGGCGGAGCCGGCCGAGGGAGCCTGAGCGGGTTCCGTTCCGTGGCGGGACGTCGCACGGTCGCGCCGGATCCCGATGGGAAACCGCCGGCCGGTAGCGCGCGCCCGGCGGCCCGCACCCGTCAGCCGGCCGGCCCAGGCCTGCCGGCCGGGCCCGCGACGCGGTTCGCGACGCGAGGCCAGCCTGCGGCCCTCGCCGCCGTCGAGCGAATGCTCGACGGCGGTACTCCCCAGGTGCTGCTCCTGATCGGCCCGGCCGCCATCGGGAAGACCACGCTCGCCCTGGACCTTGCCGCCGGGCTGCTCTGCGCGGCTGGGGAGGGTGTGCCGCGTCCGTGCCGCGCCTGCCGGGCCTGTCGGCGGGTTGCCGACAGCTCGCACCAGGATCTCCACCGCCTGGCGCCGGAGGGGCCGGGCCACCAGGTTCGCATCGGTGACCCGAATGATCCCGACCCGGGCACGGTCCGCCACCTGATCCACGAGATGGCGCGCCTCCCGGTGGAGGGCCGACACCGCGTCGCGGTGATCGAGGGTGCGCACCGGATGAACGAGGACGCCCAGAACGCGCTCCTCAAGACGCTGGAGGAGCCGCCCGCAGGAGCGACGCTCATCCTCTGCGCCGACGAGCCCGAGCGTCTGCTTCCGACCGTTCGGTCACGGGCCGCGACCCTTCGCCTGGGGCCGCTCGGGATCCGAGCCATCGAGGGACTGCTCGGCGAACGCGCGATCGATCCGCCCCGCGCCGCACACCTGGCCCGCCTGGCCGGGGGTCGGCCGGGTTTGGCCCTCGCGTACGCGGCCGCGCCGCAGGCGGTAGCCGCGCGCGAGGAGATCGCGCGGATACTCCTCGACCTGATTGCTGAGAATCGCTCGCGGCGCCTTGCGATCGGCCGCGAGCTGCTGGCCCGGGCGGCGGACCTGACCAGCCCGCGCGCCGAGCCAGGTCCTGCCCGGGCCCAGGCCTCCCCCGGACTGCCGGCCAACGCCGGACCAACCGGGGCCATCCCGGCCGCTTCGCCCTTGGCGGACGGCGAGGCTGAGGCGGCCAAACCGGGTCGTTCATCACCGGCCGAACGTCGGCTGGCCGCCCGGGCCCTCCTGGAGACATGGGCCGCCGTGGCGCGGGACCTCGCGGTGGTCGCCGCCGGTGGGCGTGGCCAGAGCGTGGACCTCGCGCTCGTCGATGACCTCGATGCGGCCGCGGCTCGCATCCCGGCCGGCTCCGCGCCGGCGTTCCTTGCCCGGCTGGGACGGGCCGCCCAACTGCTCGAGGCAAACGCGAATCCTGAGCTGATCGTGGATGTCCTCGTCCTCGCCTGGCCCCGAGCGGCCTGACCGTGCCCGACGGCGTGCCCCCCGTGGCCGGCCAGGATCCCGCGACCGCTCCTCCCACGTCCGATGACGGCGTGTCCGCGGCCCAGCGGCTCGAAGCCACGGTCGTCGGGGCCGTGCAGGGCGTTGGGTTTCGCTGGTTCGTCGTGGAGACCGCTGGTCGCCTGGAGCTCCGCGGCTGGGTTGCGAACCGGGCGGACGGGGCGGTCGTCTGCGTGGCGGAGGGGCCACGGCCGGCCCTCGACGCGTTGCTGCTGGCGCTCGCGCGCGGGCCGATCTCCGCGCACGTGGAGCGCGTCATCCCGGCCTGGATGCCCGCGACGGGGCGGTTCGGCCGGTTCGAGATCCGCTCCGGCAGCCACCCCGGCGACTGACCGGAACGAGCGCGCTCCCCCACCCGGACCTTCGGGGGATGGTCTCCGGGAGTGCCGATGCGCGAACGTCCGGAGGGTGAACTCGGACCTGACGATCGCCGAGACGCTTCCGCGCCTCTACCGCGAGGTGCTCGACGGCATTGCCCGCCTCGAGGAGCTGGGCGCCTGCGGCGAGGCCGCGCGCTGGCGAGTGGAGGCCATCGCCGGCTACTCGCGCGCCTGGGATGCCGCTTGCCACAAGCGGCTCAACGAGCTCCTGGGACGCGTCGAGGCCGCGGCCCGCGACCTGGAGCACCGCCTGCGGACCAGCCCGGCCTGACTCGCGAGGACGTCGCACCGGCGCGGCGCTACCCTCTCCGGGTGATCGACGACCAGCCCGGCGACCCTGAATCCGTCCACTCGGCCGCTGCCGTGCCCAGCCCGGCACGAGCCGGGGATCTCCTCGCGACCGCGCTCGCCGCCTTTGGGCTCCTCGCCGAGCTGGGCGAGATGGTCGAGGACGAGTGGACCTACGTGACGAAGCTCGTCGAGGTCGGCCGCGCCAGGCTGCGTGCCGCCGTTCCGGATGGCAGCCGGCTCGCGTCGCCCGAGACCACCGCCGCGATCCACGCGCTGGCCGCGGAGGCGGGCCGGATCACGGATCCACATCGGGCGATCGACTGGCTCTCGACCTTCCCGGCGGTGGCGGAGCTGGCGCTCGTCGGCGGAGGCGTGATCGCCCCGGTACGGCCGCCGGCGGGCGGCGCCTGAGCATGCGCTTCCAGGACGCCGCGCGCGACGCGCGGGCGATCGTGTATGCGGGGGTCCAGGCCGACCCGCTCGTCGCCCGCCTGGCGGCGCTTGCCGCCGACGCCACGTACGGCCAACGGTTGATGGCCCGGGCCGTCATGAACGGCGAGTCCACCGACCGGGCGACCTGGGGCGTCATCTTCCCCACGGTGCTCGGCCCCGCCGCACCCGATCTCGAGCGCGCCGAGGCGCTCCTTGCCGCCAGCCTCGAGGTCGCGGAGCGAGGGGAGCAGGTGCGCAGCCAGTTCCGGGGCGCGTTCGTGGAGGCGCTCTCCCAGGTGCTGGTTGCCCGGCGCACGGGTGCGGCTGCCGTCCGGCGGGAGCGCCGCGTCCTCTTCGATGGCGTCGCGTCCGAGATCCACCCGTACGACCTGACCGTCGAGACGGCCGGCCGCGAGGAGGCGTGGGACTGCAAGTGGGGCGCGCGCGGGATCAACGCCGATGTCCTCAACCAGCTCGACGACGCACGCCGCCACGCGGCCGGCGAGGAACGCTCGCTGCGCGTCGGGCTGATCGTGTTCGACGTGCGCATTTCGTGCGCCGTGCGCCTCTCGCAGCAGACGGCGCCGCGGCAGGGAACCGCGGTGGTGACGCTCGAGACGTTGGACGCGCTTGCCGGCCGGAAGGCGACGCCCACGTGACGGCGCCCGGATGACGGCGCCTGGCGTCGCGCCCGACACCCGGTCCGACGTCCTCCGGATCGAGCGGTCGTACCGCGTCCGTTTCGACGAGGCGACGCCGGACGGCCTGGCGAGGACCTCGGCCCTCCTTGGCTATCTCCAGGACGTCGCGTGGCGGCACTCGGAGGTGCTGGGCTTCCCGCGGGCCTGGTACCTCGAGCGCGGGCTGGCGTGGGTGGTCCGCGCGATCGACGTCACCCTGGCGGCGCCGATCCGCGACGGCGCCGAGATCCGGGTATCCACCCGGATCTCGGGATTCCGCAGGGTGATGGCACGTCGCCACTCCGAGCTCCGCGCGGCCGATGGCGCACCCATCGGCGACGTCAGCGTGGACTGGGCGATGACCGACGGCCGCGCCCCGACCCGGATCCCGGGCGACTTCACGAGCTTCCCCGGGATCGATCTCTCGACGTTCACGCCGACGCGGGTGGACCTGGCACCGGCGCCGCCCGCCGCAGTGGAGCACCGGCTTGTGCCGCGCCTTCGCGAGCTGGACCCGATGGGCCACCTCAACAACGGCGTCTACCTGGACTGGCTGGACGAGGTGGTGTCGGCCGCCGGCGGCGCCGACGACGTGCGTGCTGCGGCCCGGCGATATCGCCTGGAGTACCTGCGGGCCGCGGGACCCGGCGCGGCGCTCCGCTCCATCGCCTGGCGCGATGGATCGGGTTGGGCGTGGCGGCTGGCGGACGACGCAGGCGACCTGGTCCGGGGACGACTCGATCCAGCGTCGAGCTCGCCGCGCTGACGGGTCGCGCGCGGATGAAGGAGCGACCGAGTGGACGTCGGGGGTGACGACCTCCTCATCAGGGCTTGGACCCCCGCTGGAACCGCCCACTGCCCGGAGGGAGCGCGCCTCCGGTCGCGTCGGCCGGTCGCGTCGGCCCGTCGCGTCGGCCGGTCGCGTCGGCTGGCGAGGTCATCGAACGACCACGGGTGCCCGCGACAGCCGCTCCTCGCGATACTCCCAGCGCGAGATGAGCGGGCCGCCGGGGCCCACCCCAAACCAGCACACCACGGCGCCTGCCAGGCCAACCAGCCCCACGACCACGAGTCCAAAGCTCACCGCTGACGCGTAGACGGGGCCGTAGCTGGCAATCGTCGCGGGGTCGAGATCGGCCAGGAGCGGGGCGAACTCCGACGTCCCGATCGCCCGCAGGAATTGCTCGAACTGGTCGACCGCGACAGCCGCCGCACCGGGCGGCATGGTCGCGACACTGTCCCGGAACGTCGAGAGGGCGGCCCGGACCACGATCGAGGACATCAGGACGATCCCGAGCTGCGATCCGATGATGATCGACACCTGGTTGAGCGCGGCCGCCGTCGCGGGCAGGCGGCGGGGCACGCTGGCGAAGACGACCCCGGTGCGGATGGTCGTCCCGATCACGAATCCCGCGCCGATGGCCAGGAACGGCAGCACGAAGTAGAGGTACTCCGTCGTCGGGCCGGAGGTCGCCACGAGAAGGTCGCCCGCCCCGACCACCGCCAGCCCGCCCGCCACGAGGACGCGCGGGCTCAACCGCCGGAGCAGGATTCCTGCCACCGGGCCCGCCACGACGATCCCGATGAACATCGGGGCGACCGCGATGGTTGACGCGATTGATCCGAAACCCTGGACAACCCGGAAGTAGAGCGGGGCCACCAGCAGCGCGGCCGACTGGGAGAACGAGATCGCGACGCCGGCGACGAGGGCGAACGCCAGGGGGCGGAGGTCGGCCCGGGTGGCCGGATCGGCGGTTCGGTTGCGTCGCTGCAGCAGGTTGAACGCCACCAGGGCGCCGACGCCGATGGCGCCGAGGCCAAGCCGGACCGCGTCGCCCACGTCGCCGCCCAGCCCGATCAGGGCGATCGTGATCGACAGGAGTCCGAACGCCCAGAGCGTCTGCCCGCCGATCTGGGACCGGGAGACTCGATCGTGTCCTCCATCGGCCCGCACGACCCGACGCGTGGCCGCGAGGGCGATCGCGGCGACGAGCGCCACCACGAGGAGCGACGGCCAGTAGTTGTACATCCGGGCCGTCACCGCGAGCAGGATCAATCCAGCGAGCGTCCCGAGTCCAAAGACGGCATACGCGATTCCGATCGCGGCCGCGCGGCGATCGCGCTCGAACTCGATCGCCACCACGGCGATGGAGACCGGGATGATCAGCCCCACCGCGCCACCGGCCGCGATCCGCGTCACGACGAAGGCGGCGACACCCGGGGTTAGGGTTCCGGCGACGTTCGCGACCGCCAGCGCGGCCAGGCCGATCACGAGCGCCCGCCGCCGCCCATAGAGGTCGCCGAAGAGGCCGCCGAGCAGGAACATCCCGGCCGTTACCACGATGCTGACCAGGTATGCGCTCTCGAGATCAGGACGTACCGCGATTGCGTACTGCAGGTTCGGCAGGGACGGCCCGTAGACCGTCGGATTCAGCCCGGCCGCCAGGAGCGCCAGTGAGGCCGCCTGCAGCTCCCCACGTCCGGTGCGAGCCTCACCCAGGTCCAACCCAACCAGCCGCATGAAGGCGCCGCGCCTGGAGCCGCCCGTGCTTGCACCGGATGCTGAGCCCTGCGCCGTCGCCAGGGGCTGCGCCGTCGTCGCCGCGGTCGCGGGCGCCCCACCGCTCCCAGGGTTCATCCCATTACCCTGCACGACGTCCTGAGGCCTCTCACATCCCGCGCCCCCCGAAGGGATCGCACGTGGCTGATCCACCGCTGGCCCGGCCCGCCGAGACGCCGTTCCGGTACAAGGATAGTTTTCTCAGACCAACAGGCCCGTCGCCGGTTCGGGGCCCGTCATCGCGCAGATTATCGAGCGTCGACCTCTGTCTACCGACGGGTCCGCGGCGCTGACGCCCAGCATCGATCGGGAGGAGTTCCATGTCCGAGGCCACGCTGTTCGCGGGAGTGCGCGTACTCGACGGCACCAGCACGGTGCTGAGCGGGCCACCGGATGTCCTGGTCCGGGGCCAGACGATCGAGCGCATCAGCGCGGCCCGCGCATCTGCACCGCAGGCGGATGTGACCCGCATCGAGGGTCGTGGTCGTGTCCTCATGCCGGGCCTGATCGACGCCCACTGGCACAGCATGATGGCGGCGCCGGCGATGCAGCTGATATTGACCGCGGACATCGGCTTCATTGCGCTGCTCGCCGCGCGTGAGGCGGAGGCCACGCTGTTGCGCGGCTTCACGACGGTCCGGGACATGGGCGGACCCGCGTTTGGCCTCAAGCGGGCGATCGACACGGGAATCGTGATGGGCCCGCGCATCTACCCGTCCGGGGCGTTCATCTCGCAGACGTCCGGCCACGG
>Ga0209048_10001700_pt1 | contig 22344 bp, 24 predicted proteins | sample FrelakmetCRP12CR_FD_187146 | JGI IMG/M metagenome (GOLD analysis project Ga0209048, IMG submission 187146) | Freshwater lake sediment microbial communities from the University of Notre Dame, USA, for methane emissions studies - CRP12 CR (SPAdes)... | ecosystem: Environmental > Aquatic >... | reverse complement strand
GCGATGGGCTGACCGGCTCGTTTGAAGAGCCCATAGGAAAACGTTATCCAAAAGACCGCCGAGAAGAGTCCGGTCAGAACGGCTGAAAGTATCATTCCCATTTGTTCTTCGGTCGGCTCCGTCGCAGTCGAGCGGACCCGAACCATCGTTACGATGGGCCACGCAAGACTCTCCAGGCCAAGCAACAGGGTAGCCCAGGCCCAGACCAGTCCGATCGTGCGCCCCTGCCAGATTAGAAACCCTGCGACACCTCCTGCGACGAGAAAGATTTCCCAGGGTGAAAAGGAGTCCCACGCCAGCCAGGCACCCGCCGCCACGACGAGGCTGCCAAGCAGGGCATTGAGTTGGGGGCTCCACCACGTGGTGACCATACCGGTTGTTGTTCTCCGTGGACGATGCGCGGGCTAGTGTGAGTTCTGATGGCGTGGTTGTCAATGGAGCAACCCGTCGTCGTGACGGGGGCGAAACAAGGCTAGGCCTGCAATTCGGCTTGGACGGTATCGAGGAGGGTTTTCATCTCAAAAGGCTTTTGAAGTGTGCGGTGGGCGCCCAACATTTTGGCGACGTCGAGAAAATTGAGAATACCAATCATGTCACTGCCGCCGGTGATCGCGATGACTTTCACGTTTGGGTATTCCCGTCGCAACGTGGCGGTGGTCTCCAGGCCATCCTGATCGGGCATGAGAATGTCCATAATGACCACGTCGGCCGGGGCTAGCCGATACTGCTGGAGGGCTTCCTTCCCATCACGCGCTTCCATAACGTGATAGCCGGCCTGTTCCAATGTTTCGCGAAGCAATTGACGGATTTGGTCTTCGTCATCGACGACAAGAATAGATGGCATCGTGCACCTCTGCTCGGTGAATGACTCCAGACCTCCGTTCCCCGCGCTGCTGTGTCTTCCAGGGAAGATTGCTGAACTTTAACATCTCCCTGATGAACGGGCAAACACACAATTCGTCATCGTCAGTGCCGATGCCAAATTAACATCGACGCGAAGGAGTTTGATGTTCGGTACAGCTCATGTTGATGCTCATTGCCATGCGCAACGGTACGGTGAGGCTGATTGAAGCCAGTCACGTCGTTGAGACTATCACTGCGGGCGAAGAAGACGATAGTCGTTGTTGATAATTCATAGAGGAGAATCGAGGCTGTGAGGGTGGAGGTCGGAGAACCCTTGGAGGCCATGTCGGGAGTGAAATCCCGCCTCGTGGCTTAGGGGCGGTCAGGATGCACCGACCTCATCGCGGCCCAACTCAGCTGGATGGTCGCAGACGGTTTGTTGCATGAAACCAATTGGGTAGGCGGTAGTAGCCTATGTAACGGGAACAGTAGTCTAGATCCGAACAGACCAAAAACGCAGGGATCAGAAGGAAGAAAGAGTTGGTGCCGAAGGCGGGACTTGAACCCGCACGGCTTGCGCCACACGCCCCTCAAACGTGCGTGTCTGCCATTTCACCACTTCGGCATATGAGGTCACTGAGACGACGAGGGATGCGCATTATAGAAGTGGGCCAAAATCCTTGTCAATCAATAGACGCTCCGGTAGAATCTGGCGGCTCATACTCACCGGATCCCCCAACATTGTGCAGAGTCACCACAGCCTCACTTCCATGCTTGATGATGCCGCTCAACGACGGGCCCAAGGGTCCGTGGCTGCGTTGTTCGACGTCGACAACACGCTCCTGCCGGGAGAGGCCAGCGAGGTACGATTCTTCCGGTTTCTATGGCGGCGCGGTCTGGTGGGATGGGGTGAGTTGAGTCGGAGTGTGGCCTGGCTGGCGAGGCACGTGCCCCCGTTTTCGCTGCACTCGCTCCGAGAACGAAAGGTATATCTGACGGGCAAGTGCCCCGCAGACATCGAATCCTATGCAAGGGAGTTCTGTCGGGCAGAGATGATCGGCAAGCTGTCCATGCAGGGTCGCGCAAGGCTGGACGCGCATCGACAGGCCGGTCACCAGCTGATTCTTGTGACTGGCGCGCCTGATTTTTTAATTGTGCCCCTTGCGGAGTTCTTGGACGTGACGACGGTCTTTGCGGCGAAGCCGGAGCAACGGGATGCAGTCTATACCGGTGCGTTGATTCCCCCGTTGCCCTATGGTCGTGGCAAGCGTGAGTTGATCCTCGCCCACGCTCAAGGAATGGGCCTCGATCTGGCCGGCTCCTACGCCTATGGCGATAGCCCCGGCGATCACGACATTCTTGAACTGGTCGGGTACCCCTTGGTGGTTAACCCAATCCGGGGCATGGCGCGCACGGCGCGACGGCGTGGCTGGCCTGTCACGACGTGGAAGTAACGTCGTGAATCTTTAACGTTAACCAATTCTGTGGTCGTACAGTTTCCATACGTTCCCAGTACATGTTTCACTTCTTGAGTTATGCGCATCACTGAGATCTTCCATAGCATTCAAGGCGAGTCGAGCTACGTGGGACAGCCCTGTGTGTTTGTCCGACTGACCGGATGCCCGCTCCGATGCACCTGGTGCGATACCGACTATGCCTTTTACGGAGGGCATGACTGCTCGATCGATGAAATCCTGGCGAAGGTGCAAACCTACAGGTGCCGCCTCGTGGAGGTCACCGGAGGAGAACCGCTTGTCCAGCCCGAGAGTCTCCCGTTCATGACCAGATTGTGCGATGCCGGCTATACGGTCCTCCTTGAAACCAGTGGCGCAGTTGATATCGCGCCGGTCGATCCACGTGCGCATATCATCCTGGATGTGAAGTGTCCGGGGAGCGGTATGACAGACCGAATGCACTGGCCGAACCTTTCTAAGCTGACGCCCAAGGATGAGGCGAAGTTTGTCCTGGCTGATCGTGCCGATTACGACTGGGCCCGTGAGATTCTTGCCCGGTATGACGTGCCCAGCCGCTGTTCGGTGCTTTTCAGTCCGGTCTTCGGCGCACTTGATATCCGTCAGCTGGCAGAGTGGATTCTGACCGATCGTCTGCCGGTTCGTCTTCAATTGCAGTTGCATAAGCATATTTGGGCGCCCGACATGCGAGGGGTGTGATGAATCGACATCAGTTCGCACAAGCCAGAATTTTCCATAAATGCCGTTGCGAGGCGTTCGAGACTGAAGCTCGCCGGGCTAGAGAATCGGACGACGTAGCAGGTATTCATGAATAGTCCTGGCTAGTCAGCTATCAGAGTTAGCTTAAGGCTTATGCTCACGGCCGACATCTCGAACAAGGAGAACTGAATGAAGATCATGCAGGTCAAGGTACAGGTTGGGCGAGCGGAAACCGCATCCGCAGAGGTGTTGGTACTCACGCACTGCGAAGGAGAGGGATTGGCCAAACAGGATGCGGCCCTGCTCGATCGAGCCCTCGGGGGCACGTTGCGCAAGCTGGTGCAATCCAAGGAATTCGAAGGCAAGGCCAACGAAGTATTGCTGTACCACACTCAGGGCAAGGTGCCTGCGAAGCGGCTCGTGTTGCTCGGCTTGGGCAAGAAGAACGAGGTCACGCTTGAGACGATCCGGCAAGCGATGGGCTCGGCCGCGAAGCGTGTCCGTCAAGCAAAGGTCGGGTCATTTGCGGTGGTGTTTCCGACGGTGACGCCTGGCGGGATGTCATTGGTCGAGGTGGCGCAAGCGATGGTTGAAGGGGCGATCCTGGGCAGTTATCAGTTCACCGTCTATCGGAGCGAGGCTGCCTCAGAGCAAGTCGTCGGGGGGATGAAGATTCTCATCCCGCAGAAGGGTCAGTTGCGGCAAGTCGCTGAAGGGGTCCGGCGCGGCGTTGCCACGGCAGAGGCAACCGTCTTTGTCCGAGACCTCTGTAATCATCCCTCCAATGTCCTGACCCCCACTAGGGTCGCCAACGAAGCGAAGGCCATCGCCAAAGCTGAAGGGATCACGATCAAGATACTCGAGCAGAAAGAAATGGAGCGCTTGGGGATGGGTGCGCTGCTTGGCGTGGCGCGCGGGAGCCAGGAGCCGCCCAAGTTCATCATCCTTGAATACAACGGAGCCAAGAAAAAAGACGAGCGTCCGGTCGTGCTGGTCGGGAAAACGATCACCTTCGATACGGGAGGGATCTCACTGAAGCCTGCCGAAAATATGGAACACATGAAGGCCGATATGACGGGGGGGGCCGAAGTCCTGGCCTCGATCCGGGCGGCTGCCAGACTCAAGCTCCCGCTGCGTCTCATCAGTATCCTGCCCGTGGCGGAAAACATGCCGGGTGGCCGGGCGATGAAGCCGGGCGATATCGTGAAGACGCTGTCGGGGAAGACCGTCGAAGTGCAGAACACGGATGCGGAAGGCCGACTCATCCTGGCCGACGGCCTCGCCTATGCAATGCGCTACAAGCCGGCGGCCTTGATCGACATTGCGACGCTCACGGGGGCCTGTGTGGTGGCGCTTGGCCAATTTGCGATCGGGATGTTCGGGAGTGATACGGCGCTCAAAGAACAGGTGCGAAAGTCGGGGCAGAAGGCCGGCGAGCGAGTGTGGGAAATGCCCTTGTGGGAGGAATATTTCGAACAACTCAAGAGCGACGTGGCCGATATGCGCAATATCGGCGGTCGTGGCGGCGGTATGATCACCGCGGCGCTCTTTCTGAGCAAGTTCGTGGGAGACTGCCCGTGGGTGCACCTCGATATTGCCAGTACGGATTGGAGCGAGCGGGAACGGGCCTACATTCCGAAGGGCCCCACCGCGATTGGAACCAGGTTATTGTTGCAGTATCTGATTGATCGGAGTCTCTAACGTTGGTACGACATCGACTGACCTCGCGCGAAAAAATCGGGCAGCTCTTCATGGTCGGATTTCTGGGCACGTCGGTGACGCCCGATCTGGCCTCGTTCATCAAAGAGTACAAGCCGGGCGGGGTCATTCTATTCTCACGGAATCTGGAATCCGTCGAGCAGATGGTCAAACTGACCAACGATCTGCAGGCCTGCAGCCCCCATTCGCCGCTGTTGATCTCGATCGATCAAGAAGGTGGTCGGGTCTCCCGTCTGCCGAAGGGCTTTACGATTTTTCCGCCCTGCGACCTGTTGGGCCGCTGCAACTCAACCGAATTGGCATACGCGGCTGCGGCCACCATTGCCAAAGAGCTGAGAGCGGTGGGCGTGAACATGAATATGGCGCCAGTGCTCGACGTGAACAGCAATCCAGACAATCCGGTCATCGGAGACCGTGCCTTCGGCACAACGCCTGATGTGGTCTGTGAGCTGGGGTCGGCGACGGCGGCGGGGCTGCAAGACAACAAGGTCGTGGCCTGCGGCAAACACTTTCCCGGTCACGGCGATACGAATGCCGATTCCCACAAAGAACTTCCGGTGGTCGAGGCTTCGCGGGAGCGATTGGAAGCCGTTGAGTTTCCTCCCTTCCGTCGTGCCGTCAAGCAGGCTGTCGCATCGATGATGACCGCGCACGTGCTCTATCGAGCCCTCGATCCTGAATTGCCCGCGACGCTCTCGCCGACCATCATCAACGGTTTCTTACGCCAGGAGCTGCGATATGACGGAGTGGTCTTGACGGATGACTTAGAGATGCACGCGATCATCGACCATTATGGGGTGGAAGACGCTGCGGTTCGTGCGGTGCTGGCAGGATGCGATGTCCTGTTGATTTGTAAGGATCGGGATCGGGAAGTCACTGCCTTCGGGGCCGTGGAGCAGGCGGTGGCGTCAGGCACAATATCCATCGAACGATTGAACCTCTCTGCGGCTCGAATCGCCCGCCTGAAAGATCGGTTTGTGGCGCCCTATAAGCCGGTGACGATCTCCGACGCGAGGCTCGTAGCGGGATGTCGAACCCATCAGGCCTTGTTGCATACGATCGAACAGGTTCGGGCGCGGCTCTCGAAAGTTTCAGCATTATAGGGCGAGAGAGATTTGTCTCCGGGGATGGAGAGGTTGTGGCACTGAAGAAAGGCGATATCCTCGACGAATTCAAGCGGCACCAACATGGCTGCGGGTTGGTCGTCAAAGTCATGGGCGGCGGCAAGGGATTTGAGAAGGTCGTCTGTTGCGGCCATGATCTGACGGAAGAGGACTTGGTGCCCGACGTCGAAATCGTGCGTGGACGGAAAAAGGGGAACTTGCCTCCTGCCGTCGTTCTCGATGAAAAGAAGTTGTATCCGGATTCCTGCGGGCTTCGAGTCATGATCATAGACGGCGGAGCCGGCTTCACCGAAATTCGCTGTTGTGGTCATTCGCTCACGGCCAGCTCGATGCGGGATCTTCAATATGGCAAGATGCGGGGACCTGAACCAGACGTGACAGGGCCGGGGGGAACAGCCTAGAGGCCCCGGATGGAGGAATGATGGAGCACCGAAGAGAGCTCATGAAACGGTGGTGCGGGGCTATGGAATGGCTCGACCGGCTCGGGTACCTCACCGCCGGATTTAGCTTGCTGGTCCTGGGGATGCTCATCTTCGCCCAGGCCTGGTACGTCTTCGTCACCAAAGCCAGCCAGTTTGGGCTCCTGCCCTCAGGTCTGAAGCTCTTAAACGACCTGCTGCTCGTCATCATTCTGCTCGAATTGTTCCGAACCGTCATCCGGTTTTTGCAGACGGAAATCCTCGACCTCGAACCCTATCTTGCCGTCGGCATCATCGCCTGTACGAGGCGAGTCCTGACCGCCAGTGCGGAACTTTCCCATCTGACTGCCATGACCGACACGCAATTTTATCAGTACCTCATGGACGTGGGCTTGAACGTCACGGTCATTATGGTGCTTACCATCGGGGTCTTCTTAGTTCGTAAACGCCCGGCGCAATCCCCGATCACGTCACCGTAGCCTTCCGCTTCATGCAGCGAGTCGCCTCTTTTCTCAGAAGAGGTGGCTCAGTTTTACCTCCAGTTGCGCGCCTCCAATGGGGTTCTTCTGAGGGTGCGCGTGGCGCGGGCAAGAGTGAGACCTCCTTGCCCTCCCGTTCCCTCTTATGGCATCATGCCACCCTCTTGGAGACGGGCATGGCACATTTGCTCGAATACGCCGGTTCCGTGCACATCTATCTTGGACCGTACCGCGGGAATCCAATTGCTCTGTATTTGAAGCGGACGGAGAGCGGGTGCCAGATCTCCCCAAAGGCCTATCCGTGGAATGACGTCGTGGGGAGTGGTGATACGCCGAATAAGGCGGCCGCGGATTTCGAAGAGAAATGGAAAACGAAGGGCCTCTCGACGGATATGTATTCCGGTCCCTCATGGGAAGGAGGCATCAAGCCGGAGAAACCTGTTCCTCCCAAGCCGCCTGCTGCTCCCAAACCAGCGATATCCGCAACTGCGCCAGCATTAGCGGGTCAGTCGGTTGTGCCCGCAGTTCCTCCGGCTACTCCTGCTAACACCACACAGGCTCCTGCTCCAGCCCCGGCGGCTCAGTCCGCAGACGAGTCAAGCTAACCTCCCTCTATTATTTTAGAGCGAACGTTTTGGAAGGTAGCCTTCAGGGGAAGGGCCGGCCAGTTTGCTGTGTTTCAGGCCGTATCCCATATAGACCACAATGCCGATGGAGGTCCAGACGACAAATCGAATCCAGGTCACCCATGGGAGAAAGCCCATTAGGCCGAGGCAGGCCAGCATGCCCAGAATGGGGACGACCGGCATGAACGGAAGCCGGAATGGGCGGGGCTGGTTGGGTTTCGTGTAGCGCAGGATCACGACACCGATACAGACCAGGACAAAGGCAAAGAGAGTGCCGATGTTCGTCATGTCCGCCGCGTCGCCGATGGGAATCAGGGCAGCGAGCGTGGCCACGCCGATACCGGTGAGGATAGTGGCATAGTGAGGCGTGCCATAGCGCGGATGCACGGTTGAAAGCCAGGGGCTCAAGAGGTGGTCGCGCGACATGGCAAAGAATACCCGGATCTGACCCAGCATCATCACGACGAGAACGCTGGTAATTCCGGCCACGGCCCCGATCCCCACAATCGCCGCTCCCCACTTGAAGCCCACCATACTCAGCGCTTCGGCCACCGGTGCATGGATGTCGACCTGTGAAGAGGGGATCAAGCCGGTCAGGACAGCGGCCACGGCAATATAGAGGATGGTGCAGATGCCGAGTGAGGCGATGATCCCGATCGGCAGATCCCGCTGGGGGTTCTTGGCTTCCTCGGCGGTCGTCGAGATGGCGTCGAATCCGATATAGGCGAAGAACACGATTGCCGCTGCGGCACCGACGCCGGCAAATCCCTGCGGCATGAAGGGCGTCCAGTTCTCTGCATTCACGGCCGGTGTCCCCACGGCAATGAAGAAGAGGATGACTGCAAGCTTCAAGCAGACAATGATGCCGGTGGCGCGGGCGCTTTCTTTGATCCCGATGACGAGGATGATGGTGACGAGTAACACGATAATGGCGGCGGGGAAGTTTGCCACGCCTCCGTCGGGTCCTCCGGGTGGATGCGTAGCCCAGTGCGGCAATTCAATCCCGGCCAACCTGAGCAGATTATTGAAATAGCCGGACCACCCGATGGCGACGGCGACACAGGCCACGCCGTATTCGAGAATCAAGTTCCAGCCAGTGATCCAGGCCAGGAATTCTCCCAACGTTGCATAGGAGTAGGTATAGGCAGAGCCGGCCACGGGAATCATGGTGGAAAACTCTGCATAGCAGAGTGCCGCGAAGGCGCAGGTCAGGCCGGAGAGCACGAAGGAGAGAATGATTCCAGGCCCTGCCCCGGGCCGGTGGGCATCGCCGACGATAGCGGTGCCGATCAGGACGAAGATGCCGGTGCCGATGATCGCGCCGATGCCGAGCGCGGTCAGATCCCAGGCCGTGAGGGTCTTTTTCAAACGATGATCGGGATGGTCTGCGTCCGCGAGGATTTGTTCAATGGACTTGGTTCTGAAGAGTCGGCTGATCACCGTACCTCCTCTGGCCGCGGGGATGGCGAAAGGCGCTGTAGGGTCAATGAGTTTCTGTTCCATATGATGTCAAGTATAGCAGGCCTTCTCCATCCGCCTGAGCTGGGAGGCCTGAGGTTCCGCATGGGCTTCTAGGAGGCTCGGCGGCGGGCGGCGCGTAAAAAGGCCTCGAACAATCGCCGGTGGAGGGGGTGGCGGTCAAAGAGAAATTCCGGGTGCCACTGGATGCCGAGAAAGAAGGGATGCGCCGGTGATTCGATTGCCTCCACGATACCATCGGGCGCCAGGGCGCTGGCGATCAATGACGGCGCGACGGTTTTGACCGATTGATGGTGGGAGCTATTCACTCGCATCGACACCGACCGTACGATACGCCGGAGTAGGCTGCCGGGTGTGACGGTGACGGTGTGACTGAGATTTGTCGCGGGAGTCCGTTGCCGATGTTGGAGCGGTTGCGAGATTTGGGATGAGATATCTTGAAACAGACTGCCGCCGCAGGCGACGTTCATCGTCTGCATGCCTCCGCAGATGCCGAGCAGCGGGACCTCCGCCTGTCTTGCCAGGTGGACGATGTCCAGTTCAAAACTCGCGCGCCGTTCGCTCACGACTCCGAAGGGATAGCGCTGACGTTCACCGTACAATGATGGTGGAAGGTCAGGCCCGCTCCCGGTGAGAAGGAGCCCATCAAGCTGTTGCAGGAGGCGCCGTCTCGTGGCCCGGTCTGCGAGGAGGGGAAGGACCAGCGGAATGCCGCCGAGTTCTTCGATCGCACGAATGTAACGGGCCCGCAAAAAATAGGTGGGCTCGCGCCCACCCCATTCCTTCCTATCACCGGCGTTGAAGTCTGGTGTGACGCCGATGATCGGTTTCATCGGCTAGCGGATGGGCTCCGGAGCAGGGGCTGGTGCCGGTGCATCACTCGGATCAGCGACCCCCAGGAAACGGATGGGCCGATTGCCTTGTAAGTGATCGGGGGTAATGAGGTAGGTGCCGTAGACACTGGTGGTCCAGATGCTTTTGGCCGCTTGTTCATTCCCTCCGGAAAACGCATAGGCGAGTCCTCCGACAACGCCTCCACCGATGGCGAAGGCCAGTTTAAATGGAATATACAACAGGGTGGAGACACCGGCAGCGATCTGCATGCCCACGTTTGAGGCGTTTCCGCCCTCAGTTCCCTCGCTCGACTGGGGGGCCGCGGGGGCCCCGGGGGCCGCGCTTTCTTGACTCCAGGCCGATGGCACCATCGTGATGGTGCACAGGGCCAGGAGCAGGACGACTGCCACCAGTTTGAAGCTGGACGCCTCATAGGGGCGATTGGATGAAGACGAGTAGGTGTTCACAGATAATCCTCCTTCTTCGACAGAGCGAGCTGAGCGGCAGTGGTTGACCAGGGCGCTCACCCACGATTCACGGTAGTGGGGTTATAACAAATTCGACTCTGAATGCAAACCCCCTGCCGTGCCCGAGGGGAGTGTCTTGGAGTGTCTTATGACGCGGTGACGTCCCTCGGTTCGAGGTCCAGTTCAGACGCAATGTACGAAGTGATGAAGTTCGTTCGCCTGATCACGGTGTCTCTGACTTCAGTGATCCATGTGTCATCTGCGAGAGATTGGTTCTCTTGAGTGATGCCGGATTGCAACAGTAAGTCCAGCTTACACCAACAGATTACCTGGATAAACAACTCATGGGCTCGTTCCTCACGAGATACACGATCTTCAGCTGAGAGATCGTTCAAGGCCTTGGCTATCCAGCGCGAGAAATCGAGTTCAGCGCTGAGCGTATCAATCTGGCTCCGAGAGATATCGACGGCGACCTGGATCCCGCCTTTCCAGCTTCGTTTCTTGACGTTGAATACACAGGAGGAGGTGAAGGGTCTTCCCTCCACTGGCTGCGGTCCGACAAACAGCGTCACCCGAAATTGAGAAGGCTCTGGTGCGTGCTCGACTTCCATGGTGCGCATTGTAGCATGACCACCGATCTCAATGGCCCTCTCATTGACGGCTTGGTAGCACGACGATAAGATGCCATCTAGAATGACAACGGCCGTACACCAGCGTGTCAGCGAGATTCAGCAGGCACTTCGCGATGCCGAGATCGACGGCTGGCTCTTCTATGATTTCCGCGGGAGCGACCCCCTCGCCTATCGCATACTCCAGCTGGATCCTACGCTCCATGTGACGAGGCGATGGTACTACTGGATTCCGGCTCAGGGGGCTCCGGTCAAGCTGTTGCATCGCATCGAGCCGCACGTGCTTGATGCATTGCCGGGACAGGCCGATTGCTATGTGTCGTGGGAGCAGCAACGGCAGATTCTTGCGCGCCTGCTATCCGGCGGTCTCCGCGTCGCTATGCAGTATTCTCCGCTGAACGCGGTTCCCTACGTGTCGCGCGTGGATGCCGGGACGATCGAGTTGATCAGAAGTTACGATGTCGAGGTGGTCAGTTCAGCGGATTTGATTCAGACATTTGAAGCGCGCTGGACGGACCGTCAACTCGAATCGCACCAGTTTGCCGCCGCGGCGTTACGGCGCATCGTTGATCAGACATTCAGTTATGTGCACGATGCAGTGACGCAAGGCCGGGGCCTCACTGAATATGGAGTGCAGCAGTTTATTCTGGCTCGTATACGCGATGCCGGGATGGTCACCTCGAGTGCGCCTATCGCTGCCGTCAATGCTCACAGCGCCGACCCCCATTATGGTCCGACAGAGACTGGGTCAGCCGAAGTCACCCGCGATGCGTTGCTCTTGATCGATCTTTGGGCCAAGCGAGCGGAGGCCGGTTCGGTCTACGCCGATATTACCTGGACCGGCTATGTCGGTCGGACGGTGCCGGTGAAACATCGAGAGATCTTCGACTTGGTCCGGCAGGGGCGGGATGCGGCCTTGACCCTTGTCCGGACAGAAATAGCTGCCGGCCATCGCCCATTCGGCTGGGAGGTTGACGACGCTTGTCGGCAGGTCATCCAACGTGGCGGCTATGGCGATCAGTTCGTCCATCGCACGGGCCATTCGATCGGCGAAGAGGTTCATGGCAATGGTGCCAACATCGATGGCTTGGAGACGCTGGACACCCGTCGTCTGATGCCGAGAACCTGCTTTTCAATTGAGCCGGGGATTTACTTGCCCGGCGAGTTTGGGATCAGGAGTGAACTGGACGTGTACCTCGCTGACCGTGAGGCCTTGGTGTTCGGATTGCCCTTGCAGCGCGAGATCGTACCGCTCTTTTAGCTCTCTATCCCTTCCTTGACAGTGCCTCCTACTGGCCTATAAAGTTGATTGGATTCTCAAATAGGCAAGGCCGACGGCGCTTGACCGGAACGTAGGGAAAAGGAACCACGCCATGTTTGGTACCATGGGGATCTCGGAACTCATCATTATCCTTGTCATCGTCCTCATCATTTTCGGGGCGGGAAAGCTGCCCCAAATCGGTGAAGGAGTCGGCAAGGCGCTCAGAGGGTTCAAGAAAGAAGTCAACGATATTCCCCCGCCGGAGGCGGTGCAGCCCGAAACGAATCAACCGGCACCCATGCAGGTTCAATCAACGGTCCAGGCCGCACCAGCACAGACGGCGGTTACGCCGGGACAGACCACCGCCGCTTTGAAGCCCACGGCGCCCTATACTCCGGGACCGGAAATGACTCCCGGGACCACCGCGGCCTCGATGTACAATATGGCGGCTCCCCCACAGCCAGTTCGGGCCACAACATCCACGGCAGCCCAGCCAGTCTCAGCCCAATCAACGGGGCAGGGTCAGCAGCCTCCCACGATGGAAGAACGCGCGGCTGCTCCCACACCGGTGATGCGGGCGCAGTACCCGCCTCTTCCCGCGGGCGCCCAGGCGAAACCTGTGGCCAAACGCCCCTCGGCCATTGTTAACAAGGATGCCGTGGCCCGTGTGCAGGCGCAGCAGGCAGCGTTGAAGGCGAAGGCCACGCAGCCGGCCGGCATTTCCCCGGGGGACATGCAGAGTTTGGGAGAAGGACTTGGCGATGCGTTGCGGACGTTCAAGCAGGCCGTCGCCGATGTCCGCAATTCTGTCGATCCTGAGATGCGGACAATCCAAGCTGAGATGGATTCTGCCCAGAAGGAATTCCAGCAATCCATCGAAGCGGCAAAAGAGCTGCCTGCTTTGCACGAAGAGCCTCCTAAACAAGCGTGAACCGGGGTGCGGTCTTCATCAGCCTGCCCGATGTCTGTACCCAGCTCCGTCGAACTTCCTCCCGCAGCAGAGGGTTCTTAGTCGTCTTGTCGGTCCTCTGTCTCACCGGCTGTATCGAGGATTCTCCACCTTCATCGAGGGAGCGCACGGTCTCGCTCCTGCTGGAGTTGCTCCACGATGAGCGGCCAGAGATGCGGCGGACGGCTGCAGAATCCCTCGGCAAGATCGGCGACCCACGAGCCGCAGACTCGATTCTCCCCCTCATACAGGATCCAGCAGCAGTAGTCCGCGAAGCGTCAGTGATGGCCATGGGACGCTTGAAACCCACAGCCACTGAGGGTTTGGTTGCCCTGCTGACGCAGGTGCTGGAAGATCCGGTCGAATCGGTCCGGCAGGCGGCGGTTGTGGCGATCGGTGAGATCGAGCCAGGTCCCCGATTGTTGGAGCCCGTCGTAGGCTTGTTGCGGTCTTCGGATGCGACGATTCGGAGAGCGGCGGTGCGGGCATTGCTACAAGTTGACTCGAGCCAATCGGTTCCAGCGCTCGTCGCAGCAGGACGTGACTCTGATGCGGAGGTTCGTCAGGGAATCGTGGCGCTGGTAGGTGAATGGGGAGGGGCTGCGGTCTCCCCTTGGCTCAGAGAGCGTTTAGCTCATGATTCCTCGCCTGGGGTGCGAGCAGAAGCGGCCTATCGTCTGGGAATGCTCAGCGATCCTGCTTCGAGGGCCGCGCTCAGCACAACGGTCGGGAAGGATCCAGACAGCGGGGTCCGGCGCTGGGCGAAACGGGGAGCTTAGGTCGCTACGCGGGAACGATTCAACGCATCAACGAGTTCGACTAGCTCTTTGCGGGCCTTTTCGTCGATGTCGGTAAATTGGACACCCATTCCTGGAAATAGCAGATGCCGTTCAGGCTTGTTGCGGGTCCAGGCGACCTTCGCTTTGGCCTTGTGTTTTTCCCAAGGACGATCGGGGAGTGCAAACTCGAGGGACAGCTCGGTGCCAGGAGCAAGCGGGGTGCTGCTTTCGATGAACAATCCGCCTGCACCGATGCCGCCGGTTAAGCTATCGAACTGTTTACCTTCCGGGGTCGTGTAGCGAACCTTCACGGCGAGCGGGGCTCTCGGATGGGAGCGCGCATGGGCGAAGCGGGCGTCGTCGTCGCTGGCAAGAACCTGTTCAATGACCTCTCCCCACGAGAGTACGCCGAGCAGCTCTCCTGTGGCGCTATGAAGCTTGACCAGTTCCTGGTCGGAATTCATCTCAAGGACTTTTCCCTCATGTCCTTCTGTCGTGGTCACAGGAAACTTCATGGTCAGGTCCTTGTGTTGAGTGCGGGACAATTCGGGCGCGGAGGATCTTCACTAGGCTGGCTGCCCGACGGTCTGGAGGGCTTTCACCAGTTCCAGCACGCGATTACGGATATCTTGGTTAATCTCTGTAAAGCGCACCCCCATGCCCGGGCTGAACGTATATTGGTCTGCTTTAGGGCACACCCATGCGACGAGACCTTTCGCCGGCAACCATTCTGACGGCTTCTCCGGTAGCGAAAACTCAAGTGCGAGCTTGGTGCCGACCGGTAGTGGGCTGTGGCTTTCGATAAAGAGTCCACCTCCGCCGATGCCGCCTGCGCGACTTTCAAATTGCTGACCCTCCGGGGTTCTGTATTTGACTCGGAAGGTGAGTGTCACACGCGGCTCATTCCTGGTTTCTCGGCTCGCCGGGGGGTTCCGATAGGCCAGAATCTGGTCGATGACGAAGTCCCAGGACAGGTTGCCCATGGGTTCGCCGTTGATCCCCAGAAGTGTGATCACTTCACGGCTTGCGTCAAGGTCGAGGGTTTTGCCTTTATGTCGAAGGCTTGAAGACACTGGATATTTCACACGTCCTCCACGTTCAAGACTGTAACGCAAGTATAGCGCAGCAATTCATCTTGTCGAGGAAAAGTGCAGAGTTACGAGCGGTGCCACAGGCCGGATAGGCAGAGGGAGCAGGGAGCCGCAGGTATCCGAGAAGGGAAGTAGCGAAGGGCCAACCAGGCCAGGATGGTCCTAGCCTGGAGAATTCTGAGTAGATGTCCTGTGAGGCGAGCGAAAAAAGCTACATTTATAACGAGTTAGGCTGTTTTTACATCCTTGTCTTGTTCGAAGATTCGGATGGGAGGGTGCTTGCCGAGGATAGCATCCTCGGTAATGAGGACTTCTTTAATCTGCTTTTGCGAAGGGGCATCATACATCACATCCAGCATCACGTCTTCGAGGATGGCACGCAATCCACGAGCGCCGGTTTTCTGGAGAAACGCTTTCCGTGCGATCGCCCCTAGCGCGCCTTCCGTGAACTTGAGCTTCACCTTCTCAAAGGAGAGCAATTTCTCATACTGTTTCGTGAGCGCGTTTCTCGGCTCGGTCAAGATTCGAATAAGGGCGCGTTCATCCAGCTCATCCAAAGTGGCCACGACCGGCAGCCGACCGACGAATTCCGGAATCAAGCCGTACTTGAGGAAGTCTTCCGGTTGAACTTTCGCGAACAGTTCACCAAGCCGAATCTCGTTCCTGCCGCGAACTTCGGCTCCGAATCCCATCGCCTTTCGATTCAGACGTTGCTCGATAATTTGTTCGAGCCCGACGAACGCTCCGCCGCAGATGAACAGGATATTGCTCGTATTGACCTGAATAAACTCTTGGTGCGGATGCTTGCGCCCGCCTTGAGGCGGCACGTTGGCGACGGTCCCCTCGATGAGCTTGAGCAGCGCCTGTTGCACCCCTTCGCCCGAGACATCGCGGGTGATGGACGGGCTGTCGCTCTTGCGGCTGATCTTGTCAATTTCATCGATGTAGACGATACCTCGCTCGGCCCGTTCGACATCGTAGTCCGATGCTTGCAGGAGCTTCAGGATGATGTTTTCCACGTCTTCGCCGACGTACCCTGCTTCTGTGAGCGTGGTGGCATCGGCCAGCGTGAAGGGAACGTCCAAGTACTTCGCGAGGGTTTGGGCCAACAGCGTTTTCCCTGTGCCCGTAGGCCCCAGCATGAGGATGTTGCCCTTCTGGAGCTGCACGTCGTCAGTGTCTTTATCCTTGGCCGAAATTCGCTTGTAGTGGTTATGAACGGCCACCGAGAGGATTTTCTTGGCCCGCTCCTGTCCCACAACGTATTGATCCAAGTGGTGCTTGATTTCCACCGGCTTTTTAAGTTTCGACGAAATCTCTTCCTTGGCTTCTTCCCAATCCTCGGCGATGATATCGTTACAGAGGTTGACGCATTCGTCGCAGATATAGACGGTGGGACCGGCAATCAATTTGCGGACTTCGTCGCGGCTCTTTCCGCAGAACGAGCAGCGGAGATGTCGATCCATCTTATCCTGCTTAGCCATGCGTCCTCCCCTGTTACTTGTCCTTGGTCGCGTCTTTTCCTGCATCGCCACTGACGGCCTTGAGAAGCTTCGGTGGCCGCGTGATGACTTCGTCGATGAGACCGTACTGCTTGGCTTCTTCCGCGGACAGGAAGTAGTCGCGTTCGGTGTCCTGAGATATCCTCTCCAGAGGTTGGCCGGTATGTTTGGCCATGATCTCGTTGAGTCGTTCGCGGATTTTCAAGATCTCTCTGGCATGTATGTCGATTTCAGTGGCTTGCCCCTGAAACCCCCCCATGGGCTGGTGAATCATGACCCTCGCATTCGGCAGGGCGAATCGCTTGCCTTTGGTTCCAGCGGCAAGCAAAAAGGCCCCCATGCTGGCGGCCTGGCCCAGACAGATGGTGTTGATCGGGGGTTTCACATACTGCATGGTGTCATAAATGCCCAATCCTGCAGTGACGCTCCCCCCGGGGGAGTTGACGTAGAGATTAATGTCTTTTTCAGGGTCCTCCGCTTCGAGGAACAAGAGCTGGGCAATAACCAGGTTGGCGAAGACGTCGTCGATTGGCGCACCGAGGAAAATGATCCGATCTTTTAAGAGCCGGGAATAAATGTCGTAGGCGCGTTCGCCTCGGTTAGTCGTTTCGATAACAATGGGAACCAGCATGCCCGTCGTTCCTTTCCGCTTACAGCCTATTGAAGCCGAGGTGCAGGGTCGCCTGCATCGTTCGGCACTATCCCTGAATCACCGCATTGCGATAAACGAAATCCAAGGCTTTGTCCGCCAAAATTCTGGAACGTAATTCATCGATGGACTCTTGTCCGCCGGCTTTGACCATCTTGACGAGATCGGCAGCCGGCATTTTAAGTTCCGACGCCAGCCGCGTGAGTTCGGCATTGAAATCGTCCTGAGTGACCGTCAGTCCTTCTTTCTCGGCGATCGCTTCCAAAACAAGACCGAGCTTCACGCGACGTGCCGCTTCGTCCCGATGCTCCTGGCGAAGGCTTGTGAGATCCTCTGTGCCAGGCGCTTGCTGGACGCCACCCTTCCGCTGCTGCTGCTGCACATGCTGGCGGATGATGGCCTCCAGCTCACGCTCCACCAGGGTTTCCGGGAGATCGAAGTGGTGGGTCTCCACGAGCCGTTTGATGATCGTATCCTTATAGGTGTCTTCGATCTCTCGCTTCAGTGCCTGTTCCATCCCGCTCCGCAGTTTGTCTTTGATTTCCTGAAGCGAGGTATAGGCGCCACAGTCTTTGGCAAATTCATCGTCCAAGGCCGGCAGTTTCTTTTCCTTGATGGATTTGATCGTCAGGGTGAACAGGACCGTTTTGCCGGCGACGCGAGGATCGGGGTGACTAGGGGGGTATGGCTGGGAAATTTCGAGAATGTCACCCTCTTTCTTTCCCATGACATGCGATTCAATTTCCAATCCCAAGAGGGACGCCTTTGATCCGACCTTATGGAGTTGGCCTTCCTTCTTCGTCCCCTCCAGCGGTGCTCCATCGAGAGTGCCTAACACATCCAGGACGATGTAGTTCCCGTCCAGGATGGTATGGCCGGCCGGTGCGGCTTCCAGGCGCGCTTGCTGTTCGCGCAAGACCTCAAGTCCTCGGTCGAGTTGCTCGTCGGTCACGGTGCGCTTGTCCGGCTTGAGCGAGATCGGACTCGGGGATTTATAGTCACGCAACTCGATTTTCGGTTTGATCTCGACGGTCGCGGTAAAGGTAAAGGGTTCGTCCTTCTTAATCTTGACCCGGTCTAACGGGGGAATTTCGACGAGGACTGGCACAATTCCCGCTTGGCGGACAGCCTTGTCGTAGTAATCCGGCACGAGGCTTCGGATCACGTCCTCTTCCACGGCCTTGGCATAGCGCTTTTCCAGCAAGGCCAATGGCGCCTTGCCAGGGCGAAATCCCGGGATATTGACCTGGCGATTCAGCTCGACGTAGGCACGGGCAATCCGTTGAGTGACCTCATCGGCCGGCACCTCAATCTTGAGCGCGCGTTTCATTGGTCCTAGTTCAGTCACTTCCATTTTCATAGCTGGTGCGTACCCTTTTCTTTGTAAGAAGCCTTGCACGGGCCGCCGAGCCGTCGCCGGCTGCCCGTCCGTGGTCTGGTGCGAGAGGGGGGACTTGAACCCCCACGGTTACCCACGAGATCCTAAGTCTCGCGCGTCTGCCAGTTCCGCCACTCTCGCATGGTGGGGTATGCAGGAGCCGACTCCAGCATGATGAGCAAACAAGCGAAATGACTCAATAGTGTAAGCCTTTTGTACCGTTGGATCTATCCTACTGTCAACCCATACTCCTGGGGGATTGGGACCTAGGTTCGCCGGCCTAGAATTGATTCAGGTGCGGAGGCGAGAGAGGAAGGGAGCGTTCCTAGGGAAGAATGATCGCTACCGATCGTGTGCATGCTACCTGTTGCGGGTAAGGGCTTGGTAGCACAGCCGTCTTCTTGGGGGGTATAATGGCACAAGTATATGGGGACGCCGAACCCTGCCTATGCGCCGCGAGGTAAAATAGCAGGTCGTAAGAACGAGCGGGAATCACAACCGAGCTGATTCTCCTTGGCGGTGTTTGATTGTCTCCCGTGAGGCCTGTGTCCCTTAAGGAGGTACATGATGCGAGTGTATCCACTCTGCGTTGCCTGTGTGTTGGTTCTCCTGCCAGGGCCCTCATGGGCTTATCGAGATTACTTTACGATAGATCAGAAGGCGCAACTCGCCAAGATCCAGACGGTCCTGGTTGATGCCATTGCCCTCACGGATAAGGGAGCAGTCGATGCGGGACCTATTGCCGAGATGGTCTCGCGCCGTCTGGGTGAACTGGGGTATACGATGATGCAGGATCGCGCGAAGCCCCACGACGCGGTGTTTAAGGTGAAGTGTGAACAGCGGAAGACGTGGGAAGGGACCACTGCGGCCGGCGGCGACGCAGACTTGCCTGATGCTCCGTCGCGGCTGTGGAAGGGGCCTGCCTGCCAGCTGACCTATCTTTTGGGTGACATGAAGGTCAAGTGGCAACGGGAGGTGCGCACCGACTTCGAGGATGCGGTTACTGCAGCCCAATCCGCGCAGGCCGGGGACCCAGGCGCCTACGCGATGGGAAAATTAGAAGAGGGATTAGAGAAATACGAGTTCCCGCTTCTGTTGACAGCGGAGTGGGGCCAACCGGATCGGCTGCTGAAGCTGCTGGATTCTACCGAGACCAGCCAGGCGCGCAAGGTCAAGATTATCTCGTTGCTCGGCGAGATGCAGGCCGACGAAGCTCTGCCGAGGCTGAAGCAAGCGCTTCAGGATCGAGACCTGGCGAAACAGTCATTGGCTGCGATGGGCAATCTCGGGAGGGAAGGCATTCCGGTGTTGGTTGATGTCATGAATACGTCACCGGATCTCGAGGTGCAAGCCGCAGCAGCCAAGGGGTTGGGCCAACTCGGCGGAATGCATGGGGATGCCTCAGTCGTGCCGCCATTGCTGGCCAAGTTGAAGGATCCCAAGACAGAATGGCCTGTGCTCACGGAAGTTGCCTGGGCCTTGGGCAAAATTCCGGACAAGCGATCGATCCAGCCGCTCTACGATCTCGACAAGAAACTGCAGGCCATGCGCGATCCGGAGAACGTCCAGTTGAAGAAACTCAAAGAGGCGGTGTTCTGGTCGATTAAACAGTGCGATACCTGGGATCAGTTCAGCTAATTGACAATCCTCAGTGCGAGGCCATGCGACATCTTTGAGGGGCGGGCCCTGTCCCTGCATGGCGATATTCGCCGTAAGAACCTGGTTCCATAACCTCGCACGTCGAAACAGAAATAGCGCATTGATTGATAAGTAAGGGAATCTCATGACCGAATTCTCACGCAGACGATTCCTCCAGCTCACTGCAGCAACCGGTAGCACCCTGGTTTTCGGCGACCTGATCAATCAAGTGCTAGGACTAACGGGCAGGTCTCACAATGCTGTGGCGGGCGAACCGATCAAGATCGGCATTCTTGATCCACTGTCGAGCCCCTACAAAACATCGTCGATTCACGATGTCCATGGCGCCAATGTCGCGGTGGATCTCTACAACAAGCGCGGCGGAATACTAGGCCGTCAAGTCAGCATTCTCGAAGCCGACGACGCATCCAATCCTGAGACAGCGGTCAAAGTTGCCACCAAGTTCATCAAAGAAGATCGCGTTGACTTTCTAATGGGCACGTTCAATGGTGATTGTGCACTCGCCGTGAGTGCGCTGGCACAGAAGGAAGGCAAATTATTCATGGTGACGGGCGCATATCTCCCCGAGTTGACGGGAGTGGCCTGCAACCGGCATACATTTGTGTTTATGCCCAATGCCCGCATGATGGCGCAGACTGTCGCGCCGCACATCGTGAAGGCCTATGGGACTCGCTGGTACATGATTACGGCTGCCACCGTCGATGGCAAGGCGGCGGCCCAGGCGATGCTGGACGCAGGCAGGTCCCAAGGCGTCGACTTCGTCGGGGAGACGGTCACGCTGTTCGGCGCGACCGATTTTGCGCCAGCCTTAACCGAAGCTAAGGCCAAGAATCCCACGGCGATCATTCTCAACCTGTACGGATGGGATCTCGTGCATGCACTGAAAGCCTACACGAAGGCGGAGTTGGCCAAGGAGAAGATCGGCGTGGGTGGATTGATCGGCGGCGAACAGATCGGTCGCCCTTTAGGCTATGCGAACAATGCGGGAATTTGGGGCCTGATCTGGGATCCTAAAATCAACACGGAGGGATCACGCCGATTCATTCAGGGAGTGATCGACAAGTACAACCATACTCCCACGTCACGCTGCTATCTGGGCTATGCCGCGATGATTCAGATTTTGGAAGCGGTGCGTCGGGCCGGAACGACAGAGACGGTGGCGGTCATCAAGGCACTTGAGGGTCATGATTTCGATGGGCTGAAGGAGGGGCGATCCTATTTCCGGGCATGGGATCACCAGCATGTACAGGACGTGCTCGTGGGCGAAGCGTTCGGCAAAGAACTGGGGCTCGGGCACTACAAGATTCTGGCCACGGTTCCCGGCGACGCAGTCGCCGACGAGCTGGATAAGAATCTCTGTCGTTTGTGAAGTTCAAGGCTGCTGTCTCGCGGAGGATTCCGTCCGGCAGTAGCCTGCAAAGAGAACCGGCGATCAATTGTCGCCGTGTTTTCGGGTTTTCAATTCGGTGAGTGGCGTTTTGTGTCCCGCCTTCTCGCGATTCCCCTTCGCCCTCTTCTCAGGTTCCGCTCTTGCGTCGACGATGACGGGAATAGCGGGACTGTCTCCTAGCCCTTTGCCTACTTTCCAAGAATCGTGTTGAGCTGGGAATCTGCCTTGCCCAGCGCTTCGGAGGTCTTGTCGCTCGCCTTCTGGTTCGCTTGGTCGACATGGCCTTGGGCTGTGGCCTCTGCCTTTTTTTTCTGTTCGGCCGCGCTGGACTCTGCCTTTGCCTTTTGACCGCTGGCCATGTCCGCCGCTTTCTTCTGTTGCGCCGCGGCCTTTGACTTCGCCGCAGCCTTTTGAGTTTCGGTGAGGTCCTTCGCCTTTTTCTTCTCTTGAGCCGCCGCCTGTTCAGCCTTGGCCTTTTCGCTGAGCATCGAATCGGTCGCTGCCTTCTTTTCCTGGTTGGCCTCTTGTTGCGCTGCCGACTTCATGTCGCCCAGTGTGGGTGGCTGTTGCGTAGAATCTGCTGCAGCTGCGTAGTTCCCGAAAGCCAATGCGGCAACCGCGATTGACAGGGTCATAAGCATCCGATTCATGGAACACCTCTTCACTATGGAGGGGCGGTGGCAGCGGAAAATCCGCCGCCACCGCCCCTGTTGATAGGGCATGTCTGCCCCGGACTGATATTACTTCGTGACGCGAACCTCGACGCGGCGGTTCTTGGCGCGACCAGCAGCGGTGGTGTTCGGTTCAACCGGCTTGCTGTCTGCATACCCGGTCGTCGTGGCGTTCGCAAGGCCACCTTCGGCCAGAGCTTTGGCCGCATTGGCCGCACGGGCTTC
>Ga0209048_10001699_pt1 | contig 22347 bp, 25 predicted proteins | sample FrelakmetCRP12CR_FD_187146 | JGI IMG/M metagenome (GOLD analysis project Ga0209048, IMG submission 187146) | Freshwater lake sediment microbial communities from the University of Notre Dame, USA, for methane emissions studies - CRP12 CR (SPAdes)... | ecosystem: Environmental > Aquatic >... | reverse complement strand
GATCTCTGGCCCACGGTCCCGGGAGCAGGTGGTGGTGCCGTCTGGCCCACCATGCCCGGTACCGGCGGTGGCGCCATCGATGCTATGCCGGGCGATGCCCCCGGCGTGGCCGGTGGGTTGGTCGCCGAGGTGGTGGCGGAGTTGATGGCCTTCGACGCGGCGTCGCCGGCCTACTTGATCTTGTCCATGAAGCCCACGGCTGCACCCCCTGTGTCGGCCCGAGTCTCGCGCGGCCTCAGCGGGTCTGGCCCGAGTCGGGGTTGACCATGAGCGCCGAGGCGTCGACGACCTCGAAGTCCGATCCGTGCAGTCGCGCGAGCTCGCGCAGCGCGTCGTTGTTCCAGCGCTCGTCGGGCGCACCCGACAGGTACCAGGCAGCACCGTTGTCGGCCACGATCGCCCCGTGGCTGAGCAGCGCCTCGATGATGGGTCGCACCTCGGGCCCGAAGGTGGCGGGGTCGACCGTGGCCTTGAGGCGCAACCAGGTGCCCATCGGCGGGGTGTTCGGATCGCTCGTCGAGCCGGCCCGGTGGCGGGCGGGCCACACGTAGGCGTCCTGGGTGGCCGGCACGGTGATGCGGATCGCGTGGTCGATGTGGCCGGCGGCGACCTCGTCGTAGCGCACCAGCCCGGCCAGGATCGACAGACCGGCGGCGTCGGCGCTCGTCCACCCGGCGGGGCGCAGCGCATTGGAGCGCAGATCGAACTTCGCCCCGGACCCGTCACTCCAGCCGCCGCGGCCGTCGGGGTGGGAGTCGTAGGTCTCGTAGAGCAGGCACGCGTCGCGGTCGACGACGAGGATGTGGCGGTCACCGGTCGACCCCGTCCCACCTTCGATGGGCGCGTCGGCGGGGATGGGGTACGGCCCGGGGTCGCTCTCGTCGGGGTAGTAGAAGGAGACGGGCACCTTCGGCTGAGTGCCGGGCACGACGACGTACGGGATGCCGATGGGCCCGCCGCCCCAGAGCCCCGATCCGAAGTCGGCCTTGAGCGAGGCGCCGGCCCCGACGGTGGCCACGTACGCGCCCGAGCGGGCGCTCACGGGGAGGTGGCTGACGTCCGCGTGCCAGTAGGAGTCGCCGGGGAACACGGGGCAACCGGGTGCTCCGGGCAGGGTGCCGCCCGGCCCTGGCGTCGTGGTCGTCGTGGTCGTGGCGATGGTCGGCGCCGGAGGCGGGGGAGGCACCGGCGGTGGGGGCACCAGGGCGCACGCCGCGGCGAGCACGGTCAGGCACGCCCACCCGAGCAGGAGCGTGGGGAAGCGGCGGTGATGACGTCTCACACCCACCTATCGGCAGGAGACCGCTTTACCTGTTGTGCCGACCCTCACCGCCCAAACGGGGTGTGGGCGCAGCAGCCGGCGCGGAGCCGTGGTGTCAGTCGTCGTCGACGACGACCTCACGGCAGCCGAGGGGGTTCGGGGTACCGGTGCTCGCGCTGATGGCGTAGGCACAGACGGTGTGCCGGCCCTCGTCCGCCGCCAACGTCAGCGTGTAGCCATGGTCGGCGCCGAACGCCGGATAGGCCAGAGCGACATCGGGTCGCGCGGTCGACGCGATCGTGGTGACGCCGGCGCCGTCGATCACGATCTGCACTGCGATCGACGCGGTGGTGCCCGGATCGATCGCCCAGCCCGACACGTGCACCGCCTCTTCCGTCGATCGCACCTCGTCGAGTGAGCCGAAGGCGACGGCCCTGACCGTCACATCCCGACACCCCAGCAGGGGGTTGTCGCCGGGCGGACCCACGTTGATCGCGTACAGACACAGGCGATGTGAGCCGTCGGACGCAGGAGCGGTCAGGGAGAAGCCGTGGTTGGCACCGCGCCCGAACACGGCGTCGACATCGGGGCGGTACTGGGAGGCGGTCACCACGGCGGCGAAGGTGCCGTCGAGATAGGCGTGCACGTCAACGGGTCCGGTCGTGTCCGGGTCGATCACCCAGCCGGAAGCCGAGATGACGCTGTTCCCGTCGGAGACCGCATCGATGTTCCCGAAGATCGGTGCTCCGGGGCACCTCCCGGCGGTGTCGATGATGAGGTCGGTGTAGGCCTGATTGCCCGCAGCCGTCAAGTGCGGGTCACCGGGGGCGGAGAAGTAGTCCATTCGGCCTCGTGACGCTGCTGCCCAATCCGCGTAGAAGGCGGTCGTGTTTCGCCGACCGGTCCGGGCGAGCTCCACGTTGATGATCCAGTTGATCACCCAGCCGAACGCCCCCAGGGTGATGCCGTGCTCGAAGGTGCCGTTGTACTCGTTCACCCCGACCCACACGACGCACGAACCGCCGTCAGCAAGGCCCAGGGCGGTGGCCACGTCGTTGCGAAACCCGTCCCAGGTCTGGGTGCCGTTGTCGATGCCCTTCAGGTCGTTGGTACCGAGCGCCAGCACCACCACCTGCGGGTTGGTGGTCATCAGTCTCGTCACCGTGTCGAACTCGTTCGCCACGGTGAACCCGGCGTGGCCGCTCACTGACGGGTTCCAGCCCCGGTCGCGGAGCTGGGCCGTCGCCAGTCCCTCGATGCCGACGACCAGCGAGTCGCCGATCACGCCGATGCGCGGACCCTGCGCCCCGGCGTACGGGTTGGGTTCGCAGGCGGCCCCGGCCATGACCAGAAGGAGCGCGGCGAGCACGGCGACGACCCGGTGCCTGGAACCGGCCCGCGGAGCACGGGCCGCACCAGCGATCGCTGCGAGCGCGTCGGACATGACAACTCCTGAGTGAGTCGCCCGCCTGAGGGGTTCATCGATCCCGGTCCGCCGGTGGGGGACTCCCTCCGCCACTCATGATCGGCCCCGCACAGTCGACTGTCGACGGTCGATCGTCACCTTCGGACCCGCCGACGACGAGACCGCTTCGTCAGGTGGCCGACCGGTCAGGCGCGGCGACGAGCGCGGCGAACCGATCGAAGATGAGATCCCTCGCCGGCCCGAGCGCGGCGAGGTGGGCCGGCGCCGGGGCGAGGAGGCCAGCCGCGCCGCCCTCGGCCGCGTCGGCCTCGTCAGCGTCGGCGGACACGAAGGCGTCGACGGTGTGCTCGTCGACCTCGAGATGGAACTGGAGCCCCCACGCGACGGGGCCGACGCGGAAGGCCTGGTTCGTGTAGCGCGCGCTCGAGGCGAGGTGCTCGGCACCGTTCGGGCGGTCGAAGGTGTCGGCGTGCCAGTGCAACACGGTCAGCGGACCGGTGACACCGGTGAAGAGTGGGTCGCGGGCCGCGCCGGCGGCGAGGTTGACCGGGAGCCAGCCGACCTCGAGTCCGGCAGCGCCGGGGTGGGCTCGGGCCCCCGTGGCGACAGCCAGGAGCTGCGCGCCCAGGCAGATGCCCAGCGTGGGCACGGCCTGTTGCACCGCCGTCGCCAGCAGGTCGATCTCGGCGCGGCGGGTGGGGAAGTGGCGGTCGTCGTGAGCGGCCATGGTGCCGCCCATCACCACCAGCCCGGCGAACCCGTCGAGCGGGGGTGGCGGACCGGTGAGGTCGCAGCGGTGCACGACGACCTCGACGTCGGCGCGGCCGAGGGCGTCGGCCACCGAGGCCGGGCCCTCAGCGGGCAGGTGTTGCACGATGAGCACCCGGGGGCGGCGCAACACGGGACGGCCCCCGCTCAGCGGGGGGAGACGGGCTCGTCGGCGTGCTCGACGCGGCCGTCGGCGTGACTCGCGAACCGGGCCGGGTCGTCGCCGTGCACGGGATCGTCGGCGGGCCACGGCCAGCCCCCGAACTCGGTGCGTCGGTAGTCGGCAAAGGCCTGTTCGATCTCGTCGCGGCTGTTCATCACGAAGGGGCCGTACTGCGCGACGGGCTCGCCGATCGGTCGGCCCTGCAACACGAGGCACTCCACCTCGGTCGGCCCGGCCTCGAGGGCGACCGGCACATCGCAGCGCACGACCGCGCCCGTGTCGGCGCCGACAACGTGCGAACCGATCTGCAGCGACGTGCCCTCGAACACGTAGAGCGCCCGAACGGTGTCGGGTGCGGCCGCGGCCGGCAGCTCCCACCGGGCGCCCGCATCGAGGCGCAGGTGCCAGATGGCCACGTCGGCCCCGGGGCGCGACGCCCACGACTGTGGTGGTGGCGAGGGCGGGACCGCACCGCCGAGCTCGCCCGCCACGACCGTGACCTCGGTGGTGCGACCGGCGTCGTCGGTGGTGACCAGACGGGGGATGTCGGCCTCCCACAGCATGGTGAAGTGGGGCTCGACGAGCTTGTCCCGGGCCGGGAGGTTGAGCCAGATCTGGAACAGCTCGAGCGGGTTGGGGCCGTCACGGTCGAGCAGCGGGAACATCTCGGAGTGCACGATGCCGCCACCGGCGGTGACCCATTGGACGTCGCCTTGGCCGTATCGGGCGGCGGCCCCGAGCGAGTCGGCGTGGTCGACCAGACCGCGGCGCACGAACGTGACCGTTTCGAAGCCCCGATGGGGGTGCTGGGGGAAGCCGGGGACGGTGGCGCCGTGGTACATGCGCCAGCCGTCGATGCCCTCGAAGTCCTGGCCGATGTCGCGCCCGTCGAGCGGAACCGCCGGACCGCGCTGCGCGTTGCCCGCCGGATAGGCGTCGTTGTGGTGCACGCAGAACAGGAACGGGTCGATGCAGGGCCATTGGAAGCCGAGCGGCACCTCTTGCAGCACGGGATCGGTCATCAGGTCAGGCTACGGAATGGGCGTCCGATCGCGGCGTTCACGACCGAGAGTCAGGTGCGCCCGTGGGCTCGGCGCCTGCGTGGCGGGCGAGTGCGCCGGTGATGACCTCGAAGAGGCGCCGCATTCTCCGCCGCAGCAGGGGCCCGGTGCCGGGATAGGCCGGTCGGAAGGTGGCCTGCCAGATGATGTGGGTGCCACCGGCGCGCTCGTCGAGGCAGACGGTCGCGAGGTAGTCGCGCATCGGCAGCCCGGAGAGGAGGCGGTACGAGAAGTCGTGGGGTGGTTCGAAGGCGACGACCTCTTCGCGCACCATCCACCGCCCGGTGCGGAACCGGCGCACGGCGCCGACGCCTTCGGGATCGGGCGAACCCTCGCGGTCGAGCCAGGCCTCCTCCTGCGGCGCCCAGTCGGGCCAGGACCTGGTGTCGATGAGCGTCGCCCAGACCGCGTCGATCGGGGCGGTCGAGTCGGCCTCGGCCCGAACGGTGATCATTCCCATGGGTCTCATGTCGTAGCACGGCGGTGGTCACGCGCCGAGGGGATTTCGAGGGCCCGTCGCGTCCACCGGATCGAGCCCTAGGGTCGGGTCATGTCGAATGTGGTTCGCGTCGTCGAGACGCTCGTCGGACGGCCGACACCCATCGGGGCCACGAGTGCCGGCCCGGTCACGAGCGCGATCGTCAAGGTGCCCGTCACCGGCCCGTCCCTCGAGCTCGGTGAGATCAACCTGGTCGGCGACGACCAGGCCGACCGCACGGTGCACGGCGGGCCCGACAAGTCGGTGTACTGCTATCCCTCCGAGCACGCCGCCGCCTGGCGGGCCGACGGGTTCGACCTTCCGCCGGGCTCGGTCGGTGAGAACGTCGTGCTCGAGGGCATCGTCGAACACGAGGCCCGCGTCGGCGATGTGTGGCGCTGGGGGAGCGCCCTCGTGCAGATCAGCCAACCCCGGGCGCCGTGCTTCAAGCTCGCGCTGCGCACCGGGCGCAAGGAGATCGCCGCCCACATGATCGCCTCGGGCCGCTCGGGCTGGTACCTGCGGACGATCGAGCCGGGCACCGTCGAGACGGCCGGCGCGTGGGAGCTGGTCGAGCGTCGCGACGGATGGCCGACGGTGGCCGACACGTTCGCCGCCATGTTCACCGGTCGTCGCGCCGAGGCCGCCGACGCCGGGCTCGTGGCCCGGGTGGTCGCGTGCGCCGCGCTCGCGCCCGAGTGGCTCGGATACCTCACGAGCCGCAACCCGCTCGCGGGCGGGTGAGCGTCGGCCACCTGTGGCAGCATCGAGGCCGGATCGAGTGGACGGCCACCGACCGACGACGGGGGGACATCGTGAAGACGCGCGCCGCAGTGCTGTGGGGGATCGGCGAGCCGTGGCAGATCGAGGAGATCGACCTCGACCCGCCCAAGGCCGGCGAGGTGCTGGTGAAGATGGCGGCCGCCGGCATGTGCCACTCCGACGAGCACGTGGTCACCGGCGACATGTCACTGCCGAACGAGGTGTCGGAGATGATGGGGATGCCTCCCATGTTCCCGGTGATCGGTGGCCACGAGGGCGCCGGCATCGTGGTCGAGGTCGGCGAAGGGGTCACCAGCGTGGCTCCGGGCGACCACGTGTCCGCCAGCTTCATCCCGTCGTGCGGCACCTGCCACTACTGCTCCACTGGTCGCCAGAACCTGTGCGACCTGGGTGCGGCCGCCTTCGCCAAGGGGATGATCACCGACGGGACGGCGCGTCACCACTGCCGAGGTGAGGAGATCAACCTGGTCGCCAAGCTCGGCACCTTCAGTGAGCACACGGTGGTGGCCGAGGCGTCGGTGATCAAGGTCGAGCCCGACCTGCCCCTCGAGGTGGTGGCGCTGGTGTCGTGCGGCGTGGCCACCGGTTGGGGATCGGCGGTGCAACGCGCCGGGGTCTCGCCCGGCGACATCGTCGTGGTGGTCGGCATCGGGGGCATCGGCATCAACGCGGTGCAAGGTGCGGCCATGGCCGGAGCGTCCAAGGTGATCGCGGTCGACCCGGTCGAGTTCAAGCGCGAGACGGCCATGGAGCTGGGGGCCACCCACACGTTCGCCTCGATGGCCGAGGCCATCCCGGCGGTCACCGAGCTGAGCTGGGGGCGCATGGCCGACAAGGTGATCATGACGCCGAGCGTGCTCTACGGCGACCTCATGGCCGAGGCCATGACCCTCACTGGCAAGGGCGGCACCTGCGTGGCCACGGCCATCGCTCCGATGACGCAGACCGAGGCCTCGATCAACCTGTTCGAGCTGTCGATGTGGCAGAAGGAGATCAAAGGCACGATCTTCGGCTCGCTCAACCCCCGCGCCGACATCCCGAAGCTGCTCGGGCTGTATCGCGACGGCCAGCTCAAGATCGACGAGCTCATCACCCGGCGTTACCCGCTCGACGAGGTCAACCAGGGCTACCAGGACATGCGCGACGGCAAGAACATCCGTGGCGTCATCATCTTCGACTGAGGAGGCCGCACCGTGGCAGAGCTGAACGACGACGTGCGGGCGGTGATCGAGTCGGGCCGGCTCGCGCACCTGGTGACCATCGACCCCGACGGCGGTCCCCAGGTGAGCATCGTGTGGGTCGGCCTGGAGGATGACGATATCGTGCTCGGCCACCTCGGCACGGGACGCAAGCTGCGCAACATCGAGCGCGATCCGCGCGTAGCGCTCTCGATCGAGACCGGGCGGATGAATCCGATGGGCCTCGAGGAGTACCTGGTCGTGCGGGGCCGGGCCCGGGTCACCGAGGGCGGTGCCCCAGAGCTGCTCCAGCGACTCGCGCATGTCTACCTGGGGCCCGATGTGCGTTTCCCCCCGATGGACGATCCGCCCCCGGGCCACGTGGTTCGCATCGCGGCCGAGCACCTCGGCGGTGTCGGCCCCTGGGCGTAGTGCGCTACCCGCGCTCGATCGGGTAGGGCACACCCTCGAACACGGTGCCCCAGATCGGGATGTCGCGGAGGCCCTCGACGCCGACGTCCACGGGGTCGTCTCCCAGCACGGCGAAATCGGCGCGCTTGCCGGCGCGGATCGAGCCGACCTCGTCCTCGAGGCGCAGGTTCCACGCCGCGTCGATGGTGACGGCACGCAAGGCCTGTTCGACGTCGAGGCGCTCGATGGGGGTGATGCGGTTGCCGGCGAGTGTCTCTCGCGTGCAGGCGACCCAGGCCAGGGTCAGGGGCTCGATCGGTGCCATCGTGCAGTCGGAGTGCAGCGCCAACGGCACCCCCTTGTCGACGAGTGAGCCGAAGCGGCACATCTGGTGGGCCCGATCGGTACCCATCCCGACCTCCGCGTAGCGGTCGCCCAGGACGTGCACGTAGTACACCTGCCCGGACACGACTGCACCGAGCGCGGCCACCTTGCGGTTCTGGTCCTCGGTGGCGTAGCCCCAGTGCTCGATCGAGAAGCGGTGGTCGAACCGGGGATGAGCGTCGAGCAGGCGCCGCAACAGGCCGAGCGTGTAGCTGGCGCCGCCGTCGCCGTTGCAGTGGATGTGCACCTGGTAGCCGGCGCGCCAGAAGGCGTCGGCGTAGCCGTCGGTGATCTCGGGGGGCAGGATCCACTGGCCCTCGTGGCCGTCGATGTAGCCGGGCTCGCACAGCCGCATGAACTGGCTGAAGAAGGCGCCGTCGGCCATGAGCTTCACGTGGCGGTCGAAGAACACCCGGTGGCCGTTGTCGTCGTGCAGGGCGTCGCACTCGGCTACGGCGTCGGCCGGACTCGTGCCGGCCTGGGCGAAGGCGGTCGTGATGGGGGTCAGCACGGTGCGGAACGGCACGTGGTCGTGCTCGAGCGTCTGGCGGATGATGGCCGCCTCGGTGGCGACAGGCGTATAGAGGCCGGTGCCCATGTCGGCGATGGTCGTCACTCCACCGCGGTGCACCATCTCGACGAAGTCGGCGAAGCCCTCGGCAAGGCGGTGCGGTGTGAAGAACAGCTCAGCCAGCTTGGGGAACGGGGCGGTGAGCCCACTCTCGAAGAAGCGCCCGTTGGCCAGGTCGACCTGGGCGCGAGCGGCCTCGGGCACCCTGTCGATGGTGGCCAGGTCGAGCCACTCGAGTCCGGCAGAGTTGGCGACGAGCTCGTGGAACGAGCGGTGCCACAGCACGACCGGGCGGGTGGCCGACACCGTCTCGTCGAGCTCGGGGCGGTGCACCTCGCCGTGGAACAGCGGGTGGTAACCCCAGACGAAGAACGGGCCGGTGCTGTCGTCGTGGGCGGCCAGCTCGGCGCGGACCCGGTCGAGGAACGCGTCGTGGCCGACCACGCCGGGGTGGTCGGCGCGGGGGAGGTGCCAGTCGTCGGGCGCGGCGAACGGCATCTGGGTGAGCACGGCGGGCAGCAACGGGTGCAGGTGGGGGTCGATGAACCCCGGCAGCAGCACCTTGTCCTCGAAGCGGCGGTCGATCGTGTGGGGATGCGCGTCGAGCCAGGGGGCCAGGTCGTCGAGGGTGCCGACGCCGGCAACGCGCGTGCCGAGCACGGCCACAGCCTCGGCCTCCGGGAGGTCGCGCTCCATGGTGCGGATGCGGCGGGCCGTGAACACCGTGAGCGGCGCGGCGTCGGCCATGGGCGGGCCCCTTGCGTCGGCGCGGGCGGTTCCCGTGCGTGCGGGTGCGATCCTACGGGGATGGACACGGGCGCCGGGGTTGAGGTCAGGTTGCGCGACGCCCGGCCCGATGACGCCGCGTTCCTCGCGGCGATGCTGGTCGAGGCGGCGGACTGGCGGCCCGGTTCGACGCAGCTCCCTGCCACGGTCCTGGCCTGGCCGAGGGTCGATCGGTACGTGGAGGGCTGGCCCCGGCCGGGCGATCTCGCACTCGTCGCCGAAGCGACCGACGACCGGGTCGGTGCCGCGTGGTGTCGGCTCTTCTCTGCCGACCGTCCCGGCTACGGATTCGTGGCGGCCGACGTCCCCGAGCTGTCGATCGCGGTGGTGCCGCGGTGGCGGGGCCACGGTGTGGGCCGACGTCTGGTCGAGGCCCTGCTGGCCCGGGCGGCGGCCGCCGGTCACCCATCGATCAGCCTCAGCGTCGACCGGGGCAACCCCGCCCGGCGTCTCTACGAGTCGCTGGGCTTCCGTGAGGTCGGCGGCGAGGGTGGCAGCGTTACGATGCTCGCCGCCACCGGCTGACCGACGCCCGTTGGCCTACGGTGTCGCCTGGTTTCAGACGGGGGGTGTCATCGTGAGTCGGAGTTCTTGGGGAGTCCGGCAGGTGCCCCGGGCGATCGTCGCCTCGATCGCGGTGACCTGCCTGGCCGTGGCGGGGTGCTCGTCGGGCTCGTCCACGGCGGCCTCGGGCGGTGCCGAGGGGAGCGCGATCGCCACGACCCACGCGCGACCGGCCGACGCGGTGGCCGCGGCCGAGCGGGTGCCCTCACCCACGGTGACCGGCCCGGTCGGGGGCGGTATCTACGACCTGCCTTTCAATCCGATGCCGAAGCGCCTGGCCGACCGGTACGGCTACACCGAGCAGGAGTTCTTCGTCCACGGGACCGCGACGTCCTACACGCCGCAGGGTGTCCTCGGTGCCGACGGCCGATGGAGCGCGACCCCGGCAGGCACGGCCCCCTACGAGACCCGGCTGCTCGTCCGTCGCCCCGCCGATCCCGGCCGGTTCAACGGCACGGTCATCGTCGAGTGGCTCAACGTCACCTCGGCCATGGACCAGGACGCCGACTTCGGCCTGGCCCACGAGGAGCTGTTGCGCGACGGCTACGCCTACGTGGCGGTGTCGGCCCAGGCGGCGGGTGTGTCCGCGATCCCGGGCGGCATGAAGATCGACATCCCCGGCTTCGACCCCCAGGCGCTGAAGCAGTGGGACCCGAGCCGCTACGGCGCGCTCCAGCATCCGGGTGACGACTACTCCTACGACCTGTTCACCCAGGCCGGCCAGGCGATCCGGCGGCCGAACGGCGTCGACCAGCTCGGCGGCCTGAAGGTCGAGCGGGTGATCGCCACCGGAGAGTCGCAGTCGGCCATGCGGATGCTCACCCACGTCGACGCGGTGCACCCGCTCGTACGCGTGTACGACGGCTTCATGATCCACAGTCGGGGTTCGGGGGGTGCAGCGCTCAGTTCGACCTCGACCGTGGAGCAGCCGAAGGTCGCCGGCGTCCGCACCGATCTGGCCGAGCCGGTCATGCAGTTCGAGACCGAGACCGACGTGACCGGGCTGGGCTTCGCCGCCGCCCGCCAGCCCGACACCGACCTCCTGCGCAGCTGGGAGGTGGCCGGCACCTCGCACGCCGATCAGTCCTCGCTCGACTACGGCTTCGAGTCGGGCCGGCAGTGGAACCCCGACTTCACGCTCGACTTCTCCGAGCTCTGCGGGGCGGTGAACCGAGGCCCGCAGACCTTCGTGCTGCGCCGGGCCTTTGCCGATCTGACCGCGTGGGTGGCAGGCGGTCCGCCGCCCGCCACCGGGCCACAACTCAGCCTCGCCGATGCGACGACCATCGCCCGCGACAGGGACGGCAATGCGCTCGGGGGCATCCGCACACCCGCCGTCGACGTGCCCCTCGCCATGCTCAGCGGTGACCGCGACCCGAACGCCAGCCTGATCTGCTCGCTGTTCGGTCGGACGACGCCATTGCCGCCCGCCGATCTTGTCGCGCGCTATCCGAGCCGGCAGGCCTACGTCGACCGGGTCGCCGCCTCGGCCCAGGCCGCGGTCGACGCCGGCTTCGTGCTCCCCGCCGACAAGGAGCTCATAGTGGCCCGGGCCGGAACGGAAGCGATAGGAAGCGGCGGGTGAACGTGCCCTCGGCGTAGGTGCCCGCGGCGGCGTCGACCTCGAACCGTGGCCACCGGGCGAGCAGCTCCTCGAACACGACCCGGCCCTGCAGTCGGGCGACCGAAGCTCCGAGGCAGAAGTGCGCCCCACTGCCGAAGGTCAGATGACGTTCGGCGTGACGGGAGATGTCGAACCGGTCGGCGTCGGGCCCGAACTCCCGAGGGTCGCGGTTGGCGGCGGCGTAGCAGAGCAGCACCCGCGATCCCTCGGGCAGCAGAGTGCCGCCGACCGTGACCGCTCGGGTCGTCACCCGGCACAGCCCCTGCACGGGGCTGGTCAGCCGCAGGCACTCCTCGACCGCCGCGGGAATGAGGGAAGGGTCGGCGGCCAATCGGTCACGCTGGTCGGGGTGGTCGCTCAGCAACTCGGCGCCACCACCCAGCAACCCGATGGCCGTGTCGTTGCCGCCCGCGATCATCACGAACATGTAGCCGAGGATCTCCTCGGCGCTGAGGCCGGCCTCGTCGGGCCCGGCCGCCAGCAGCATCGAGATCAGGTCGTCGCCGGGCTGGCGGCGGCGCCGCTCGATCTGCTCGGTGAAGTAGCCGTAGAGCTCGCCCAGTGCCGTCGCCGCGGTCGCATAGGTGCCGTTGCCGCTGGCCTGCACCAACGCCTCGGTCCACACGCCGAAGCGCTCCCGATCAGCCTCGTCGACGCCGAGGTAGTGCGCCACGACCCAGCACGGCACGGGCCGGGCCAGCCCGTCGACCAGATCGGGTCCGTCCGCCGTCGCGATGCCCTCGAGGCACGATCGCACGTAGGCCCGGAGATCGGGCTCGATCTCACTGACCTGCCGTGGGGTGAAGCCGCGGCTGACCAGCCGTCGGTACCACGTGTGGTCGGGCGGGTCGAGCATGACGATCGTGGGGAGCAGGCCGAGCTCGTCGCGCTCGTTGGCGAACGTGAGCCCCTGTTCAGAGGAGAACGTGGCGGTGTCGCGGGCCGCGGCGAACACGTGCTCGAAGCGGGTGAGCACCCAGTACCCGCCTGGTGCCCGGTGCACCGGGTCGTGTTCGCGCAGGTGGGCGTAGAGCGGGTAGGGGTCGCGCCAGCCCTCACCGCTCATCGGCCGGTAGCTGATCGTGTCGGTCATGGCCGCCCTCCCCCTGACGCGCGAACCTACCTGCCCACGTGGCCCCTCGCTCGGGCCGGGAAGCCAGGGGGCGTCATGGCCACAGGTGGCATCGCGATCGTGACCGGCGGGGCCGGTGGGCTCGGGCAGGCGTTCGTCGCCCGGCTCCGGCACCTGGGCTACGACGTCGTGGCGGTCGACGTCGAGGGCACCGAGCGTCGCCTCGACGTGACCGACCCCGTCGCCTGCCGTGAGCTCGCCGACGAGTTGCGGCCCGCAGTGTGGATCAACAACGCGGGCGTGCGCGGGGCCGGCGACCTCATGTCCATGGACGACGAGCGGGTGCAGGGCATCGTCGCGGTGAACCTGCTCGGCGTGATCAACGGCACCCGGGCCGCGGCCGGGAGCATGCTCGTGACCGGTGGGGGAGAGATCCTCAACGTCGGCTCACTCTCGGGGTGGGCGCCGACGCCCCACCTGCCCGTGTACTCCGCGGCCAAGCACGGCGTGCGGGCGCTGAGCGTGGCGGCCGATGGAGAACTGCGCGGCCGAGGGGTGCGGGTGCGCTGCCTGCTGCCCGACGGCATCCGCACCCCCATGGTGCACATCGACGATCCGAGCCATGTCATGTCGTTCACCGGCAAACGACTACTGGAGCCCGACGAGGTCGCAGCCGCAGGTGTCGGACTCCTCGGCTCGTGGCGCATCGTGGCGTCGGTGCCGCCGTCGCGGGGGCTCGGAGTGCGCATCCTTGGCATCGCGCCGTCGCTCGGCCATTTCGTCCAGGGCGGGGTCGAGCGCCGGGCCCGCCGCAACCAGCACCGGGCGGTCGCCGAGCATCGCGGCCGCCCGATCGATGGGTGACCACCCAGGTGGGTCGGCCTCAGGGGTGCGCGCTCAACTGGTGGTGCAGTTCGTCGAGGGTCCAGGTGCGGCCGTCGGCGTGATCGCGGTAGAGCAGCAACTCCTCGGCGGCTGCCGGGAACCGGCCGACGTAGTTGCCCGACACGGAGAAGACCTGCCCGCTGATGTCTCTCGCGGCGTCGCTCACCAGATAGGCGTACATGGGGGCCACGAACTCCGGTGGCGCCGGGTCGAGGCTGGCGGCCAGCAGGGCGTCGTCGAGCAGGCCGCGGCGGTGCAGCGCTCGCACCTTGCGCTCGTAGTCCGGACCGCTCGACAGGTCGGTGCGGGCCCCGGGGCACACGGCGTTGCAGCGCACGCCGTGTTCGGCGAGATCGCGGGCCAGCGCCCAGGTGAGGCTGTTGACCCCACCCTTGCCGGCCGCGTAGCCGGTGCCGCCGTAGACACCGAGGAAGGCGTGCGAGCTGGTGTTCACGATCGCCCCCGATCCCGCGGCGACGAGGTGGGGCGCGGCGTGGCGGCAGCAGTTGAACGTGCCGGTGAGATGCACGTCGAGAAGCTCCTGCTACCCGCCGGGGGAGATGTCGAGGATCGACGTGGCCTCGCCCTCGCCGATGCCGGCCACGTTGACGAGTGCGTCGAGACGACCGAACTCGTCGAGACACGTGGCGACGAGGGCCCCGGCCACCCGGTCGTCGACGACCGAGCCGGCCCGCCCGACCGCCCGCCCTCCGGCTCGCGCGATCTCGTTTACTAGGCGGTCGAGCGCGCCCGGGTCGGTGCCGGTGCCGTTCACGACCACGTCGGCACCCTCGGCGGCCACGCGGAGGGCCACGGCCCGGCCGATGCCGCGGCTCGAGCCGGTGACGACGACGGCGCGTCCGCGAAGGGGTGTGGTGGAGATCGGGGTCGCGCTGGACATGTGTCCAGACTATGGTCTGGACACATGTCCAGGTCCGCGACGGTGGTGCCACTGGTGGCGGCGACGTCGGACACGACGCGCGGCGAGTTGTCCGACCGTCAGGCCCGCACGGTGCGAGGACTCACCGACGCCGCGCTCGAGGAGTTGCGGGTCGCCGGGTACGACGGCCTTACCGTCCGCAACGTGGCCCGCCGGGCGGGGGTGGCGCCGGCCACGGCCTACAGCTACTTCACGTCCAAGGACCACCTGGTCACCGAGGTGTTCTGGCGCCGCCTCTCGGCGCTGCCCGAGACCGAGCACGAGCGGTCGACCGACGCCACCGAACGGCTCGACGCCACGCTGACGGACCTGTTGCTGCTGGTCGCCGACGAGCCCGAGCTGGCGTCGTCCTGCTCGATCGCCATGTTGGCGCCCGACCCCGACGTGAAGGCGTTGCGCGATCGGGTCGGCAACGAGATGCACCGCCGCGTCGTCACCGCGCTCGGCGACGACGCCGACCCCGTCCTCACCATCACCGTCGACCTCATCGTCACCGGCGCGCTGGTGCGCGTCGGCATGGGGCACCTCTCCTACGACGACCTACCCGAACTCGTGTCGGCCGTTAGCCGGCTCATCACAGGGAGCAACCGATGACCACGACCACCGGCGCCGAGCCGCTCGTGTACGACCCCTACGCCTACGAGATCCACGAGGACCCCTATCCCACCTACGCCCGCCTGCGCGACGAGGCGCCGCTCTACCGCAACGAGGAGCACGACTTCTGGGCGCTGTCGCGCTACGACGACGTGATCGAAGGGTTCCGTGACTCGGCCCGGTTCTCCTCGACGCACGGGGTGACCCTCGATCCTGCGGCGTCCGGTCCCAACGCGTACAAGACCATGTCCCTGCTCGCCCTCGACCCCCCGCGTCACGGCAAGATGCGGGCCCTGGTGTCGCGCGGCTTCACCCCGAGGCGGGTGCTCGACCTCGAGCCCCGTATCCGCGAGCTCAGCCGGCAGTACATCGACGCCGCCATCGAGCGGGGCAGCTTCGACTTCATCGGCGACTTCGCGGGCAAGCTGCCCATGGACGTGATCTCCGAGCTGGTCGGCGTACCCGAGCCTGATCGGGCCGAGCTCCGCCGCCTCGCCGATCTGCTCGTGCACCGCGAGGAGGGCATCAACGACGTGCCGCCCGCCGGTGTGGCGGCCGCCCTCGAGCTCGTCGTGTACTACGCGGACATGATCGCCCAGCGGCGGCGGGAGCGAACCGACGACCTCACGTCGGCCCTGCTCGACGCCGAGATCGACGGCGAGCGGCTCACCGACGACGAGATCATCGCCTTCTTGTTCCTGATGGTGGTGGCCGGCAACGAGACCACGACCAAGCTGTTGGGCAACGCCTGGTACTGGGCCTGGCGCAATCCCGACCAACGGGCTATCCCGTTCACCGATCGGAGCCGGGTGCCCGACTGGGTCGAGGAGACGCTCCGCTTCGACACGTCGAGCCAGATGCTGGCGCGGATCACGGTCGGTGATGTCGAGCTCCACGGCGAGGCGCTGCCGCCGTCGAGCCGGGTGCTGCTGCTGGTCGGATCGGCCAACCGCGATCCCCGGGTGTTCCCCAACCCCGACCGGTACGACCTCGACCGGGCCCACGACCAGCAACAGATCGCGAGCTTCGGGTTCGGCCGGCACTACTGCCTCGGTGCCTCACTGGCCCGACTCGAAGGCCGGGTGGCACTCGAGGAGCTCGTGGATCGAGTGTCCGACTACGACATCGACGCCGACGGCATCGCCCGCGTGCACTCGATCAACGTTCGCGGCTTCGCTGCGCTCCCGACGACGGTGCGGGCCCGCTGATGACGGTGGTCTCACACCCCGAGCGCCGGCCCGCCGTCGTCACGGGCGCCTCGTCGGGCATCGGCCAGGCCACGGCCATCGCGCTGGCTCTGGCCGGGTACCCGGTCGTGCTCGGGGCCCGGCGGCTCGAGCGATGCGAGAGGACCGCGGTCGACATCCGGGCCAACGGGGGAGAGGCGCTGGCTCTGCCCCTCGACCTCACCGACTCGGCATCGGTCGAAACCTTTGCCGAGCGCGCCAACGACGAGCTGGGGCCGATCGAGATCATCATCAGCAACGCGGGCGATGTCATGCCCTTGTCGGCGATCGAGGCTCCTCCCGACGAGTTCGAGCGTCAGATGCGGATCAACCTGCTCGGTCCGCAGCGCCTGTTGCACCATCTCGCCCCGGCGATGATCGGGCGCGGGCGCGGCGATCTCGTCTTCGTCACCTCCGAGGTGGCCCACACCCCGCGACCGCACATGGCGTCGTACGTCGCGGCCAAGTCGGGACTCGAGGGCCTGGCCCGGGCCATGCGCATGGAGCTCGAGGGCACAGGGGTGCGGGTGGGGGTGGTGCGCCCAGGCCCGTCGAGCACCGAGCAGGGCAGCACCTGGGACGCGGCCACGATCCGTCGCATCATGAAGTCGTGGGGCGAGTGGGGTCTTCTGCGCCACGACGCCATGCTGCAGCCCGCCGATGTGGCTGCCGCCGTGGTGGCCATGGTGGCCATGCCGCGGGGCACCCAGCTGGCGGTGCTCGAGGTGCAGCCCGAGGCCCCCGTCACGGCGGGGTCCCAACCCGATCCCGAATCGGAGGTCCGCTGATGTCCGCCTTCCCGCGAGCCGAGATCGAGGAGATGGTCGAGCGATGGCTTCAGGCCAACCGCGACTGCGAGGCGGCCGGCGACTGGCGCCCGCTCGCCGACCTCTATACCGACGATGCCACCTACGGCTGGAACTACGGCCCGGACACCGACTTCATGGCCATCGGCCGCGACCAGATCCGCGAGCTCGCCCTCAGTGCCGAGATGGGGGGCCTCGATGGCTGGCAGTACCCCTACGAGGAGGTCGTGATCGACGACCAGCGGGGCTTCGTCGTCGGGTTCTGGCGCCAGGTCGCCGACGCCACCCGCGCCGACGGCACCCACTACGAGGTCGCGGGCATCGGTGGCAGCTGGTTCCGCTACGCCGGGGACTTCCAGTGGTCGTGGCAACGCGACTGGTTCGACTTCGGCAACGCCGCGGCCGTCTACCTCGAGATGCTGAGCGACGGCGTGCTCTCGGAGGGCATGACGGCGCGGATGCACCGCTCGATGAGCGGGCCCCTCCCTGGTTACTACCCGGCTTTCGACGCGCCCGTTCGGATCTGGGATCGGTAGAGTCACCGGCTCACGACCCCCGCACGAGGAGAGGGAACCGGTGTCGGACATCGACATGAACGAGTGGAACCGCCAGATCATCGAGGAGTTCCGTGCCAACGAGGGCAGGGTCGGCGGCCAGTTCGAGGGCGCGCCGATGGTGCTGCTCACCACCACCGGCGCCAAGAGCGGCCTGCCCCGCACGACCCCGCTGATGTACCTGCCCGACGGCGACCGCATCGTGATCTTCGCCTCCAAGGCCGGGGCGCCGACGCATCCTGACTGGTACCACAACATCGTCACCAACCCCACGGTCACCCTCGAGGTCGGCACCGAGACGTTCGCCGCCGAGGCCACCATCGCCGAGGGCGACGAGCGCCAGGCGCTGTTCGATCGTCAGATCGCCGACTACCCGGGTTTCGGCGACTACGTGGTCAGCGCCGCCCCCAGGGTGATCCCCGTCGTCATCCTCAAGCGCAAGGGCTGACCCCGCCGCGGCGGCCCCGAGCGCCGCGTGGGCGCTAGCGTCGGACGGGCGATCCCCGACCGAGGAGCGACTCCATGAAGTTCGGCGTGTTCTACGAGCACCAGCTCCCGCGGCCCTGGGACGACACCAGCGAGCAGCAGCTGATCAGCGACGCCCTCGATCAGATCGAGCTCGCCGACCGTCTGGGCATCCAGTACCTCTGGGAGGTCGAGCACCACTTCCTGGAGGAGTACTCCCACTCCAGCGCGCCCGAGGTGTTCCTCGCCGCCGCGAGCCAGCGCACGACGAACATGCGCATGGGCCACGGCATCATCCAGACCGCGCCCGGCTACAACCATCCCGCCCGCACCGCGGAACGGGTGGCCATGCTCGACCTGGTCTCCAACGGCCGGGTCGAGTTCGGGTCGGGGGAGTCGTCGTCGGAGGCCGAGCTCGGCGGCTTCGGCATCGACCCCTCGGTGAAGCGCGAGGCCTGGCTCGAGGGCCTCGAAGTCGCCCTTCGCTGCATGACCGAGACGCCGTTCACCGGGGTCGAGGGGCGGTTCGTGACCATGCCACCCCGCAACGTCGTGCCGAAGCCCGTGCAGAAACCCCATCCGCCGCTGTGGGTCGCGTGCAGCCGGCGTGACACGATCCTGCTGGCCGCCGAGAAGGGGATCGGTGCGCTGAGCTTCGCCTTCATCGAGCCCGAGGACGCCCGCCAGTGGGTCGACGACTACGAGGCCACGCTGCGCGAGCGCTGCGTTCCCGTCGGGCTCAGCGTGAACCCGCAGGTGGCCTGTGTGACGCCGATGATGTGCGCCCGAGACGAGGACGAGGCCCTCGCCCGGGGCATCGAGGGGGCGAACTTCTTCGGCTACTCCCTCGCCCACTTCTACGTGTTCGGCGAGCACCGGCCCGCGATCACCGACGTCTGGAAGGAGTTCGAGGAGCGCCGAGGGCGCATGGGCTACTCGCCCGAGGCGGCCGTCGCCGCCCAGCGCGAGACCCTGGGAGCCAACGCCGCGGCCGGCGACGAGACGGGCCTGCGCGGCGCGGTGGGCACTCCTGACCAGCTGAGGGAGTTCCTGCGGCGCTACGAGGAGGCCGGTGTCGATCAGCTCATCTTCGTGATGCAGGCCGGCCGCAACCGCCACGAGCACATCATGGAGTCGCTGGAGCTCTTCGGCACCGAGGTGCTTCCGGAGTTCATCGAGCGCGACGAGGCCGCCAGCGCGGCCAAGGCCGCCAAGTGGGCGCCGATCATCGAAGAGGTGTTGGCCCGTCGGGTGGTCGATGCTCCACCGATGCCCGCCGACTACGTGATGAAGGCGATCCCCAAGCAGATGGTCGACCTCATGCAGAACGAGCCGGCCCAGCGCTGGCTGGACGATCTCGCCGACAAGCAGGCCGCAGGTGAGACCGACGAGGAGTTTCGCCGGCTCATCGAGAGCTAGGCGCGCGAACCGACCCGATCCCTGCTTGACTACAGGTCATGTACGTCGGACTGCTGCTCTTCGCCGCCATGGCGGTGTTGGTGATCCTCGCCTTCCTCGGTATGCGCCAGAAGCGCAAGGCCTACGAGCGCGGCGAATGGAAGCCTGAGGACTGAGCCCCGGGCTCCCGGCCGCATGGCGGTCGGTCAGTACGAGACCGAGCTGCGGACGTCGAGGTTGCGGAACACCGTTTCGCCTTCGCACAGGGCGCGCAGCTCCTCGGCGAAGGCGGACGTGGCCGGGTTGTTCGAGTTGGCCATGGCGGCCTCGTAGCTGGGGAACTCGACCATCTGGATATAGGTGCCGGGTCGGTCACGGTCCGCACCGGTGATCGACCACCGGACGGCCCGGTTGGCCCCGATGGATGCTGCCCACGCCTCGACCTTGGCGTCGAACTCGTCGATGCGGTTGGTGCGGAACTCGATCAGTTGGATGAAGGCATCGGACGCGCTGCTCATGCCGACACCGGCTTCAACATCGAGCGCAGGCCCTCGTCGAGCTCGGGCCCGGCCGAGTGGCCGTGCACGTCGACGGCATGCTGAGAAGCAGCGCGGAGCACCTCGTCGGGTTCTCCCGCGATGGCCAGGGTGCAGTTGCTCTCGCTGGGCATGTCCCGGCAATCGATGACCATTCTCGCCATGACGGCGCCTCCCCCTCTGGATGTGGCTGCTCTTCCCCCGGGCCCCCAGGCCACGCCGATGCAGCGTCCCCCGTTGCGTTCACTCGACCACGACGGACACTCGATGGCAAGCGATTCGTTTCCCGGCTTAGCCTCACGGGATGTCGTCGTCGAGGAGCACCGTCCGGGAAGTGAAACGGCACGCCGTACCGGCGTGGTGGCGCGACGCCAAGCTCGGCATCTTCGTGCACTGGGTGCCGGCTTCGGTGGCCGCCTTCGCGCCGGTCGATGCCGAGATCGGTGAACTCATGGCCCGTCGCGATCCTCACGCCATGGCTTGGGCGCCCTACACCGAGTGGTACCAGAACTCGCTGCGGTTCCCCGAGAGCCCGGCCGCCCGGCACCACGCCGAGGTGTACGGCGCGCGTGACTACCACGAGTTCGCCGCCGACTGGGAGGCCGGCCTCGAGCAGTGGGACCCCGACGAGTGGGCCAGGACCTTCGCGGCGACGGGCGCGCGCTACGTCGTGCTGGTCACCAAGCACCACGACGGGTACTGCCTGTGGCCCACGGCGGTGCCCAACCCCCACCGGCCGGGCTTCAACTCCCGACGCGACGTGGTGGGCGAGTTGGCCGAGGCGGTGCGGGCCGCGGGCATGAAGTTCGGCGTCTACTACTCGGGCGGCCTCGACTGGACGTTCAACGACCACCCGATCGGAGCGTTCAGCGACCTGGTGCTGGCCCAGCCCCGGGGCGATTACGTCGACTATGCCGAGGCCCACGTGCGAGAGCTGATCGCCCGGTACCGCCCGAGCGTGCTCTGGAACGACATCTCGTGGCCCGCGTCCACCGCTCGGCTCGCCCGTCTCCTGGCCGACTACTACGAGGCGGTGCCCGACGGCGTGGTGAACGACCGGTTCATGCCCTGGTCGCCGGCGTGGGGCATGGCCCGCACGCGGCCCGCCCGATGGACGCTCGATGCTCTCGCGGCACGGAGCGCGGCGGCCGACAAAGGCGTCGTACCCCCCACGCCGCCCCTCTACGACGTCCGCACACCCGAGTACACGGTGTTCGATCGCGTCCAGGCGAGGCCGTGGGAGTGCGTGCGCGGGATCGACCACAGCTTCGGGTACAACGCCGCGTCGGGAGAGGAACACTTCTTGTCGAAGCGCGAGCTCCTCTGGTCGCTGGTCGACATCGCCGCCAAGGGTGGCAACCTGCTGCTCAACGTCGGGCCGAAGGGCGTGGACGCGTCGATCGCCGCGGCCCAGCGCACGCGGCTCGACTGGCTGGCCGAGTTCACCGGCTCCAGCGGTGAGGCGCTGTTCGCCACCCGGCCCTGGGTGATACCGGAAGGCCACCCGGCGCGCGGCGTGGAGGTGCGCTACACGGCGAGGGACCGGGATGTCTTCGTGTTCGTTCGGGCCGATGCCGGGGGCGGGTCGGCCGCCGACGGGCGCCTCACCCTGGCCGAGGTGCGCGCCACCCCGACGACGCGCGTCACCACTCCCGAGGGCCGGTCGCTCGAGTTCGGCGCGACGCGAGGCGGCCTCGAGGTGCGGCTCGACCGGCCCCTCGACAGCGACGTGCCGGCCGCCTTGGTGCTCGAAGCGGTCGACGCCCGTGGTGGATCCGGACGGGGGGCGTCGTGAGCGCACCTGATCACGAGGTCGAAGCACGGGTGGTCGCCTTGTTGGAGGCGCTCACAGTCGACGAGAAGCTCGGCATGCTCACCGGCGACGTCGAGGCGTGGCCCGGGTTCATCGCCATGATCGGCGAGGGCTACAACGTGCGGCCCTACGTCGCCGGGGCGGTGCCCCGGCTGGGCATCGACGGCATTCGGTTCAGTGACGGCCCCCGTGGTGTGGTGATGGGGCACGCCACGTGCTTCCCCGTCGCGATGGCGCGGGGCGCGACCTTCGACCCCGACCTGGAGGAGCGCGTCGGCGATGCCATCGGGCGCGAGGTGCGGGCGCTCGGCGGCAACCTGTTCGCCGGGGTCTGCGTGAACCTGCTGCGCCACCCGGCGTGGGGCCGGGCCCAGGAGACCTATGGCGAGGACCCGACGCACGTCGGGGCGATGGGCGCGGCGCTGACCCGTGGGGTACAGCGCCACGTCATGGCCTGCGTCAAGCACTTCGCCTGCAACAGCATGGAGAACGCCCGGTTCCAGGTCGACGTCCGGGTCGCGCCCGAGGTGCTCGAGTCGGTGTACCTCCCGCAGTTCGAGCGGATCGTCCACGAGGGCGTGGCCGCGGTGATGTCCGCCT
>Ga0209048_10001698_pt1 | contig 22354 bp, 24 predicted proteins | sample FrelakmetCRP12CR_FD_187146 | JGI IMG/M metagenome (GOLD analysis project Ga0209048, IMG submission 187146) | Freshwater lake sediment microbial communities from the University of Notre Dame, USA, for methane emissions studies - CRP12 CR (SPAdes)... | ecosystem: Environmental > Aquatic >... | reverse complement strand
GAGCGGGTCAGGCCGCCGGAGACCGACGAGCCGCCGACGCCGCCTCCCGGTCTCGAAGATCCTCGCGCCGGAGTGGAGGAGGCCGAGGTCGACGGTGTGCATTTTCGCCGCGGCGGCAAGGTCGTACTCCGGCCCGGCACCGACGCGGACGTGCACTCCCGCATCCTTGACGGGCGCACGGCCACGATCGAGCGTATCTTCATCGACTATGACGGCAAGATGCACCTCGGCGTCACCGTCGACGACGATCCCGGCCAGGATCTGATGCGCGATACCGGTCGCTATCTGTTCTTCTTCGCACCCGAGGTGGAGGTGATCGAGCCATGAGCTCAGAGCGTGTACGCCGCATCCTGGTGGCCGGCATCGGCAACGCGTGGATGCGCGACGACGGCTTCGGTGGCGAGGTCGCGCGGCGCCTCGATCAGCTCGAGCTGCCCGAAGGGGTCGCGGTGATGGACGTCGGTACCGGCGGTCTCGACCTCGCCTACGAGGTCATGCGCGGCTACGACGCGCTCGTCATGCTCGACGTCTCCCGGCAGGGCGGCGAGCCCGGCACCCTGTACGTGATGGAGGCCGACGAGGACTCCGTCGACGGCGCGATCGAGGACGGAGAGGTGATCAACCCGCACGGGATGGACCCGCAGACGGTGCTCCGGTTCGTGAAGTCGATCGGCGCCTGGCCCGGCAAGGTGGTCGTGATCGCCTGTGAGCCCGAGGCCGTCGAGGAGATGGGCTGGGGACTCACTGAGAGCGTGCAGGGCGCGGTGGAGCGTGCCGTCAGCCTGGTCGACGAGACGATCGGCGAGCTGCGCACCGACGACGCGTACCAGCCTGCCGCGGATTGAGCCCGTGCACGAGCTGTCGCTGAGCAGCGCGATCGTGGGCACGGTCGTCAAGCACGCCGAGGGCCGGCGCGTGAGTGTGGTCAGCCTGCGTGTGGGGCGGCTACGCCAGGTCGTGCCCGACACGCTCGAGTTCTACTTCGAGTTCGTCGCCAAGGGAACCGTGTGCGAGGGCGCAAGGCTGGAGCAGGAGCTGCTGGAGGCGCGTCTGCGCTGCGAGTCCTGCGAGCACGAGTGGTCGATCGACATCCCGGCCTTCCGGTGCCCGATCTGCGGCGGCGCCGAGGTCGAGATCGCCAGCGGCAACGAGTTCGAAGTCGAGTCAATCGAGGTCGAGGAGGCCGAATGCATCGCACGAAAGTGAAGGTCGTAGAGGAGGCGCTCGACGCCAACAACACGATCGCGAGCGCGAACCGGTCGGACTTCGATCGCGCCGCCGTCAAGGTGGTCAACTTCATGAGCGCTCCCGGCGCCGGCAAGACGACGCTGCTCGAGCGCGTCGTGGTCGACCTTCCCGGGGTGCGGATCGGCGTGCTCGAGGGTGATGTACAGGGGTCGATGGACGCCGACCGGCTGGCCAGCCTGCACGTGCCGGTGACCCAGCTCAACACCGATCCGAGCTTCGGCGGCGAATGCCATCTCGACGCCAACATGGTGCGCTCGGCGATCCCGGCGCTGCCGCTGGAGGAGATCGACCTGCTGATCATCGAGAACGTCGGCAACCTCGTATGCCCGGCCGAGTTCCGCGTCGGCGAGGACACGCGGGTGATGGTCACCTCCGTCACCGAGGGCGAGGACAAGCCGCTCAAGTACCCGCTCATGTTCCGGGCCTGCGAGCTGGTGCTGATCAACAAGATCGACCTGCTGCCGCATCTGGACTTCGATCTCGACCGGTTGCTCTACAACATCGACCAGGTCCACCCCGACGTCGAGCGGATCGTGCTCAGCGCCAAGACCGGCGAGGGTCTCGACGCGTGGCGGGAGTGGCTGATCGGGGTGGCGGCCCGCGAGGGGGCGGTTGCGTGACCCGGACCGCCCGCGACGGCGGTCCCGCGGCGCGGCTGCAGGCGCTGCTCGAGCAGCGCACCGAAGCAAACCGGACGTTCTTCGCCGACGAGTCGGAGCGGCTGGCCCGGCTCTGCCATCTGATGGCCGAGCGGTTCGCGCGCAGCGGCCGGCTGGTGGCCTTCGGCCGCTCTCCGGCGGCCCGCTCCGATGCCCGCCATGTGGCGGTCGAGTTCGTCCATCCGGTGATCGTCGGCAAGCGCGCCCTGCCGGCGATCGGGCTGGCCGGCGAGGGCGGTGAGCTCGGCGCCCAGGTCGAGCTCGTGGCGCGCCCGGAGGACATCGCGATCGCGTTCGGCACCGACGAGGACGATGGGGAGGGCGCCCGGGCCCTCACGTCCGCCCGCCGGCTCGGCTGCCTGACGATCGCGTTCTCGCCCGCCGGAGCCGAGTGGGAGTTCCCGCCCCCGAGCGATGACCCCTACATCCGTCAGGAGCTGATCGAGACCCTCTACCACGTGCTGTGGGAGCTGGTGCACGTGTTCTTCGACCACCGCGGCCTGCTGTCCGGGCGCGAGGCGAGGCGCACCCACGACACCGGTGCCTCGAGCTTTCTGTATCCGTTCCTGGCCGAGCAGGAGCACGACCTCGAGGCCGTCGTCGACGACGTGCGGCGCTCGGCGCTGATGAAGGCCGAGGAGATCGGCGAGCTGCGGGCCCAGACGCTGACCGACAACTCCGAGGTGCTGATCGCCGCCGCGACCGCGCTGCGCGCGGGCTTCGATCGCGGGGCCCAGCTGCTGGCGCTCGGCAACGGCGGCTCGGCCACCGACGCCATGGACGCCGTCGCGGACTTCCGCTCCGCCGCGGGCTCCCGCCGCGCCCGGCCGGCCCTCGACCTGACCGAGGACGCCTCGATCCTCACCGCGATCGCCAACGACATCGGCACCGACGCGATCTTCTCGCGCCAGGTGATCGCCTACGGTCGGCCCGGCGACGCGCTGCTGGCGCTCTCGACCTCCGGCAACTCGCGCAACATCATCGAGGCCCTCGCGGAGGCGCGCCGGCGCGGCCTGACGACGATCGCCATGGTCGGCTACGACGGCGGCCGCGTCGCCGGCGAGTCGCTGGCCAACCACGTGATCGTGACCCGCTCGGAGCACATCCCGCGGATCCAGGAGGCGCAGGCGAGCGCGTACCACGTGCTGCGCGACCTGGTCGAGCTGGTGGGGGAGGGGAACGACTCGGGCTCCGCGAACGTGGGAGCGGCCGGGTGAGCATCGAGGCCCCGGCTGCGGGACGCCGTCGCGCCCGTGCGCGCGTACAGGGCACCGTGCAGGGCGTCGGCTTCCGCCCCTACGTGTACCGCCTCGCCGGCGAGCTGGGACTCGGCGGCTTCGTGCTCAACGACGCGCACGGCGTGCTGCTCGAGGTCGAGGGGAGTGCCGCGGCGGTCGCGGCGTTCCTGTCCCGGCTCGGGCCGGAGGCGCCCCCGCTGGCCGTACTCGAGCGGGTCTCGGCCGAGGAGCGCGAGCCGCAGGGCGAGCGCCGCTTCGCGATCCTCGAGAGCCCGCGGGACGGCGTCGCGGACGCGCCGGTCACGCCGGACAGCCCCACCTGCGCGGACTGCCTGCGGGAGCTGCTCGACCCCGAGGACCGCCGCTTCCGCTACCCGTTCACGAACTGCACCAACTGCGGACCGCGATTCACGATCGTGCGCGGGATTCCCTACGACCGCCCGTACACGACGATGGCCGGGTTTCGGATGTGTGCGTGCTGCCAGGCCGAGTACGAGGATCCGGGCGACCGGCGCTTTCACGCTCAGCCCAACGCGTGTCCGGAGTGCGGTCCATCCGTGTCGCTGCTGACCCCGGACGGGGAGCCGATGGCGCTCGGTTCCCACCGCGACGCAATGCAGGCGGCGGCGGCTGCGCTGCGCGACGGCGCCGTCCTCGCGCTCAAGGGGATCGGCGGCTACCACCTCGCCTGCCGCGCCGACGACGAGGCGACGGTGGCCCGGCTGCGCGCGCGCAAGCACCGCGAGGACAAGCCGTTCGCGCTGATGGCGCGCACGCTCGAGGACGCGGCGGGGCTCGTCGTGCTCGGCGACCGTGAACGCGAGCTGCTGAGCGCGACCGAGCGCCCGATCGTGCTGGCGCCGCGCCGGCGCGAGGCGCCGGTGGCCGACGCGGTCGCGCCGGGCTCACCCGAGCTCGGCGTGCTCCTGCCCTACTCGCCGCTGCACCATCTGCTGCTGGCGGACTTCTCGGACTTCTCGGATGCGAGCTCGGCGCCCGGAGTGGCGCTCGTGATGACCAGCGGCAACGTGTCCGATGAGCCGATCGCGTTCGGCGATCAGGACGCGCTGGAGCGGCTGGCGCCGATCGCGGACCTGCTGCTCGTGCATGACCGGCCGATCCAGACCCGGACCGACGACTCGGTGGTCAGGGTCGTGGCCGAGCCCGGCGGCCCGAGGTCGGTGATGCTGCGGCGCTCGCGCGGGTACGTGCCGGCCAGCCTGCCGCTGCCCGGCGACGGGACGCCGCGCCATGTCCTGGCTTGTGGCGCCGAGCTGAAGAACACCTTCTGCGTGGCCAAGGGCGGCCGGGCGTGGGTTTCCCATCACATCGGCGACCTCAAGAACTACGAGACGCTGCGTTCATTCACCGAGGGGATCGAGCACTTTGAGCGGCTGTTCGCGGTCGAACCGGAGGTCGTGACCCACGACCTCCACCCCGAGTACCTGTCGACCAAGTACGCGCTCGAGCGCGAGGGCGTCGAGCTCGTCGGCGTCCAGCACCACCACGCCCACCTCGCGGCCTGCCTCGCCGAGCACGGCGAGCCCGGCCCGGCGATCGGGGCGATCTACGACGGCACCGGCTACGGGACCGACGGCACCGTGTGGGGCGGCGAGCTGCTGTTCGGCGACCTCGAAGACGTCCGCCGAGTCGGCACGCTGCACCCCGCGCGCCTCCCCGGCGGCGAGCGCGCGATCCGCCAGCCGTGGCGGATGGCCTGCGCATGGCTGGCGGCCGCGGGCGGGGACGGGGGCGGTGCGCCGGCGATCCCGCCGGCGCTGGCCGGCCGCGTGGAGGAGCGCACGTGGGCGGCGATCGCCGAGCTGGCGCGGACGGGACTGGCGTCGCCGCAGACCAGCAGCATGGGTCGCCTGTTCGATGCCGCCGCGGCGTTGTGCGGGATCCGGCCCGAGGTCAACTATGAGGGCCAGGCCGCGATCGAGTTCGAGGCATTGTGCGACCCCGGGGAGCCCGGGGCGGTATCCGATCGAGCTCGAGGAGGGCGCACCCGGGCTGGATGGCCCTGACGCCGGTGCAGCCGGACTGGTGATCGATCCGCGGGAGACGATCCGGGCCGTGAGCGCCGATCTCGCCGCCGGCGTTCCGGCGGCGAGAGTCGCCAGCCGCTTTCACGCCACGATCGCCGGCGTCACCGTGGAGGCGTGCGCGCGCGCGGCGTCGGCCGTGGGCGCCGACCTCGTCGTCCTCTCCGGGGGCGTGTTCCAGAACCGCCGCCTGCTCGAAGCGGTGGCCCAGGGCCTCGGCGAGGCCGGCCTGCGCGGGCTGTTCCCGCAGCGGCTGCCGGCCAACGACGGCGGCATCGCATTCGGTCAGGCCGCGGTGGCAGCGCGGCGGATACAGTCGAGATGAGAGCAGAGGCCTGATGGCAGAGAAGACAGACGTCCAGCAAGCGCTCCAGCAGACCGTGTTCATCCGCGGCGAGAACCGACCCTTCGGCGAGCTCACACTCGGCGACGCCCGCACCCGCGCCGACGAGCTCAAGGCCGCGACCGGCTGGGGCCCCACGATGCGCGTCGCCCCGGTCGCCCGCGCCTGGCGCGAGCTGACGATGAAGATGGAACAGGCCGGCGCCGGCACCGTGGCCGAACTCGACCCCGACGTGATCGGCGAGCTGGCCAAGAAGCTATGGGTGGGGGGGAGCCTGCTGTAGGGCCCGGGCTGCGCCGGGCTTTGGGCGGCGGTGCTTGGCGGTCGGCTGGCTCGGCGTTAACGGCTTGCTGGGCAAGGGAGGCGGTTCGGTCTGGCCCGGGAACCACGAAACCGGCGCTGCGCAGGGAGAATCACCGGCCTTTCGTGGGCTCTCGATGCTCTGGCGAGGCGTGAGGGAACGTTTGGCCGGTAGTACCGGCCAAACGTTGACCGGCGCGCCCGGAGATGGCCGAGATACCACGAAAGCCGGTTCCCCTAGCCGGATCTCCGACGGTAGCCCTAGGCCCAACGGCCCAGCCGGCCCGCTTCCTCAGCAAGCCGTTTGCGCTCCAGCCAGCCACGGCCGCGCACGGACAACCGCGCGCGGAACCCGCCGGCGCCGCACGGCCCCTACGACTCCCCGCGCCGACCCAACCTCGATCCGGGCGCCACCAGGGACTGGCGGGGCTCGATCGGCGCGACCGGCTCGGGGTCGATCACATGGCGCTCCTCGAAGGACATACCGGGCGCGGCGTGGGGGATCGTGTCGGCCTCCCCGTGGAACATCCACTCCTCACCGCGCCAGCGCTGTCCGAACAGGCCATAGCGGGCGACGATGACGGCGCCGATGATGAAACTGACGATCACGACGGTGATGAGGACGGTTCCGAACGCGTTCATGACGACCTCGCTTTCTTCGGTACCGCAGCGGACGATCTCGTCGAACCGCACGACTCCTATTCGATCGTTCCACCGACGCGGGCCGGCGGCATCGGTGCTCGACCGGCGTCAGGTCTCGGCAAAGTACGGAAGCTGGCCGCAGCGGCGGCGGGACGCGACAATCCATGGCGGTGGGAAGCGACAACCTCCGCACGTATCGCGCCAAGCGTGACTTCGCGAACTCGCCCGAGCCCGCGGGCGGGACCGGCGACGGGAACGGAGCCGGCTCGCGCTTCGTGATCCAGGAGCATCACGCCACCCGTCTGCACTGGGATCTGCGCCTCGAGCGCGACGGCGCGCTCGCGTCGTGGGCGATCCCGAACGGGATCCCGTCGGACCCGTCGGAGAACCGGCTCGCGGTCCACACCGAGGATCACCCGCTCGAATACCTGCAGTTCGAGGGCGAGATCCCCAAGGGCGAGTACGGCGCCGGCACGATGCGGATCTGGGATCGCGGCACGTTCGAGACCCACAAGTGGGACGAGAACAAGGTCGAGATCACCTTTCGCGGCGAGCGGCTGCAGGGTCGCTACGGGCTGTTCCCGCTCAAGCGCGACGGCTCGACCCAGGACTGGATGATCCACCGTATGGACCCGCCGACCGAGCCGGGTCGCGAGCCGATGCCCGACCACGTCGTGCCGATGCTGGCGCGGATCGGCGAGCCCCCGCCCGATGAGCAGCGCTGGTCCTTCGAGGTCAAGTGGGACGGGGTGCGGGCGATCGCCTACGCCAAGCCGGGCCGGCTCCGGCTGGAGAGCCGCAACCTCAACGAGATCACCACCTCCTATCCCGAGGTCCGGGCGCTGCTCGGCGACCTCGGCATGCGCGAGGCCGTGCTCGACGGAGAGATCGTCGCCTTCGACGAGGCCGGTCGCCCCAGCTTTGAGCGGCTCCAGCGGCGCATGCACGTGGCCTCGGACTCGGTGATCCGCCGGCGCATGGCCGACACGCCGGTGGTCTACGCGATCTTCGACCTGCTCTACCTCGACGGGCACTCGCTGATGGCGCTGCCCTACACCGAGCGGCGCGCGGCGCTCGAGGCGCTCGAGCTGAGCGGCCCGGCGTGGCGAGTCCCGAGCGCCCATGTCGGCGCCGGCAAGCGCCTGCTGGAGGCGACCCGTGAGCAGGGGCTCGAGGGTGTGGTGGCGAAGCGACTCGACTCCCGCTACGAGCCCGGCCGGCGAACCGGCGCCTGGATCAAGGTCAAGAACACCCGCCGGCAGGAGCTGGTGATCGCCGGGTGGCTTCCCGGCGAGGGCCGGCGCAGCGATCGGATCGGCGCCCTCCTGGTCGGGTACTTCGATCGCGACGAGCTGCGCTACGCCGGCCGCGTCGGCACCGGCTTCACCGACCAGACGCTCGATCAGCTCGCCGACCGCCTGTCGCCGCTGCAGCAGGAGCGCAGCCCGTTCACGCCGGCGCCGAAGCTGCCGCGCAACGCGGTCTATGTCGAGCCCTCGGTGGTGGCCGAGATCGAGTTCATCGAGTGGACCCAGGAGGGCGTACTCCGGGCGCCGTCGTTCAAGGGCCTGCGCGACGACGTCGAGGCCCGCGACGTCGTGCTGGAGCCCGGCGCTCCCGGAACGCCCACCACCACGCCCAAGAAGACTCGCACCCGCACCAAGACCACGCCCAAGACCGCCTCCGCCCCCACCCCCACCCCCGACCCCGCCACCCCCGAGGCGCTGTTCGACGAGGTCGAGCGGCTGCCCGACGGCTCGATCATCGTGCTCACCGAGGGCCGGCGGCTCAGGCTCTCGAACTGGGACAAGGTCCTCTATCCCGAGACCGGATTCACGAAGGGCGACCTGATCGCCTACTACGCCCGGGTCGCGCCGTTGGTGCTGCCGCACCTGCGCGATCGCCCGCTGACGCTGAAGCGGTACCCCAACGGCGTCGAGGCGCAGTTCTTCTATGAGAAGAACTCGCCCTCGCACCGGCCCGATTGGGTGCAGACGGCGCGCATGGGGGACATCGACTACACGCTGGCTCAGGACCGGCCGACACTGATCTGGCTGGCGAACCTGGCCGACATCGAGCTGCACACGTCACTGGCGCTGGCGCCGGCGCCGGAGCGGCCGACGATGATGGTGTTCGATCTCGATCCGGGCGCGCCCGCCGGCCTGCGCGAGTGTGGCGAGGTCGCCCTCGTCCTGCGTGGGCTGTTCGAGCAGCTGCGCCTGCACAGCGCGGCCAAGACCTCCGGATCCAAGGGGCTGCAGGTCTACGTACCGCTCAACACACCGGTCACCTACGACCAGACCAAGACCTTCGCTCGGCGCATCGCCGAGCTGCTCGAGCAGCGGATGCCCGAGCTCGTCGTCTCGCGCATGACCAAGCGACTGCGCGCCGGCAAGGTGCTCGTCGACTGGAGCCAGAACGACGCTCACAAGACGACCGTCACCGTCTACTCCGCGCGGGCGCGCGAGCGGCCCACCGTCTCGACGCCGGTGGCCTGGGATGAGATCGAGCGCTGCCGCGGCGCCGGCGACCCGACGCTGCTCAGGTTCGACACCGAGGCCGTCCTGGGACGCGCCGCCGAGCAGGGAGACCTGTTCGCCGCGGTCCTGAGCGCCAAACAGGCGCTGCCGCAACTGTAGGGTGGCCGCCGTGACTCTCGAGCGGCCATGGGGCGGATCGCCGGCCTGATCGCGATAGCGGCCGGCGCGCTCGCGGTCGCGCTCACGGTCGTGCTCGTGCTCGTGCTCGCGCTCGCGGGGTCCGGCGGCGGCTCGATCACGCCGGCGCTCACGGGATCCGGCGGGCGCGGCTCGACCACGCCGACATCCGCCCCGGTCGCCGCCTACGTGGCACGGCTGAACGCCGAGCAGGCCAAGCTCGCCGCCGCGGAGCGGGGGATTCCGGCCAACCCGCGCACGCCGGCGGCGTTCTCGCACTCGATCGGGCTGCTGGCGGCGGCCGTCGGCCGGCTCGGCGGCGACCTGGCCGCGATCGATCCTCCGGCCGCCGTGGCCGCCGATCACCGGCGACTGGTCTCGATCGTGCGCCGCTACGCGGCGGATCTGCGCGCCGCCGCCGGCCGGTCGCGGACCCGCGCCGGCGAGCTCCAGGCGGCGTCCCGGATCCTGTCGGCGACCAGCTCGGCCAGCGCCGCCGCCGTCGCGATCATCGCTCGGATCCACACGACGCTCGGGCGCTGAGGACCGCGCCGCCGAGGCCCTGACCGACCCACTGCACCCCGCCGCGGGGGGAACCCACATGCCGAGAGCCGGTGAGCTTTAGGATGATGCGGTCCATGGATCCGATCACGCTGCGAAATCGGCTGCTGGTGGCCACCGGGATGTGGAAGGAAGCGACGGGGGAGCCGCTACCGCGGATGGCCCCGGGCGACCCGGCCGACCAGATCCAGAGCTTCGAGATCAAGCTCGTCGACCGCCTCTGGGAGACGGCCACGCCCGAGACGGCCCGCGAGGTCGCCGACCGAACCTGGGATCTGGTCCACGACCGACCGGACAGCGACCCGGTCAAGAAGCGCGTCGTCGAGTGCCACGAGGCGCTCGCCCGCCTGACCCGCCTGAGCGACTGACCCGCCTGAGCGACTGACCCGCCTCAGCGACTGAAGCCGCTAACCGAGCGTCGGCGTCGCCGGCTGGCGCTCCCGGGCGTGGTCCCGGGTCAGCCCCGCGGCGGCGTAGGCGTCGGCCTCGTCGAGCGTCTCGTGCTCCATCAGCGCCGCCACGAGCGCATCGAGATTCGCGCGCTTGGTCCGCAGCAGCTCGGTGACCTCCTTGTGGGCCGCCTCGACGATCCGGCGGACCTCCTCGTCGATCAGGCGCTGCGTCGACTCGGAGGTCTCCGAGGCGCCGGGCAGGAACGGGTTCATGCCCTCTGCCGGGAGCACCGCGATCGGCCCGATCGCCCGGCTCATCCCCCAGCGCCCGACCATCAGGCGGGCGATCCGAGTCAGCTGCTGGATGTCGGACTCGGCCCCGGTGGTCAGGTCCCCGAACACGATCTCCTCGGCGGAGCGACCGCCGAGCGCGAACTTGATCTGGGCCATGAGGTGACGCTGGTCGAAGTTGAAGCGGTCCGCGTCGGGGGCCGAGAAGGTCACCCCGAGGGCCTGGCCGCGGGGGATGATCGAGACCTTGCGCACCGGATCGGCGCCCGGCGTCAGCATGCCGACGATCGCGTGGCCCGCCTCGTGGTAGGCGGTGCGGCGGCGGTCGTCCTCGGTCATCATCACCTTGCGGGCGGCCCCGAGCACGATCCGCTCGAGCGCGTCGGTGAAGTCCTCTCGATTGACCTTCTCGTGTCCGCGCCGCGCGGCCAGCAGCGCCGCCTCGTTGACGAGGTTGGCCAGGTCGGCACCGACCATTCCGGGCGTCGAGGAGGCGATCGCTCCGAGGTAGACGTCCTCGGACAGCGGCACCGAGCGAGTGTGCACCTGGAGGATCGCCTCGCGGCCGGTGCGGTCGGGAGGCTGAACGACCACGCGACGGTCGAAGCGGCCCGGACGCAGCAGCGCCGGGTCGAGCACCTCGGGCCGGTTCGTGGCCCCGAGCACGATCACCCCGCTGGCCGGGTCGAACCCGTCCATCTCGGTCAGGATCTGATTGAGCGTCTGCTCGCGCTCGTCGTGGCCGCCGCTGATGTTCGGGCCCCCTCCGGCGCGCGAGCGGCCGACCGCGTCGAGCTCGTCGACGAAGATGATCGCCGGCGCTGCCGCCTTGGCCTGCTGGAACAGGTCCCGCACCCGCGACGCTCCGACGCCGACGATCATCTCGACGAACTCGGAGGCCGACATCTGGAAGAACGGCACCCCCGCCTCGCCGGCCACCGCCCGCGCGAGCAGCGTCTTGCCGGTCCCCGGCGGCCCGCTCAGGAGCACGCCGCGGGGGATCCGCGCGCCGAGCTTGAGGTACTTGTCGGGGTTCTTGAGGAAGTCGACGATCTCGGTCAGCTCCTCCTTGGCCTCATCGATGCCGGCGACGTCGCGGAACGTGACCGGCTGCTCGGAGGCCTCGACCCGGCGTGCCCGCGAGCGGCCGAACGACATCAGTCCGCCGGCACCGCCGCCGGCGGCCGCGGCGCGGCGCATGATCAGCACGAAGAGCAGGATCAGGACCAGCGTCGGCCCGAACCCGAAGATCAGGCTGGTCAGCAGCGACGGCCCCGTGTCCGGCGAGTTGGCGTCGATCGTCACGCCCTTGGTCTGCAGCTCGTTGGAGAGCGCGTCGCGATTGGCGAACGACGGGATCTGGGTGGAGAAGTTGGTCGTCGGCTGCGCCGAGCTCGAGCTGGGCGGGTACTTGACCGACTGCTTGAACGTCCCCTGGATCGCGTCGCCGGTCGAGGAGATCTCGCTCACGTTGCCGTTCTGGACCTGGGTCAGGAAGGTCGGGCTGTAGGGGATCCGGACCCGCGCGTTCGGCTTCAGCGCCTGCGAGGAGATCCACAGGTTGAGCCCGAGCAGGGCGACGACGAGCACCACGACGAGCCAGCGGGGGTTGGGGCCCGACGGCTTGCCCTCGGCCGGCTTGCCGCCGCGGCCGTCGGGCGCCGGCGTCACCTTCCAGCCCTGCGGCCGCGGCGCTGGGCTCCCGGGAGGACGGGAGGGCGGACCGGCGCGTTTGGATGGCTCATCGGCCATGACCGAATTGTGGCAAGCCCTGGGCGTCGGCTGGGAAATCCGCTCCCCGGAGTCTGGTCAGGACTCGAGTCGGGCCCGGAAGGACTCGACGCCCTCGACGCTCGCGCCGGCGGCATGGGCGCGGTCGGCGAGCAGGCGGTCCGAGGTCACGACCCGCACCACGGCGGGCTCCGCGTCGGCGCGCAGCCGCCGGATGATCTCGTCGTCGGCGGCGTCGGCCTTGGGGCGCGGAGCGGTGGCGATCTCGATCACGCTCGAGCGCAGCGGGGGCGACGCGCGACGCTCGAACACCACGGTCACGTCCTCGCCCGACTCAGCGACCCATCGCTCGAGCGTGTCGACCAGCCGCGCCATGGCGGCGTCGCGGTCCCGCCACCAGCCGTCGGGGCGGCTACCGATCACGTTCATCCCGTCAACCAGCCAGCGCACGTCCCCAAGCCTACGTCGCGGGGCGGCAGTGCCAAGCGATCTCGATGGCGTCGGCGTGCGTAGCGATGCCAACCGTCGCGCGGCCAAGCCCGGACGCCCGGCGCACGCGCCGGCCGCCGCCACCCCGCGCTACCCCGGCGGGCGCGCGGGGGGATCGGACTCGATCGGCTGATCCGGCGTCTCGGGGCCGCGCGGATCGGGACTGGGGACCTCGGGGCCCTGTCCGGGCACCGGGTCGACCGGCGGCGAGGGCTCGGGGAGCTCCGGCTCCGGGGGTTGCGGGGTGACTTCGAGCGTTGTCGGCCGGGCGGCGTCTCTACCCGTCGGCCAGCTCGCGCAATCGCGTCAGCGACCGCCGAAGCAGGCGCGAGACCTGCATCTGCGAGACGCCGATCTGTTCCGCGATCTCGGTCTGCGTGAGATCCTCGACGAAGCGCAGGTAGAGGATCCGCCGGTCGCGCGTGTCGAGTCGGCTGATCGCCATCTCCGTGCTGACGAGCTCATCGGCGATCGCGAGGCGGTGATCCTCGCCGCCGATCGTGTCGACGTAGGTCTCGCCACCGTCGTCGTCAGCCGGTCGCGGAGCGTCGAGCGAGACGGTCGAATACGCCTGGCCCGCCTCGAGCCCTTCGAGCACCTCTTCCTGCGAGAGCTCGAGGAACTGCGAGAGCTCGGTCACGGTCGGTGGGCGGCCGGTGCCGCCGGTGAGCACCCGGGACGCCTCCTCGATCTTGCGCGAGCGCTCCTGCGCGCCGCGGGGGACGTGGACCGCCCAGCCGGAGTCGCGGAAGTAGCGCTTGAGCTCGCCCAGGATCGTCGGCACCGCGAACGACGAGAACGCGAGGCCGCGGGACGGGTCGAAGCGGTCGATCGCCTTGATCAGCCCGAGCGAGGCGACCTGGACGAGGTCCTCGAGCGGCTCGCTGGAGCGGCGGTAGCGGCGGGCAAGGCTCTTGGCAAGAGGCAGGAACTGCTCGGCGAGCTGATCCCGCGCGCGGGTGTCGTGACCCTGTTGCCAGCGCGCGAACAGCTCTGCCTGGTCGGTGAAGCGTTCATTCGGTGCAGCTACCATCGTCATAGGCAGGCTCCCTGCTTTCGCCATCTTCGCGCCTTTGGTTTTCGCCGCCCCGGTGGGGCCCGCACCGCAACGGTCCCACCCCGACCCGTTCGGTGTACCCGAGCGTCGCCGACGTGAAACCTCTCACTCTCTGACACGCGCGGCGGGCAGCGCCGGCGGGCATCAGTCGCCCTCGGCGCCCGGGCGCCGGCGTCCGCGCTTGCGGTCGGACTGCCGCCGCTTGGCCTCCAGCCGTCGCTGGGTGGCCGCCTTCGTGGGTCGCGTGGCTCGGCGCGGGCGCTGCACGACGAGGGCGCCGGCGAGCCGGCGGCGCAGGCGCTCGAGCGCCAGCTCGCGGTTGCGGGCCTGTCCGCGCGCGTCCTGGGCGACCGCCACCACGCGTGGCCCCAGCCGGGCGATGAGTCGCCGTTTCTGCTCCTCGGTGAGTGCCTGCGAGGCGCCGACGTCGAAGATCGCCTCGATCCGCGAATCGGTCACGTTGGCGTGCTGGCCGCCGGGCCCGGACGAGCGCGAGGCCCGGATCACCACCTCGTGCAGAGGCACCGCGGCGTCCCGGCCGATGAGCATCGGATCGTCCATGTGGCCAAAGTCTGGAGGGTCCGAGGTGTGAATGGCGGGCTGCCACCCGCACTTCCGGCGCTGCGGCGTGCTACCGTGCCGCGCGGTAAGGCTGTTCACGCCAATGTTGAACGGCGAAGCAGGTGCAGGCGCCGGGGTTTTTGCAGCGCATCCTCCGCGGTAGCAGCACTACAAGCCACGGAGGAAACCTCCACATGCCAACCGGAACGGTCAAGTGGTTCAGCGACGAGAAGGGCTTCGGCTTCATCACGCCCGATGAGGGCAGCCGCGACCTGTTCGTCCATCACTCGAGCATCCAGTCCGACGGCTACCGCTCACTCGCCGAGGGCTCCAAGGTGTCCTACGAAGAGGAAGCCGGCCCCAAGGGGCCGAAAGCGGTCAACGTCCAGAAGCTCTAGACGTACCCCGGACGCCCGGCTCCGCCGCCGCTTCAGGCGGTGGACCCGGCAGTCCCCTTCAGGATCGCGTCCGCAGCGGAATCGCATGGAACATCGACGGCGCCGACCCGCGGTAGGAACGGCGCCGCGCGGCCTCCCGTTGCGGGCGGCCGTGTGTGCGCCGGGTTAAGACTCGCGCCGACCGCCACACCCGCGCAGGGAGCATCCCCGTGTCCGCCTACACTGAGTAAGTAGGTGAGGAGATGAAAGTGGCACGGAGCGCATGGCCAAATCGGTAGAGGATCGCGAGCGCGTCATCATCCGTTTCGCGGGCGACTCGGGCGACGGGATGCAGCTCGCGGGCAGCCGCTTCACCGACGCGACCGCGATGGTCGGCAACGACCTCGCCACGTTGCCCAACTTCCCGGCCGAGATCCGGGCGCCGGCCGGAACGCTGGCCGGCGTGTCGGCGTTCCAGATCCACTTCGCCTCGCGCGACATCCTCACGCCGGGCGACGCGCCGAACGTGCTCGTGGCCATGAACCCCGCGGCGCTGAAGGCGAACCTGGGCGAGCTCGACCGCGGCGCGACGATCATCGTCAACGAGGACGCGTTCACGAAGCGCAACCTGGAGAAGGCCGGCTACGCCGCCAACCCACTCGAGGACGGTTCGCTGTCGGCGCACCGCGTCCACCGGATCCCGATGACCACGCTGACGGTGCGCGCGGTCGAGGGAATCGAGGAAGTCAGCACGCGCGACGCCGGACGGGCCAAGAACCTGTTCGCGCTCGGCGTGCTCTCGTGGCTGTACGGGCGCCCGACCGAGATCACCAAGCAATGGATCGAGCAGAAGTTCGCTCGTAAGCCGGGCGTCACCCAGGCCAACCTGAACGCCTTCAACGCCGGCTGGTCATTCGGTGAGACGACCGAGCTGCTCGATGTCCAATACCGCGTCAAGCCGGCCACCGATGTCCCGCCCGGCACCTACCGCAACGTCAACGGGACCACGGCGCTGACGCTCGGGCTGATCGCCGCGAGCGTCCGCAGCGGGCTGCCGCTGGTGCTGGCGAGCTACCCGATCACGCCCGCCTCCGAGATCCTGCACGAGCTCTCGCGCCACGCGCGCTTCGGGGTCTCGACGATCCAGGCCGAGGACGAGATCGCCGCCGCCGGCATGGCGCTCGGGGCCGCGTTCGGCGGACGGCTCGGGGTCACCGCCACGAGCGGGCCGGGCATGGATCTCAAGGCCGAGACGATCGGCCTCGCCGTCGCGCTCGAGCTGCCGCTCGTCGTGATCGACGTCCAGCGCGCGGGCCCCTCCACCGGGATGCCGACCAAGACCGAGCAATCGGATCTGCTGCTGGCCCTCTATGGCCGGCACGGCGAGTCGCCGCTGCCGGTCCTCGCGCCGAGCACCGCCGGCGGCTGCTTCGAGGCCGCGTTCGAGGCGGCCCGGATCGCGATCGAGTACCGCACGCCCGTGATCGTGCTCTCGGACTCCTTCCTCGCCTCCTCCTCGGAGCCGTGGCGGGTTCCCGACGTCGCGGACCTGCCGGCGATCGATCCCCGCCTCGCCGTCGCGGCCAACGGCGGCGACGGCGCGGACGGCGACGGCGCCTTCTTGCCCTACAGCCGCGACGAGCGCCTGGCGCGCCCGTGGGCCGTGCCCGGGACACCGGGGCTGCAGCACCGCATCGGCGGACTCGAGAAGGCCGACGGCACCGGCAACATCTCCTACGACGGCGCCAATCACGCGCGCATGACCCGCCTGCGGGCCGAGAAGGTGGCGGGGATCGCCCGCGACCTGCCGCCCCTGGCCGTCGACGCCGAGCCGGGCGCGCGCCTACTCGTGCTCGGCTGGGGCTCGAGCGAGGGGGCGATCCGCGCCGGCGTGCGCCGCGCTCGGGCGGACGGCTACAAGGTCGCCTGCGCGCACCTGCACCATCTCAACCCACTGCCGGAGAACACCGGCGACGTCCTGCGATCCTTCGACCGCGTGCTCGTGCCGGAGATGAACTCCGGTCAGCTGGCCCTCCTCCTGCGGGCGAAGTTCCTCGTCGACGTCGAGTCCTTCTGCAAGCTCGAGGGCCAGCCGCTGTTCGCGGCCGAGATCGAGCGCGAGATCGTCGAGCGGCAATGACAAGTGCAGGGGAGAGCTCGCGATGACCCACAACGGCGCCGGCGGCGACGTGCTCACGCTGACCAAGGCCGACTTCCAGTCCGACCAGGAGACGCGCTGGTGTCCCGGGTGCGGCGACTACGCGGTCCTGTCCGCCGTGCAGCAGTTCATGCCGGAGCTCGGGATCCCGCCGGAGCGGATCGTGTTCGTCACCGGGATCGGGTGCGCGGGGCGCTTCTCGTACTACATGAACACGTACGGGATGCACGGGATCCACGGCCGCGGGCCGGCACTGGCCACCGGCCTCGCCACCGCGCGCGAGGACCTCTCGATCTGGATCGTCACCGGCGACGGTGACTCTCTGTCGATCGGCGGCAACCATCTGATCCATGCCCTGCGCCGGAACGTCCCGTTGAAGATCCTGCTGATGAACAACCAGATCTACGGGCTCACCAAGGGCCAGGCGTCGCCGACCAGCGAGCTGGGCAAGATCACGAAGTCGACCCCCTTCGGCGTCTCCGACCATCCCTTCAACCCGGTCGCACTGGCCCTCGGCGCGGAGGCGACGTTCGTCGCTCGCACGATCGACCGCGACCGGCAGCACCTCACCGAGGTGCTGCGGGCCGCCTCCCAGCACGAGGGGGCCGCGCTGATCGAGATCTACCAGAACTGCCCCGTGTTCAACGACGGCGCGTTTGCGGCGCTGACCGAGAAGGACGTCAAGGACGCGAACCAGATCCGCCTGGAGCCGGGCCGTCCGATTCGCTTCGGGGCCGAGGGCGAGCGCGGCGTCATCCGCTCACCGGAGGGCGGGCTGGAGATCGTCGACGTGGCCGACTGCGGCGAGGAGTCGCTGCTGGTCCACGATCCGCACGGCACCGACCCCGGGGTCGCCTTCTCGCTGGCCCGGCTGGCCGAGGACCCGACCGCTCCGACGCCGATCGGGATCTTCCGCGACGTGCAGCGGCCGGTGTACGGGCGCACCGCCGCCCCGGCCGCTCCGGCGAGCGACGCGCAGCTCTCCGAGCTGCTCCTCTCCGGCGACACCTGGACCGTCGCGTAGCCCGGGGGACCGCGGCCGCTCACGCGCGTTTCGGGACGCGCCGAAGAGGGCGACTTTCGCAAGTCACCAACTTCGGGTCGGTCGGGTCGTTGAAACCGGCGACTCCCGACGCACCGGAGGTTGGGGAAGCAGAGACGCCTCAGACGTGATTGACGCCGACGTCCACGCCGCAGGGACGAGGTCGCTCCGACGGGGCGGCCTCGTCCGTGGCGTCGTGTGGCGCGGGCGCCGCCGGTACGCGGGGACCGGTGAGACCGGGCGGGGCCACCGGGTAGCCTCTGGAACATGCGTAATCCGGACATCGAGCTGCTGTGGTGGGACGGCTGTCCCTCGACGGAGCGGGCCCTGGACGAGCTTCGTGAGGCGCTGCGCGACGTGGGGCTCGGCGACGTGCCGGTGCACAGCCGCGAGATCCGCAGCGACAGCGAGGCCGAGGCTGCCGGTTTCGTCGGCTCGCCAACCATCCTGATCGGCGGCGAGGACGTGGCGCCGCTCGCGACCGACGACCCGCCGGGCCTGGCCTGCCGCGTGTATCGCCGCCGCGACGGGCGGATCTCGCCCACCCCCGACCCCGACGACGTGCGCGAGACGCTGCGGCGGGCGCTGGCCCGCGCGGCCGAGGAGGAGTGATGAGCGTCGCGATCGGCGCGCCCGCACCCGAGTTCGAGCTCGTCGACACGGCCGGCGCGACCTGGTCCGCGGACGCGGCCGAGGTGACCGCGACCGTGATCGTCTTCACTTGCAACCACTGCCCCTACGCGCTGGCCTGGCACGACCGTATTGCCCAGGTGGCCCGCGACTACGCGGAGCGCGGCGTGCGCTTCCTGGCCATCAATTCCAACGACGCCGACCGCTACCCGCGTGACTCCTACCAAGCGATGCAGGCGCGGGTCGCCGGTGAGGACTGGCCGATGCCCTACCTGCACGACGCCACCCAGTCCGTCGCGCATGCCTACGGCGCCGAGACGACCCCGGACGTGTTCGTGCTCGACCCCGAGCGCCGGCTGCGCTACCGCGGCGCGCCCGACTCCGATTACGGCGATCCGACCCAGAACGCAGCCTGGCTGCGCGACGCCCTCGATGCGGTCCTGTCGGGATCCGCGCCCGGCCGGGCCGAGACCAAGCCGGTCGGCTGCTCGATCAAGTGGAAGCAGTAGCCCCGCCGCGACGGCTCACGCGGCAGTAGCCGCCGGCGGCAGCTCAGGCGACGCGGCCGTCGGCCGGATCCAGTGGTAGCCCGCGCGCGTGCCACTCGAGCAGGCCGCCGGCCATGTTGTGGGCGTCGTACCCGGCGGCGCTGAACGCGTCGGCGGCCATCGCCGAGCGGCTGCCGCTGCGGCAGTAGAAGACGACCGGCCGCTCACGGTCGATCGTCTCCGCCTGGGCCGCGAGGTCGGAGAGCTCGATCAGGCGCGTGCCGGCGATGCGGCCGGTCGTGTGCTCGTCGAGCTGGCGAACGTCGATCAGCTGGATCTCGTCGCGCTCGCGGAGCGCGAACACCTTCTCGACGGTGTAGTCGGAGCTCACGGCCGTCAGGCTACCGCGAGCGACGTGCCGGCGCGCCCGTTCAGGTCGTCCGACGGGCGCCGGGAAAACCCCTACGAGGTTTCCGTAAGCACCCCACCGTGACACTTATCCTGCAGAGGCGCTACTCTGCCGCGCAACCGAATACCCAGCCGAGTTCCCGGATCGCCACCCGACCGGGGAACGGGGGACCCAGAAGAGGCGCAATCACTGGCCTCAGGGGCGAGTCGCCGTCACCGGGACGGCGTAGCGCGAACTCTTTCAGCGCGAGCCCGACAGCTAACCCCGTAGGCGCACGAAAGAGAAGGGGTACCGTTGTCGTATTCAGATTTGGGCTGGACCAGGCGGTTGGCCCTCGTTGCCCCGTTCGGGGCGTCGGCTCTGGCAGCGCTCGCGCTGGCCACCCCGGCATGGGCGGGTTCGAGCGGAGGGATCTCAGCCTCCGGCGCCGCCACGAGCAGCAAGAGCACGTTCGCCACGGTCGGGCCCGGGCACCTCGGGTACCGGACGCTGCGCGAGGGGATGACCGGCCACGACGTGCGGATCCTGCAGGACTTTCTCACCCGCGCGGGCTACCCGACGCCGATCGCTGGTGTGTTCGGTCCGATGACGCTGGCGAACGTGAAGGCGTTCGAGAGCGCGCGCGGCCTGCCCGCCGACGGGGTCGTATCCAAGACGGTCGTGGCCGTGCTCCGCGCCGCGGTCGCCAAGGCCGAGAAGGCCTACGCCGGTCCGGTGGGCAGGGCCCACCTGAACGCCGACGGGACCGTCACGCCGCCGGCCAACGCCCCCGCGGTGATCCGCAACGTGATCGCAGCCGCCAACCGGATCGCCTTCACGCCCTATATCTACGGCGGCGGCCACGGCAGCTGGAACGACTCCGGCTACGACTGCTCCGGCTCGGTGTCCTACGCGCTGCACGGGGGCAACCTGATCTCGGCGCCGGAAGACTCCGGTGAGCTCGAGTCCTACGGCAGCGCCGGAGCGGGCCGCTGGATCACGATCTGGGCCAACGGCGGCCACACGTACATGTACGTCGCCGGTCTTCGTTTCGACACCAGCGCCCAGGGTGAGACGGGCGGCTCGCGGTGGACATCGACCCCGCGGTCGAATGATGGTTTCGTAGAGCGTCACCCGACCGGGCTCTGAACACCCCGGTCGCTCCGACCGGGCTCTGAACACCTCGGTCGCTCCGACCGGGCTCTGAGTAGCCCGGTCGGAGTGCGCTCCGCTCCGTCTGTCCCGTAGCATCCACTCCATGTCCGCCCTCGCCGAGATCTACACGATCCCGCAGGAGCATCTCGACTTCCGCGACACGATCCGTCAGATCGCCCAGGAGCGGATCGCGCCGCGGGCGGCGGAGATCGACGAGAAGGCCGAGTATCCGCACGATCTCCGGGCCCTGCTCGCCGAGCAGGACATCCTCGGGCTGCCGTTCGAGCCCGAGTACGGCGGCACCGGCACCGGCACACTGATGCTGAACATGGCCGTGGAGGAGATCGCCAAGGCGTGTGCGTCCACGGCGCTGATCCTGATGGTGCAGGAGCTGGGAACGCTCCCGATCCGCCTGCACGGCGGCGACGAGCTCAAGGAGCGCTTCCTGCCCCGCTGCGCCAGCGGCGAGTGGTCGCCGGCGTTCGCGCTGTCCGAGCCCGAGGCGGGCTCCGATCCCGGCGGGATGCTGACCCGGGCAGTGCCCGACGGCGACGAATGGGTGATCGACGGCACCAAGAACTGGATCACCAACCTCGGGGTCGCCGACTTCTACGTGGTCTTCGCCGTCACCGACAAGGAGGCCGGCCATGGGCGCGGGATCACCGCCTTTGTCGTCGAGGCCGATCGTCCGGGGTTCAGCGTCGGCAGCTCGAGCACAAGCTCGGCATCCGCGGCTCGCCGACCGGGCAGCCGATCTTCGACGGCGTGCGGGTGCCGCACGCGAACGTCGTCGGCGAGGTCGACCACGGCTTCAAGGTGGCGATGTCCACGCTCGACCGCTCGCGCCTCGGTGTCGCGGCGCAGGCGCTCGGCATCGCCCAGGGCGCGACCGACTACGCGGCCGCCTACGCGCGTGAGCGCAAACAGTTCGGCAAGCCGATCAACGCGTTCCAGGGAATCCAGTTCAAGCTCGCCGACATGGAGACGCAGTGCGCCGTCGGGCGCCAGCTGCTCTACCAGGCCTGCGCCAAGATCGATCGCGGCGACGCCGACCTCGGCAAGTACTCGGCCATGGCCAAGCTGTTCTGCTCCGACGTGGCGATGAAGGTCACCGTCGAGGCCGTGCAGGTGCTGGGCGGCTACGGCTACGTCAAGGAGTACCCGGTCGAGCGTATGCTGCGCGACGCCAAGATCACCCAGATCTACGAGGGCACGAACGAGATCCAGCGACTCGTCATCGCCCGTACGATGAGGTAGCCGGCAGATGCCGGGCTCGCCGCCGACCGTCCGACGCATCCTGTGGTCGGCGCTGGCGGCGCTGACCGTCGGTCTCGGCGCGGTCAGCCTGGTCGCCGGGTTCAGCGACTCGTTCCCGCTGCGCCTGCTCCAGGGGCTGCTCGTGTTCGCGGCCGGCGCGGTGGTGATCGGCGGCGCGGCCCTGCTCGTGATGATCCGTCTCGCCGGTTGGCGCGACCCCGAGTCCGAGCAGGACTTCGAGGCCCTCGTCCAGCGCGCCGAGCGGCTCGCTGCCGAGGAGTCGTGGGGCCCCGCCGACGGCGAGCTCGCGGGCGACGAGGACGACGAGGAGATCATCGACCTCTCCGACGAGGACAACTTCAAGGCGCTCGTCCGCTCGGCTCTGGACGACCTTCCGCTCGAGTTCCATCGCGCGCTCGAGCACGTGGCCATCGTCGTCTCCGACGGCGGCCGGCGCCGGCGCGCCTACGGCCTCTACCAGGGCGACACCATCGCCCAGGACTACTTCCACGACCGGATCGTCATCTTCCGAGACACGTTGCTGCGCGATTTCGGCCACGATCCGGAGCTGCTCAAGGCCCAGGTCACACGCACCGTTCGCCACGAGCTCGCCCACCATCTCGGGTGGGGCGAGAGGGGCGTACG
>Ga0209048_10001697_pt1 | contig 22358 bp, 25 predicted proteins | sample FrelakmetCRP12CR_FD_187146 | JGI IMG/M metagenome (GOLD analysis project Ga0209048, IMG submission 187146) | Freshwater lake sediment microbial communities from the University of Notre Dame, USA, for methane emissions studies - CRP12 CR (SPAdes)... | ecosystem: Environmental > Aquatic >... | reverse complement strand
ATAGTCAGAAGACTATTCAGATGCCCTATAGTCGGATGAGTAAGAAAGAGGACTCTGCTCATTATTGATTAAACAAATCCCTTCATATGTGATTATATATCAAAATATAATATTACCTCTTTTGAGGCTAAGTGTCAATAATGTTCGCCATAGATTATAACTCATTAGCACCGCTTTTCCCAAAGTGAAGATAACTGCGATAAATCATCAGTCCTTGTTTATCAGGACAGACCATAGATTATAAGATAAAATCTACATTGAGATTATAGGCCTGAAAATATATCTAAGCTGGGAATATAGCGAACCTCCCCCAGAGGCTTTTCAGCCTTTCCCAGGCCATAGCGGTATAACCCGGTGTTTCCCTCGGCTTGTATTACCGCACTCAAAACATTTTCAACTCAAGAAAAACATGATTGAGGAAGGAAAGCATGGGGCAAAATATGGGGCAATGACCAAGGACAAAGAAAAGGGCTCACAGGCAATAACCCATGAACCCGCTTATTTACTGGCTCCTCGGGTAGGACTCGAACCTACGACCTAGTGGTTAACAGCCACCCGCTCTACCTATTGAGCTACCGAGGAATGGTCAATGGACTGAATTGATAGACGTGATTTCACTGCTTGTCAAGTAATCTCATTAATAATAGGTAAGCAGGTTTTCATATCGTTCCACGGTCCCTGAATACACCTCGTGCATGCGTGATATGAGCGCCTTAGTAATAGGGCCGGGGCAGGTGAGTTTGTAGTCTTCAATCTGCTTGATGGGCTGCACCTGTCTCAAGGTGCCTGAGAAAAAGGCCTCATCATACTCGCACAGGTCCTGAGGGAGGATGTGTGTCTCTTTGACTGTGTGTCCCATGTCTTTCAGTACATCGATAACAACCTTCCGGGTGATGCCGGGAAGGACGTTCTCCTTGGTGGGGGTCTCCACGCATCCTTCCTTGGCAAGGAAGATGTTGGAAGTCGGTCCTTCTGCCACAAACCCGTTGGTGTCGAGCATCAAGGCCTCGTCAAAACCCTTCCTGCGCACCTCGGTCCTGGCCAGAAATCCGTTCACATAGTTGCCTACGATCTTGGCATGGACAGCTGCGGTGGCCGGGTGGAGCTTTCGATACTGCGATATGCCTACTTTGAGCGGTGCGCTGAAACTATCAGGGTCCGAACCAAGCGAGCTGTAGTCGAGGCAGAATATTGCTGCCGATACTTTCTCTGTAGCTTTGGGCCCAAGGTCAATGTCTGAATAATAGGCATAGAACTTCGTTATGCCGTTTCTGACTGAGTTGGCACGTGCCGTAGCGATGATGGCGTTTTTGATATCTTCAGGGCTGAAGGGGATGCTCATATAGGTCCTCTCGGCGCTGGAAAAGAACCTTTCCACATGCTCATCGAGGCAGATGAGCGCGGGGCCTTTCTTGGCGGGAACAACGGCCATAACATCGAATATGGCGGAAGCCCTGCTGAAACTCTGTGAAAGGGGGGAGACGCGTGCCTCCATCCAGTCCACGAGCTTACCATCCAACCATGCCATGATCTGCTTTGACATAGTGCATATCCCTATATGGGCTTATGCGTAGTGTCAAGAGAGCAGACGCCGGCTTGACAAAGCAAGCCGTATGAAATAGTAGCATGATTTACTGTTATGGATAAGGTAAAGAGTATTTATGACATAAAGCTCATCCCCGATAACATTGGGGAGGCGGGCATCGAGAAGGACTTCCGGGTGGAGCCCGGGGTCATGACGGAGATCCTCGCAGATAAAGACCTCCAGGTGACAGAGCCCTTCCAGATCCATTATGAAGTGGCAAGGCATCAAGAGAATATCCATGTAAGAGTGGATGTCAAGGGCGTCCTCAGAACCACCTGCTCCCGCTGTCTTTTCCCCATGACACATACCGTAGAACTTAACCTGGACAGCGACTACATGCCTGCCCCTCCCGAGATGGAAGATGAGCACCTGGAGGCCGAGCGCGTCAGCGAGGATACGGGCTATTTCCACAGGGAGATAAAGCTTGGCGAGTATATCATTTCCGAGCTTGTATTGTCTTTGCCCTTCGTCTACATCTGTTCCGATAGTTGCAAAGGCCTGTGTCAGCAGTGTGGTGCAAACCTCAATGAGCGCCCATGTGCCTGCGTGCAAAGCACAGATCCAAGGTTGCAGGTATTATCACAACTTAAGAATAAACTCTAAGAGATAGGAGTCAGCAATGCCATTACCAAAGAGAAGACACTCGAGCACCAGGAGAGACAAGCGCAGGGCTAATGATGCCATCACCCTTCCTGCAGCTTCCTTTTGCCCGAACTGCAATGAGCCGAAATCGCCGCACAGAATCTGCCCCAGTTGCGGATACTACAAGGGCAGAGAGGTAATCAAGAACACCAAAGCCGAGTGATGCCATATTGCCTGATTTTCCCGGGTCAAGGGAGCCAGTTCCCCGGCATGGCCAAAGGGCTCACTCTCGATACGGCCGTTGATGACGGCCTTCGTACACTCATGGACAATGGCCCGGACTATGACCTGGGGCAGACAGTAAATGCCCAGCCGGCAGTATTATCCGTGAGTGTTGCCCTGTGGGAAAGATCGGGTTTGAAAGATCCTGCAGCCGTCATGGGCCACAGCCTTGGCGAATATACTGCGCTTGTTGCTTCAGGTTCCTTGCTCTCAGGCAAGGCTATTGAGCTTGTAAAAAAAAGGGCCGCTTTCATGGAGGCCTCTTGTCCGAAAGGAACCGGGGGTATGGCTGCAGTGATCGGATTGTCTGAACCTGAGGTTGAAGAGGTTATTGCCGGTTTCAGCGAACTCTGGATTGCCAACCTCAACGGTGCCTCACAGGTGGTGATCTCCGGCAGCATCCAATCCATTAATACTGCAATACCGCTGCTCAAAGATAAAGGCGCCAAGCGGGTGGTGCCGCTTAAGGTCTCTGTGGCATCACACTGCCCGTACATGGACAAGGCTCAGGAAGCACTTTCAAAGTATCTCAAGGGGATCACCATGAAGGGGCCGTCATGCCCGCTCATCCCCAATGTGAGCGCCCGGCCTGAGACCGACCCGGACCAACTCAAGACCCAACTTGCGCAGCAGTTGACAAGCCCGGTGCGTTTCGAAGAATCGGTGAGGGCCGCTGCCCGCATGGGTATCGATACCTTTATTGAGATTGGTCCGCGCTCTGTACTTGCTCCCCTGGTTAAACGTATTGTAACGGGCGTAAATATGGAGGTAATCACCAATGACGACAATTGATCTGAGCAACCAGGTGGCCCTCGTCACCGGTGCAAGCCGCGGCATTGGAGCGGCAACGGCCAAGTTGCTGGGCAGGGCAGGCGCCCACGTGATTGTCAATTATAAGAGCAGTTCCGGGTCAGCTCAAGAGGTGGTCGGCTCCATAATATCTTCGGGCGGTTCGGCTGAGGCCATGTGTTTCGACGTGGCCGATGAGGCTGAGGTAGGCAGGCATTTTGCTGACATTATAGCGCGCCATGCCAGGCTCGATATCCTGGTGAACAACGCCGGTATCTCTAAGGATGCGCTCTTCCTGCGGATCAAGCCTGAAATGCTCAATGAAATGATCGACGTAAATCTTAAAGGTTCATTTTTCTGCACTTTTCACGCTGCGAGATATATGATAAAGCAAAGAAGTGGAAAGATTGTGACGGTCTCTTCCATAGTAGGACTCGGGGGAAACGCGGGACAGAGCATGTATGCAATGACGAAGGCCGGGCTCATCGGCATGACTAAGAGCTTTGCCAAGGAATTGGGCCCGCGCGGGGTTAGGGTGAATGCAATCGCGCCTGGGCTAGTGGACACCGAGATGACTTCAGGCATAGACAGGCAGGCCATCATCAAGGAGATACCGCTGCGCAAGACCGGCAGTCCGGACGAGGTTGCCGGGGTAATCCTGTTTTTGTGTTCCGACCTGAGCGAGTACATTACCGGCCAGGTCATTATCGTAGATGGTGGGCTTTATACGTGAAGTTATTTTAAGGATGGAGAGAACCCTAAAGGAGGACTATATCGATGGCTGATGTTCAGCAACGGATCATTCAACTGATCGCAGAGCAGTTGGAAAAGGACCCATCCGAGATCAAGCCGGAAATGTCTTTCGCAGACGATCTGGGGGCCGATTCCCTTGATCTGGTCGAGCTGATCATGACCGTGGAAGAGGAGTTCAACATCGAGATCCCGGATGAGGATGCGGAGAAGATCAAGTTCGTGAAGGACGCCATAGACTACGTTAAAGCCAAGATATGACGCCCTAGATGAAAAAAACGGTTGTTGTTACCGGTATTGGAGTAGTCTCGCCTCTTGGTAGCGATGTTAACACGCTCTGGGAAAATCTCATTCACGGTATATCAGGAATCGAGCCCATTGAAGAACTAAAGGGCCTCCCGGTCACTTTCGGAGGCCCTGCCAAGGGCTTTGACCCCGCACGGTATCTAAGCCCCAAAGAGATCCGTCATATGGACCGCTACACCCAGATGGCCCTCTCCTGCGGGCTCGATGCCTGCAATCATGCACGTTTAAATGCTGATTCTTATCCCGAGCACCGCGTCGGTGTGCTCATGGGTACCGGCTCTGGCGGGATAACCACGTTGGAAGAGCAGATACCTATCTTTAATACAAAGGGTCACCGAAGGGTCTCTCCCCTTACCGTGCCTATGTACATCCCGAACATCGCATCAGCAGAGCTGGCCATGAAGATAAAGTCCAAGGGCCCCGGCATGGGCGTCTCCTCTGCGTGCGCAACGGGAGGGCATGCGTTGGCTGTTGCCATGCGGCTCATCCAGGCAAGCGATGCCGACTGCATGATTGCAGGCGGGGTGGAGGCATGCCTCACGCCGTTTTCCGTTGCCGCCTTTGCCGCCATGCGGGCTCTGTCCACACGGAATGACGAACCACAAAAGGCCTCCCGGCCTTTTGACCGCGACCGGGACGGGTTTGTTATTGCCGAAGGCGGGGCAGCTCTCGTGCTGGAGGATCTGGACAAGGCTAAGGCAAGGGGCGCGAAGATACTTGCCGTCCTTTGCGGGGCAGGCATGAGCCAGGACGCCTACCACCTTGTGGCCCCGGACCCGGAAGGCACGGCCGTGGTTTATGCCATGGAACGTTCCCTTGAAGACGCCGGTATCTCTAAGTCGGACATCGGGTATATCAATGCCCATGGCACATCTACACCGCTCAATGACACAACCGAGACGCTTGCCATTAAAAAGTTCTTTGGCGAAATGGCCTATTCCATCCCCATCAGCTCTACCAAGTCTATGACCGGACACCTTATCGGCGGTACAGCAAGCCTGGAAACCGCTATCTGCATACTTGCCATGAATGCCGGCATGCTGCCTCCCACCATCAACCTTGACAATCCTGACCCGCAGTGCGATCTGAACTACATACCAGGCAACGCCATCAAGGCAGAGGTCTCATACTGCATGAACAACTCCTTTGCCTTTGGCGGTCAGAACGTGGCGCTGGTAATCGGAAAGGGGTAAAGGGTGCGGGTAGCTGTTGCATGCGATCATGGCGGATATTCCTTGAAACAATCCGTAAGGGATGCCCTTGCTGCATCAGGGGCCGAGGTCGTGGACCTCGGTACGGATGGCACGGAGTCTGTGGACTACCCGGACTTTGCCTATAAGGCGATAAAGCTGCTTGTTGAAAAGCAGTGCGATCGGGTCATACTTATCTGCGGGACAGGCATAGGCATGTCCATCTTTGCCAACCGCATACAAGGTGTCAGGGGCGCCCTGTGCCATGACAGCTACACTGCCCGTATGTCCAGGCTTCACAACGACTCCAACTGCCTCATCTTAGGCGGCCGGGTTACTGGTCCGGGATTAGCTCTCGATATCATAGATGTATGGATGAAGACGCCTTTTGAGGCCGGCCGCCATGCAGCAAGGCTTGCTAAGATCGATGAGCTCTCACAAAGGGTGAAAGACTTGCAGGATAAATAGGAGATAAGAAATGAACATGGAGAATGTGTTAAAGACCGATCCCGAGGTCTATGATTCCATCATGGGTGAGCTGCAAAGGCAGCGCAACAAGCTTGAGCTCATCGCATCCGAGAACATCGTGAGCAAGGCCGTGCTTGAGGCCCAGGGCTCTGTCATGACCAACAAGTATGCAGAAGGATACCCTGCCAAGAGATATTACGGTGGATGCGAATATGTTGATATAGCTGAGGATCTCGCCATAGCCAGGGCCAAACAGCTCTTCGGTGCGGACCATGCCAATGTCCAGCCCCACTCGGGCTCGCAGGCCAACATGGCCGTGTATTTTTCCATACTGGAGCCCGGCGACACCTACCTCGGCATGAGCCTGCCCCATGGCGGCCACCTCTCCATGGGCTCTCCGGTTAACTTCTCAGGCAAGTTCTACAATGTCATTGCCTATGGCGTGAGGCCGGACAACCACCGCATCGATTATGACCAGTTAAGAGATCTGGCAAAAAAGAACAAGCCCAGACTCATCATCGCAGGGGCCAGTGCCTACCCTCGTATCATCGAGTACAAGACATTCAAGGAGATTGCCGACGAAGTGGGCGCGTATTTCATGGTGGACATGGCCCACATCGCAGGGCTCATTGCCGCAGGGCTTCACCCGAGCCCGGTGCCATATGCGGATTTTGTCACTACCACCACCCACAAGACGCTCCGCGGACCAAGGGGCGGTTTGGTCCTTTGCAAGGAACAGCATGCCAAGACTCTCAACTCAAAGGTCTTCCCCGGCATGCAGGGGGGGCCGCTCATGCATGTAATAGCCGCCAAGGCCGTAGCCTTCAAGGAGGCGCTGAGGCCTGAATTCAAGGAATACCAGACCCAGATTGTGCGCAATGCCAAGGCCATGGCCGAAGAGTTGATCTCCTTAGGTTTTATCCTTGTATCGGGCGGCACGGACAACCACCTCATGCTTGTTGACCTGACCAATAAGGATGTCACAGGCAAGGATGCCCAGGAGATGCTCGACCTTGCATGGATCACCGTGAACCGCAACACCATTCCCTTCGAGACCAAGAGCCCCTTTGTGACCTCGGGTATCCGCATCGGGACGCCAGCGCTCACCACCAGGGGCATGAAAGAAGACGAGATGCGCCATGTGGCGCGCATGATCGCAAGGGTCATTGAAGCCAAGGGTGATGCGGCCGTGATCGAAAAGGTGAGGAACGAGGTGGACGAACTCACCAAGCGCTTTCCCATCTACGAAGGGTGACTGGTCGTGCGGTGCCCCAGGTGTTCTGGACTCGAAGACAAGGTGCTGCAGTCCAGGATCAGCCAGGATGGCACATCCATCAGGCGCAGGAGGGAGTGCATCACCTGCTCTTACCGCTATACCACCTATGAGCACATCGAGGAATTCATCCCGGTCGTGGTCAAGAAGGACGGCAGGCGGGAGCCCTTTGACGCGGCCAAGGTGGTCACCGGTATCATGACTGCCTGCGAGAAGCGGCCGGTGAGCATGGAGACCATCGAGACCTTAAAGGACGGGCTTATCCAGGATATCCAGTCCAAATGGGACAGGGAAGTGCCGGCATCCTACATCGGCGAACGTATCATGGAGGCCCTGCACAAGCTTGACCCCGTTGCCTACGTCAGGTTCGCCTCCGTATACCGCGAGTTTAAGGATATAAGAGAATTCATGGAAGAGATCAAAGGTCTGCGCCGGACAAAAGGGCGAAAGTGATCTTGTCTTAACAATCATTGGTTAATTAACAATTTGTATCGGATAATATTATGAAATTCGAGTGGGACAGAGACAAGGAAAGGCGAAATATCAAAAAGCACAAAATTTCTTTTGACGAAGCCGTCACCGTGTTTTACGATCCTTTATCGGCTACGTTCCCTGACCCGGACCACTCCATTGCAGAGGATAGATTCATCACCGTTGGTTATTCATCTCAAGGACGTCTGTTCGTTGTATCGCACGCGGAAAGAGGGGATGTGATACGGATTATCAGCGCACGTCCCGCAACTATTTCGGAGAGGAAAAAACATGAAAACTAAAACAATAGAGGAATTACGCCCCGAATATGAGTTCGATTATTCAAAGGCCGTTCGTGGTAAGTACTTCAAGCGATTGATAGAGGAAGGCGCTAATGTGGCAGTCCTTGAACCAGAAGTAGCCAAAGTGTTTACCAGTTCAGCTGCTGTGAATGAAGCTTTGAAATCGCTTCTTGAAATTACAAAATCAACACAGCGCCTAACAAAACACTCAACCGGACGCGCAAAAAAGCTGCGCGCCGGTTAGCTTTCCGATATCACCAGGTCCTGAGAAAAGGTATCCATGAGGAGCAAGCACGAAAAAATCAGCCCGTTAAAAACAATCATTTTCCCCTGACGCTTTAGCGTTGATTTATCGATCCTTAAAGGGGGAAATGATTGTTTTTAACGGGTCAGGGCGAAGCCCTGCAGAATATATTCCAGATTGTGCGTTTGGATGTACCCATAAATGCTTCATGCATCTGAAGGTGGCCTTAAGCATAGCACTCATAGTGGTCAAAAGAATTGTTTTCAAATAGGTCCGTTAAAAACCTCCATCTCGCAGCCTTGAAGGACCGATAAAATTAGCATTCCACAGAGGCTGCGAGATGGAGGTTTTTAACGGATCAAGTTTTTACTCTTCTTAAACGCAAAAATTGGGTATATTATCCCCGGTCAGGTTGAATCGCCATAGGACAAGGGTTAGAGATTGCTGATATATCGATTTATCAGGAATGAGAGTTATTGAAACAATGGATAAAGATACCACCTTCATGAAAAAAGCCATTGCCCTTGCCCGGCAGGCCATCGGCAGGACCGCCCCAAATCCCAGTGTCGGGGCACTGGTCGTGAAAGACGGCCAAGTAGTGGGCAGGGGCTTCCATCCCAAGGCAGGCAAACCCCATGCCGAGGTCTACGCATTGGCAGAAGCGGGTGATAACGCTCGGGGCGCAACGCTCTATGTGACCCTGGAGCCCTGCAACCATTATGGAAAGACACCGCCCTGCACAGAGGCTATCATAAAGGCAGGCATCTCCCGTGTAGTAGTGGGGACCCTTGACCCGAACCTGATAGTAGCGGGTAAAGGGATAGAGCAGCTTAAGGATGCAGGTATCATGGTGGATGTGGGGGTATGTGCTCAGGAATGCAAAGACCTCATCGCGTGGTATGCCTTTTGGCTCGTCAACGGCAGGCCGTATGTCATCCTGAAGGCCGCCATCACCCTGGATGGTCGTATCGCCACCGCAACAGGGGATTCCCAGTGGATCAGCTCGGAGGAATCCAGGAATCATGTGCACGAACTGAGGAACCAGGTAGATGGTCTCATAGTGGGCATGGGCACAGTGCTTAAGGACGACCCGCTGCTTACGTGTCGCATCGAGGGAGGCCGCGACCCCATGCGGATCATCCTGGATCCGCAACTCGATATCCCGGAGCGGGCGAAGTGCCTGGGCCATGGCTCAATCGTGTTTACCACCAAATCTCCGGCTGTCAGAGAGGAAATTATTGAGCACGGCACAGAAACCGTGCAGATGGAGGCAGACTCTTTTGGCCTGCTTCCCTGGGCCTCACTGCTTGAGCATCTTGGGAAGATGGGCCTCCACTGTGTTATGGTGGAGGGCGGCAGCGGGGTTTACTCGAGTCTGCTCAGGAGCGGACTTGTGGACAAGCTGCTCTTCTTCATCGCGCCCAAGATCCTTGGCAGCGGCTTGCCATTGGTAGACTGGGGCTCTCCTGAGAGGATTGCGGATTCCTTGAAGGTCGTGATAACAAAGGTTAACCTTTTAGGAGGGGATATCCTCGTGGAAGGTATACTGGGGGGTTAATATGTTCACCGGGATCATCGAATCAATGGGGAAGATTCTGTCCAGGCAGCCTTATGGGCAAGGGGTCGTGCTCAAGATAGATACAGGGCTTGATCTGTCCGGCGATGCTATTGGGGAGAGCGTTGCCGTGGATGGGGTGTGCCTTACTATTACAAAGATGAAAGGCAGTGTCTTTTCTGCACATGCATCTGCCGAGACCATCTCGCGCTCCACCCTTGGAGATATAAGACCGGGCGCCAAGGTGAATATCGAACGGGCCCTTACCCTTTCATCCAGGCTCGGCGGGCATTTTGTTCTTGGTCATGTGGATACTGTGGGCAAGATCCTCCAGAAAGACCCAGCAGGCGAGTCAATGCGAATCAAGGTGGGCTTTGAGCGGGCATATGCAAAGTATGTGATAGAGAAGGGGTCAATAGCAATAGACGGCGTTTCGCTCACCATTAACGATGTATATCAGGATGCATTTACGGTGAATATAATAGAGCACACGGCCCAATCCACTTCCTTGACACCCAAATCCCCGGGTGATAGGGTTAACCTCGAATTCGACGTACTGGGTAAGTACGTGGAAAGCCTGCTGAATAAGGATACAGGCGTCAGCCTGAAAAATCTTCTCACAGAGCAGGGGTTTCTCAAAAGGGAGTAGCTTCAAATGCCTACATGTACCGTGGAAAAAGCCATCCGGGATCTGCTGCAAGGAAAGATGATCATCCTCGTGGATGACGAAGACCGGGAGAACGAGGGAGACCTCACCATGGCGGCCGAGTTTGTCACAGCGGACGCCATCAATTTCATGACAAAATACGGACGCGGCCTGGTCTGCCTGGCCTTGGACTCTCATATAGCAGACAAGCTTGACTTGCAGCCCATGGTCAGGGATAACACGAGCAAATTCGGGACAGGATTCACCGTATCCATCGAGGCTAAAAAAGGTGTGACCACAGGCATTTCTGCTGCCGACAGGGCCGTGACCATCAGAACCGCCATTGCCCCGGACACCAAGGCACAAGACCTGGCCCGGCCGGGCCATATATTTCCCTTGAGAGCCAAGTCGGGCGGAACGCTTGTCCGCACCGGACAGACCGAAGGCTCGGTGGACCTGTGCAGGATGGCAGGGCTCAGATCCGGCGCTGTCATCTGTGAGATCATGAACGAGGACGGTACCATGGCCCGCAGGGCCCAGCTTGAGGACTTCGCGGCTACGCATGGTTTAAAAATCTGTACTATCGCCGATATCATCGCCTACCGCATCAGGAATGAGATCCTGGTGCGCGAGGTAGTCCGCGCCAAGCTCCCCACGGAATTCGGCATCTTCGAGCTTGTGGGGTTTGACAATGACATAGATGACAAGGAACATGTAGCCCTTGTCAAGGGGGAGATTACTCCGGACGAGCCTGTACTGGTCCGTGTGCACTCCGAGTGCCTCACCGGAGACATCTTTCATTCCGTGCGCTGCGACTGCGGCGACCAGCTCCACCGGGCCATGGAGATGATCGAGGAAGAAGGCAAGGGCGTTATCGTGTATATGCGGCAGGAAGGCCGCGGCATCGGTCTTATCAACAAGCTTAAGGCCTACCACCTGCAGGACAAGGGCAGGGACACGGTGGAGGCCAACATAGAACTGGGTTTCCCCGTGGATTTGAGAGACTACGGCATCGGGGCGCAGATCCTCGTGTACCTGGGGGTACGCAAGATGAAACTCATGACCAATAACCCCAAGAAGATCATCGGGCTCGAGGGCTATGGCCTTGAGATCGTCGAGCGGATTTCAATTGAGATCCCGCCTACTAAGGAAAACAAGAAATACTTGAAGACCAAGAAGGATAAGATGGGACACATTCTGGAGGTGGTATAGATGGCGCATGTCATTGAAGGCAAACTTCTCGGCAAGGGCAAAAAGGTTGCGATCGTAGCGAGCCGGTTCAACGACTTCATCACCGCACGGCTCATGGAAGGTGCGCTGGACGCACTCAACCGCCACGGGGTAGCGGATAAGGATATCACCATCTACAAAGTCCCCGGCGCATTCGAGATCCCCTCGGTGGCAGCCAGGTTGGCAACAAGTGCCAATACGGATGGCATTATCTGCCTGGGTGCTGTCATCAGGGGCTCCACCCCGCACTTCGACTATGTAGCATCCGAGGTGAGCAAGGGTGTTGCCCATGTGGGACTGGGTGCCAAAATCCCGGTGATCTTCGGCGTGCTCACCACCGACACCATCGAGCAGGCCATCGAGCGGGCAGGAACGAAGTCGGGCAACAAGGGATTTGATGCTGCCATGGCACTCCTTGAGATGATGGATCTCTACTCCCAGATCTGACGTCATCCATGAAGCAAAGGACCCGGGCACGAGAGGTAGCCCTGCAATATCTCTACCAGATCGACATCACCAGCAGCCACACCGAAAAGACGCTTGCCGACTTCTTCAAACACTTTGTACAGGACAAGGACAAGGAACTTGTCCCCTATGCAAAGGAGCTGGCTGAGGGGGTATGCGAATATCTGCCCCAGATCGATACCCTCATTGAGAAGGCCTCACAGAATTGGAAGGTGAGCCGCATGTCCACCACGGACCGGAACATCCTGCGCATCGCCACCTATGAGATGGCGTATCGCAAAGACGTCCCCTACAAGGTGGCTATCAACGAGGCCATCGAGATAGCCAAACGCTTCGGTTCGTCGCGCTTCCCCTCCTTTGCCAACGGTGTGCTCGACAAGATCTGGAACGAGATATCTGCCGAATAAGACCTAATGCATACGGCATAAACGCACACGGAAAACCCTTTTATTCAAGAAGCCCGGCGTATATAAGCCCAGATGTTGCGTTTAAGAGGAGTAATACTTGATCCGTTAAAATCCTTCATCTTGCAGCCTTTCTCGGAATGCTAAGTTTCACTGTCCTTGAAGGCTGCAAGATGAAGGATTTTAACGGACCTATTTAAAAAAACAATACCATGCTCACTATGAATTTTATGCTTAGGACCACCCGAAGTGCATAGAGTCTTTATGGGTGCATTCATTTGCGAAATCTGGGATAAGTAACGATAGAAGACGGTAATGGCCGACTCTTCCTAATAACTTGACAAGAGACACCAGGAGAACTACCTAAAGATAAAGACACACAACAACTGAGTTGAGGAAGACGTATGCCCATCTATGAATATGAATGTAAAAAATGCGGTAAAGATTTCGATGAGCTTGTGCCTATGAGTGCAAAGGATAATCCTGCGTGCCCCACGTGTAAAAGCGTTAAGGTAAAGAAGAAAATGTCAATAACCGCATCTTCCAAAGGGGGCTGCGGTACATGCGCCTCCACATCATCGTGTTCTTCGAAAGGCTTTTCCTGAGGGTAAAAGCCTTAAAGGCCCGGTCAGGGCGTTTCGAAGACGTTTTTCAGGACGATGGTTTCCTCGCGCTTTGGCCCCACCGATACAATGGCCGCCTTAACACCGAGCTTGTCTTCTATATATCCCACGTAGGCCTTGCAGTTTTTCGGAAGGTCATCGTAAGATTTGATGTTATTCAATGGTTCATCCCACCCGGGCAGCTCATCAAAGACAAGTTCAAGGTCTGCATACATATCGAGATTTGAAGGCATGTTCTCCAGGATGGTGCCGCCTGACTTGTATGCGGTGGCCACCTTTATGGTTTCTAAACCCGAGAGTACATCGAGCTTGGTAATGGCAAGACAAGAGATGGAACTCAACCGGATGGAATGCCGCAGGGCCACGAGGTCGAGCCATCCGCAGCGGCGTGGTCTGCCGGTTGTCGCGCCGTACTCGCCGCCAAAGGCACGAAGACGCTCGCCGATTTCATCACTGAGCTCGGTGGGCAAGGGGCCTCCGCCCACCCGTGTGGTGTATGCCTTGCAGATACCAATGACCGAGGTAATCTTTGTGGGGCCTATACCGGCGCCGACACAGGCCTGTCCGGCAACGGTATTGGAAGAAGTGACATACGGATATGTGCCGTGATCCATGTCCAGATTGGCGCCCTGCGCCCCTTCGAAGAGGAGGTGTTTGCCCTGCCTCATCTTGGAGTCGAGCAGCACCGGGACATCAGTCACAAAGGGTTTGATTTGGGCGCCCATTTTCGCAAGCTTGTCAAACATGCTGTTTTTATCCAGGGCCTTGAGCTTGAGGATCTTGGTGATGTACTCCTGTTTTTCTTCAAAGGCGGCATCGAGCTTCTTCTTTAAATAGGATTCGTGAACAAGGTCTATAATCCTGATACCAACCCGCCTGGCCTTGTCCTCATAAGCAGGTCCGATACCCCTTCCTGTGGTACCGATGCCCTGTGTGGAGTCCCGGGCGGTATCGATGATCCGGTGGTACGGCATAATTACATGTGCCCTATCGCTTATGGCAACGGAATCAGGAGAGACATCATACCCCTTTTTTATCAGTGCGCTTATCTCTTCTAAGAGGGTTTCAGGATCAAGGACTACACCTGAGCCGATGACGCAGAGCTTTCCGGGATGGAGGATTCCCGATGGGATCAGGTGAAGAACAACCTTTTTCTCGCCTACGACAAGGGTATGACCTGCATTATTGCCGCCTTGAAACCTTATGATAAGGTCGGACTGCTCGGAGAGCAGATCAACGATCTTACCCTTTCCCTCATCACCCCACTGGGTGCCTACCACCACGATGTTTGCCATGTGTAAGGATCCTCCTTGGCTATAGGCCTAGATGAAGACCTCTTGAACGGAAAGGGCATTCGGCACCTTTCTGATCTTCCCAATGACCTTCTTTGGTACTTCGGCATTAACGTTAATAATGATTTCAACTCCCCCATCAGATAGCTTATTGCTTACCAATATCTTCAAGGTCCCTCCTAAGCCTTAGATTATAGGCTCGGAGCACTTTTAACAAATGGTTCTTGACGTGTCAACCACAAGAGAGGAAAGAAGGGTGATCAGCAGAATAGGTACTCTGTGCCATCGTTTAAGCAAAGTGTCCGGCAGATCTACCCTAGACACTTTGCTTAAACGTAAAACTTTTCCAGAGCTTTCTTACAGTATTCTGACTCCTATTACGCCTTCAATCGATCCGAATTTTTTTAACAAGTCGTCGTTAATAACGCCATCAACATCGATAATATTATAGGCAATATTACCTTTGCTTTTGTTGAGCATGTCGGCGATATTAAGCTTGTTATCAGCGAACAGGTGCGTAATTTTTTCAATCATCCCCGGCGAGTTTTGGTTAGAGATGGCCAATCTCTGATTGCTCGATCTGTCAAGAAAACACTCCGGGAAGTTAACAGAGTTCTTGATATTCCCGTTTTCCAGAAAATCCATGAGCTGCATAGCCGCCATAATAGCGCAGTTTTCTTCAGATTCCTCGGTCGACGCCCCCAGATGCGGAATGGCGATGCACTTATCCATTTTTATAAGCTCTTCATCGGGGAAGTCTGTCACGTAACAGCTCACGATCCCGTCGGTAATGGCCTTGAGCAGATCAGCGGAATTCACCAATTCCCTTCGGGAGAAGTTCAAAAGCTTAGCCCCGCGGTTCATGACCGCAAATTTATCAGCATTCATGAACCCCCTAGTGTCCTTGTTAAGAGGGACATGCAGCGAAATGTAATCACACTCAGCCAACAACCGATCCATGCCCGCCGACCTCTTTATAGTGCGAGACAGTCTCCATGCGGCGTCAATCGACAGATATGGATCATATCCGCTTACTTCCATGCCGAGCGATTCGGCGGCATTAGCCACCATGATACCAATCGCGCCCAGTCCGACTACCCCCATTTTCTTGCCCAGTATTTCCGTTCCGCCGTACTTTGATTTTCCCTTTTCGATCAGATCAGGAACCTTGTCGCCTTCACCGACCAGCCCTTTGGCCCAGGAGATTCCTTCCGTCACTTTCCGTGAGCACAGCAACAGGCCCAGGACGACCAGTTCCTTTACCCCATTGGCGTTTGCTCCCGGGGTATTAAAAACGACTATGCCTTTTTCCGAACATTTGTCGATGGGGATATTGTTGACCCCGGCACCAGCCCGAGCAATCGCTTTAACACTCGGGGGCAAGCTCATGTCTTTCATTTCCTTGCTTCTTACCAGGATACCGTCAGGCTCAGAAATATCGGCGCGGTACTCATATTTTTCCGTGAAAAGACTTAAGCCTTTTTCCGAGATGTTATTCAGCAGATCGATTTTATACATAATACCCTCCTCTCTCTTACTTAAGATATTACAGAATATACTTTCCTTGCCAAGTCAAAAACGCAGACCAGAGGGGTAGACAGGGGGTAAAAGCCTTATTTTGCAAATGAATGTACCCATAATAGCTGCATGCATCTGAAGGTGGCCTTAAGCATAAAACTCATAGTGATCATGGAATTGTTTTAAAACAGGTCCGATAAAAACCTCAATCTTGCAGCCTTGAAGGTCCGAGAAAATTTACAACCCACAAAGGCTGCAAGATTGAGGTTTTTATCGGATCAAGTTTTTACTCTTCTTCAAACGCAATATCTGGGGTTAAATCTGAACTTGTACAGCAAGAATCAGGTTAAGAACGGTTCCCTGTCCGGCCATATGCCTCAACAGCGCCAGCAGGTAATCCCAGAATCGTTCCACGCTCTCAATATTCACCCGTTCATTCGGTGAGTGGGCCTGCTCGATAGTGGGGCCGAATGAGATCATATCGAGTCCTTTAATCCGTTCAGCGATTACCGCGCACTCTAATCCTGCGTGGATTATTTTCACCTTCGGTTCGTTGTGTAAGAGTTTTTGATAGAGACCGGTGCATGTCTTCAGGATGGGAGAGGAAAAGTCCGGCCTCCATGCAGGGTAGGAGTTGCCTTTATTGACCCGGCAGCCTGCCAGCTCGCCGACCGAGGCCACCTGCGACGCCATGTCGTGCAGCGCGCTTTGGGTGATGCTCCTCTGGCTGGTGGTAACCACGAAATTGTCGAGTTTGAATGAACATACCGCTAAGTTTGTTGAAGTGACCACGGTGTTGTCAAGCCTCGGGTCGGTCTTTAAGGGCCCATGGGGTAAGGCCTGGAGGAGGTTGATGATCTTTGCCGTATCCTCGTGTTCGACCACTCTGGGGGCGCTGTGGTCCAGTTCCTCAAGCATGAGTGCAACCCCGTCATCAATATGGTTGAACTCGAACCTGAAGATATTGTTCCAATGAACTGCCTCCTGCCTCAGTGTGTCAATGTCCGGTCTTGCCACATGAATGATCGCCTCGGCCTCCCGCGGGATGGCGTTATGTTTATTGCCCCCTTTGATGGATACAAGGTGGAACCCGTATGCTTCATAGGTGGCATGGAGGAACCGGTTGAGCAGCTTAATGGCATTGCCCAGACCCTGGTGAATATCAACACCTGAATGACCGCCCCTGAGCCCGGTGATCTTGACAGCCACAGGGACGGTATTTTCAGGGACGCTCATGAAATCAGGTTCAAGGATGAGTTCCGTATCCATGCCCCCGGCGCACCCGATGTAGAAGGTTCCCTCCTCCTCTGAATCAAGGTTGAGGAGAGTAGATGCGCCAAATGAGCCTCGTGAAAGATTGTATGCACCGGTGAGGCCGGTCTCTTCCTCTGCGGTGAAGAGAAGATCAAGATCGGGATGGTAATGGGCAGGGTCTTCCATGATAGCAAGCATGGCCGCCACCCCGATGCCGTTGTCTGCCCCTAATGTAGTACCGTCGGCCCTTATCCAGAGGCCATCGCGCACAAGAAGGATCGGGTCGGTGTTGAAATCATGTTCGGTACCCCGGTCCTTTTCGCACACCATGTCCGTATGCGATTGTAAGGCGATAGGGGCAAAGCCCTTGACACCCTGCTTTCTCACAATGACATTGCGGGCCTCATCTGATCGGCATTCCAGCCCCAGGGCCTTGGCCTTGCTGAGGATATATTCAGACACTTTAGATTCATTGCCTGACTCGCGCGGTATCTGGGAGATCTCCCAGAAGTTACGCCAGAGACTCTGCGGATTGAGACCTTGAATAACCTTCATATCTTTAATAAGGCTCATCCTAACGGAAGCCCTTCAATAGAAAACCTCGCCCCTAAAAGGACTACAAGGTTTTCGGTGTGCGCTGAAATATCATTGAGCCGGGGCAGGAGAGACCTGCCCCGGTAGAAGATTACAGCTTCATTACGTCCGATGCCTGGGGACCTTTGGGCCCGTCGGTTACATCGAAGGTGACCTTATCTCCCTCGGTAAGCGTCTTAAAACCATCTCCCTTGATTGCTGAATAGTGGACAAACACATCGCTGCCGCTATCCTGAGTGATGAACCCGAACCCCTTTTTCTCGTTAAACCACTTTACTGTTCCTGTAGCCATTCATACCTCCGTTCTTTTGGGCCCACTCCCTTGGCAAGAGGGTTTTGACCCTGGTGTTAATGTCTGGGAAAGGGGTATTATCAAAACCCGAGGGTAAACTTATCTTGGGTTTTACCGCGGTTTAATATGATAATATCCATAATCCAGGCATTCTTAGTGTAATGATGATCGATGTATCTGTCAAGAAGCATCAATAAAAAGTTGGATATTTGAGATAAGGCTCGGAGCAAGATGGGTGGCCGGGGGGTAACCCTTAATTTTATTTAAATAATTCTTTCTTAGGGCCCCCTGAATGCCCCTGTAGCAATCTTAAGACTTATCTGCTGCCACTCTATCGAATATCCAGATGACTCACATAAAACTTGACAATGTGAGCTTTAACTCACAATGTGAAGTATCATGCATGGGGAGTAACGAATGAAGACACTGGTCACCGGGGCAACAGGTTTCATCGGTTCGGTCCTTATAAAAGAACTTATCAGCCAGGGTCTCCAGGTCAGGGTTTTGGCCTTTCCCAATGAAGACACCCTTGCCCTTGAGAAGCTCGGCATTGATGTCCGTCGCGGCGATCTTTGCAGGCCTGAGACGATCCGTGGTCTGTCAGACGGCATTGATACGGTGTTCCACCTTGCAGGCCGGGTTACGGACTGGGGGACTCGGGAACAATTCTACAGCGCTATCTATGATGCCACACTGCACCTCATAAAGGAAGCTTTCGGCAAGGCATCGCGGTTTGTGTATATAAGCTCCGTTGCAGCCATCGGCCTCGGCCGTCACATGAAGGGCATCAAGGAGACCGATCCGGCCTTCAAATCAGGCATCCCGTACAACGATGCAAAGCTCGATGCGGAAAAGCTTGTGATGAGCTATCATAAGGGTGGCAGGATAGCGTGCACCATCATCCGCCCGTCCAATGTAACCGGCCCGGGAAGTGCATGGGTGAGAGACATCGTTGAAAAGATGATAGCCATGCCCATGCCGCTCATTGACCATGGCCGTCACAGCTCCAGCTTCATCTATGTAAACAACCTCGTGGACGGCATCATCCTGGCCGGGACAAAGGACATCGCAAAGGGTAAGATCTACCAGTTGAGGGATGATTGGGATGTTACGTGGGCACAGTATATCACCGATCTCGGGGCCTTTATCGGGAAGAAACCCATGGGCAGCATCCCCTACTGGCCTGCACGCGTGTTGGGAAGCCTTTCCGACCTGGTCTGTACACCGCTCAAGATCCGGCCTCCTCTTTCGCGTATGGCTATCGAGATTACCGGCAGGAACTTGGATATCGACAACTCCCTTGCCAAGCAGGAGCTCGGGTGGAAGACAACGATCCCCTACCCTGAGGCGATGGAGCGGATTGGGGCCTGGGTGAGGCAGACCTACCCACAAAGATAAGAACATGGTATTACGCTGCTGAGAAGCTTAAGCTTAGATCATCTGGTGCGGTGTTTTACCTTGGCTATAACCAATAACAATAAAGGGGGTTATCCATGAAATTGTCTTTTCTCCTGTTTGTGTTATACCTGAAGCTAAGAAGGGCCGCCAAGACGAACAAGGCCTTCCAAAACTACATAGGCGCCCTGCAGCTCAGGTTCCTCATCAAGACCGCTGATGGGAAAGGGGGCAGGCTGTTCATCTTTGACAAGGGCAAGGTATCGTCGCTTAAAGGAGCAAATCACAAGAGCGATGCAGCGCTTGTATGGGCAGATCCCAATACCGCCTTCAAGGTGATGCTCGCAGGCAGCGAGGAGGCATCATTCCTGGCAGCTGCCAACGGCAAGCTCAAGGTTGAGGGGATGGCCTACTATGTTCAGTGGTTTAACGACGCCGTGAAGATCATCATGTAGACGCCTGTAAGCGTCGCACATCCGGCAGGACAATAACAGTTGTTCAGTAAAGGAAATGGTCAATATTAAAATCTTTTGTGGGGGAATACCTATGGCAATGATACTTGGTGGTCACCTGGTTGGAAAATATCTGAAGGAAGTGGAAAAGGTCGATACGGTTTTCTGTCTGTCCGGCGGGCACATAGAGGCAATCCTGGACAGCTTTACAGAGTATAAGATCCGCGCCATTGATGTGCGGCATGAGCAGGCAGCAGCAATGATGGCCGAGGCATGGTCCATCTACAGCGGCAAGCCGGGCGTATGCCTGGTGACGGCAGGGCCGGGTTTCACCAATGCCTTAACCGGCATTGCAAATGCCTACCTGGATAATGCGCCATTGGTCGTGCTGTGCGGCAAGCACCCCTTGAGGGACGATCTGAAAGGCGCCCTGCAAGAGGTAAACCAGATGGATATGGTCAAGCCCATCACCAAATGGGCAGCGACCTGCTATGACACCAAACGGATCCCTGAATATCTATCGCTCGCCTTCAGGCATGCCGTGGTGGGAAGACCAGGACCTGTCTTCCTTGAGCTGCCGCCTGATATCCTGAGTGTCAAAGTCCCTGAAGATAAGGTGCCTATGCCCGCAAACAAGACTCACAGGTACACGGTCCACCCGGATGATTGGGACCTGAGACAGGCCGCAGAGATGATAAACGCTGCAAAGAAACCCCTGTTCATAGGCGGCAGCGGAGTGGGATTTAGCTGCTGCAGCAGTGCGCTCAGCCAGTTCATCGATAGGTCGGGGGTCCCCTTTATACTCATGAACTTCGGCAGGGGTGAACTCCCTGACAATCACCCCCTTTCCCTGTGGGATATCGGAAATACTGGGTTACAGCTGGGCATAACGCAAGCGGATGTGATCGTTGCCGCGGGCCTTCGCTTCAACTGGATCCTGCAATCAGGTGCCATCATCCCTCAAGGGACCAAGGTCATCCGCATCGACATCGACCCTCACGAGATTGACCGGAACAGGGTTGCCGATGTAGGGCTTGTGGGTGATACGACATCGGTGCTTAACCAGGTGCTCCCGCTTCTCAAGAGGGCTGACCACAGTGCCTGGATCAAGACGCTGCGCGCTGCAAGCCGTGCCTTTATCGACCCGGAGCTCAAGCTGAGGGAAAAAACGTCCAGCCCTATCCACCCCATCCGCCTGGTGGCACAGATACAGAAGGCCGTGGGCGATGATGCCGTCTATGTTGTTGACGGGGGAGATACCGCGTATTTCGGTCTTGTAGGGTTAACATCCAAGGAAAAGGCAGGGGTCATAGCCGCTTCTGCAGGGCTGCTCGGTTGCCTGGGCACCGGCATTCCCTTTGCCATGGCCGCCAAGCTGGCCAGGCCGGACAAGAAGGTTGTGCTCCTGCAGGGCGATGGCTCCTTCGGATTCAACTCCATGGAGTTTGACACCATGGTCCGCCACAACATCCCGGTGGTGTGCGTGGTGAACAATGACGCCGCATGGGGCATGATCAAGCACAGCCAGGAGCTCTCCATAGGGTGCGACCGCCTCCAGTGCTCAGAGCTGGGTGAGCGTCATTATGAGAAGATGGTGGAAGGCCTGGGCGGTTACGGCGAATTCGTTACCAAGGACGAAGATATCATACCTGCCATCAAAAGGGCCTTTGATTCGGGAAAACCTTCCTGCATCAACGTCATGACCGATCCCACGGCTACAAGCCCGGCGACCCCGCTGTTCTATCAGTCGCTCAAGATGGATTGATGTCATGAAGGCACTCCAATTCAACATAACCATACCCAACTATCTGATTCTCCAGCTCTTGGGGCGGCTTAACAAGAAGTTCTATTACAACGGGCCCTTCACTACCGTGAAGCTTGTCGAGGTCCCGGAGCCGATCCTGCAAAACCAGGATTGGGTTAAGATCAAGATACGGCTCTGCGGATTCTGCGGGAGCGACATCAACCTCCTCATGGTGAAGGATTCTCCCATGGCATCGCCGTTTACCTCCTTCCCCTGTATTTTTGGCCATGAACTCAGCGGAGATGTGGTGGAGGTAGGAAACTCGGTGGGCAATTGCAGCGTTGGTGATCTGGTGACAGTAAACCCGGTCCTGAGCTGCGAACCCAGGGGGATCACACCGGTGTGCCCTGTTTGCGCCGCAGGCAGGCCGGGCAACTGCGAAAGGGTTGCCGAAGGAAGTTTTTCACCTGGTATGTTCACCGGCATCTGCAAGGATATCGGCGGCGGTTTTGCTGAGTATATGGTGGTGCACAAGAGCCAGGTTTACCGTGTGCCCGCAGGCGTGAGCGCGGAATCCGCCGCCCTTACCGAGCCGCTGGCAGTAGGCCTTCAGGCAGTGCTGGACAACAGGCCCTCTGACACGGACAGGGTC
>Ga0209048_10001696_pt1 | contig 22363 bp, 19 predicted proteins | sample FrelakmetCRP12CR_FD_187146 | JGI IMG/M metagenome (GOLD analysis project Ga0209048, IMG submission 187146) | Freshwater lake sediment microbial communities from the University of Notre Dame, USA, for methane emissions studies - CRP12 CR (SPAdes)... | ecosystem: Environmental > Aquatic >... | reverse complement strand
CGGAGCGGAGCAGGTGGCGCCTTGACACCGAAGTCGGCCCCTGCTGTGGCAGGTGCGACCGCCGGGAAGATTGAGGCTCCAGCGCCACCCGCTGACGCCGTGCGCCAACCGAACGGGCCAGCACCGGGCGGAGCAGCCCCCGCCGCTCAGGGTGGAAACGCCGCTCCAGCAGCCCCGGCGCAGGGAGCGCCGCCAGCGGCTGGAGGTGTTCCTCCCGAAAGAGATGACTGCGTCGTGGTTGCCGACGCGAACCCCGATTTTGGACCGCCACCACTCGCCGTGGCCTTCACCGCTGAGGCCGAGTGCGGTCAGGGTGCAACGTACAAGTGGGACTTCGGTGATGGATCGTCACCCAGCGCCGAGGCCAACCCGACGCACACCTACACCAAGGACGGTGACTACACGGCGTCAGTGACGGTCTCCGGCTCTAACGGTGCAACCGCCTCTGACGAAATCGACATCTTCGTCCAAGAGGACTGAGCCGGCACGGCATCGACCTGGGCCGCACGTGGCGCTAGCGGCGGGTGGGACGCGCCGGCTTGTGCTCCAGGTCGCACCCTAGCAGTCTGTCGGACTTGGAAGCCTGCAGCGACCCAACGGGGAGCGGTCCATAGAAATGACGCCGGCCGCAGGCCCTAGGGTTGTCGACATGAAGACCACAGGCGTATCGCGGGCGCGCTCAACTTGGCTGCTGATCAGTGGGCTGCTGCTGTTCATGGCGTTCATCATCTACCGCAGCCTTCAGGTTGGCAGCTACCAGTGCACCGTGTGCATCGATTTCCACGGTCAGTCGGCGTGTCGAAAAGTCGAGGGTCCGACCGAGCACGACGCCCTGATGGGTGCAACGAACAATGCTTGCGCCTTCGTCGCCTCCGGCGTGACTGACAGCATCGCCTGCGAGCGCACTCAGCCTACCAAAGTCGATTGCTCTGCCGTCAACTAGGCCGGTGAACATGGCCTGCGCGTGGGGCTCTGCGCGGCCGCGATGGTCCACAACGGAATCCCCAGGATCCGGGTGGCGGAGCGTCTCGAATGTCAGGGTGGATCGTTGAGGTTGGTAGCGAAGCAATGGAGGCGAGGAGCCCTGCGGGCTCCCCACCTCCGAAGCACTGAGGACTTCAAGCAGGGCGCTTGAACAGGCTCTGCATCTTCATCGCCAAGCCCATGTCGCCGGCGATCTTCAGCTTGCCACTCATGAACGCCATCTGACCGTTGAGCTTGCCGGTGATCATGTCGACGTAGTCTTGCGCCGCCATCGTCATCGTCATGTTCGGCGAAGCGTGTGAGCCCTCGCCCACCGAGCATGCGCCATCCTTGACGATCACGTGGTAGTTGCCGCCGCCGTCACCGCTCAGGTTGAATTGGATCACCGAATTCATTCCCTTTGCTGCGTCGGCATTGAAATTCGCCGGCATCTGGGAAAAGATTTCCTTCACCGCTGTTGCTGTATCTGCCATTGTTGCTTTCCTCCTTTCAACGATTGAGGGGCTTGGCAGGGCGCCCTCTGAATCTCGTTTCTCATAATTTGTGCGCTCTGATTGCCGTTCCCCGCCTCCACACATCCCACCTAATCAGCGCGATTTCTATTCGAGGCGCGCTTTCTTGTCAATCGACCGATGCAACTTAATTTGACGCCCCAGCCGCCGCGCTTCCGTCAGCCCGTAGTGCCGGATGTCCGGCGGTCAACGACCAGATTCGAGGGTAGGTTGAGAGTGCCACCGATGTTCGAGTAGGTGAAGTGCCGCGCGTTGACGTGGGCGTGCAGCGGTACCCCCGGGCCGTCATGGACCTCATAGTCCAGCGGAATTGGGCCGAGGATATTGAGAACACTATACAGCAAGGTGGCAAACACCTTCCACCGCTGCCCGGGTAAGTCGACGGCACGCACCCAATCGTCCAAGCACACCACCTCGTAACTGCGCGGGAAAGTTCCGAACGGGCAGAAGTACGCACAGCAACCGTCGCGCTCTTCGAGGAGGAATCCATGGTCGCGAGCGAAGGTGACAATCTCGTGCCACAGGCGCGGTGCCTGAGCGGTCACTTCACACTCGCGGGCGACGACGGCAAACGGGATGTCAGAGCCAATGATCTGATTGTGGACGTGCGGCTGTGAGGCGCCAGATTCCCTGCCCTGGTTCTTGCGGATTAGCACGGAGTTGACGGCAGGATTGGCATACGCTCGTCGCGCCACTTCCAGGTCGGCCACTAGCAACGCCTGGAACTGCGCCAGCGGGAGCATGCCGGTGTACAGCAGATCGTCGTGGCCCTGCGCGCCATCGGCGAAATGACGCGGGTCCTCGATGACGACGTACGACTCGTTGCGACCGCCAGTGCAGCACTCGGGAATGCGGGGAATGAGGTTGGGGACGGCCCGGATCAACCAGGTGTCGTCGTGACGGTCCGGGAAGACCTGCCGCACCGGGACCTGCCAGACCTCCTTCGGTGTATGGTCTTCATTCCCGGGGCAAAACGGACAGGATCGTTTCGCTGCTTCGAGCTCCGCTCGGAGGTGTGCTTCGTATGTCGAACGATCGAGAGTGATCTGGGCGCTCGAACTCTGACCATGGCGCTGAAAGCCGATCCGCTTTTTGTGGACGTGGGTGAAATACGTCACGGCGCCGGTAAACGGGTTGCGCACCCATACCAGGTCACCGTTTTCCTTGCGCAGTTCGATTGGCATCAGGCGTCAACCTGTTGTCCAACGGACCCTCGCATCCAGATGCTGGTTGGGGCTCCCCCATCGGCGGTCAGCCCCGCCATTGTGCGCCACGGTGTTCGGAACCGTGGTCTGAGAACGTTCACTCCGAACTCGTCGTGAGGTCGACCGGAGTACCGCCGGAGAGACACGGGTTGTCGATATCGGCATCGAAGTCTCCGGTTTCGCCGGGGCGGAGGGTAGACGGCGTGACGTCTACATTTTCCTGCAAGCACGGGGTTCCGGCGGTGCTGTCGACCACTTTCACGATGACCAACACGCTGCGCGCGTCGGCGCCACCAACGTTCTTGACCTTGCCCGACACATGGACGGCGGATGGCCCGGTGCGCGGGACATGTTGCGAAACCAAGACGACGCGTGCGGGTCCCTCGGGTGACCCCGGCGTCTTGGCCTCCGCCGACTCTGATTTCTCGTCACTGTCTTGAGGTGCGACGGGGGCTGGCGGCAGGCTGCGTTCTTCCACGTTCTTAGTGTTCGAGGGAGGAACGTCCGAGAAATGAACGGTACCGTTCTCGTCGGTCCATTTGTAGACGGTCTGTGCGCCCACGATACTGGACCAGCAAACGAGCCCCAGTCCCACGAGAATCCACCGAGCGCGCACGTCAGCCATGCAGGAGAAAGTCACTTTGCGCCCGAACGGTCCCGCAGAATCGTCATGGTGGTGCCACTCTACGAAGCACCCGACGGCCTGTCAACTTCGAATTTGGCCGGGGCCGCTCCGGCGTGCTCGCCACAAGCTGTTCGTTGAGCATGGGGTTGATTGCTGGGGAAACCATGATTACCAGCACACGGTGAAGAGGAGCAGCCATGACCGGTAGGGACGCTATGTTAGCGGCTTTTGATCGATTGTTTGATACGGCCGCAACCAAGCTGGGTATGGATTGTGATGAACAAGATAAGCAGGCAGCAAAGCGGACATTCGCCGAGCGCTTCTCGGCTGCGCTCGACATGGTCGCTCAGGTCCACATGACGGAGGTACCAAATGACGTCATGAGGGGCATGGAGGAGGCCATCGAGCATCTCTCCCCGGCGCAGGTAGTCGGCCATCTCGCTGCCATTCCATTGGCTCACCAAACCCACGAGATGTTGCGAGTCATTGCCCATCAATCGGCGCAGCAGCGCCTCTTGGACCACCTGATCACCCAGGTGGACGACCAGTACGGGGGTAACTGAGAAGCCCTGCCGCTGCGAATCGGCGCGCTGACTTCAGGTGGCCGGTCCGTACAACGCGCGCCGCAAATCAACACACAGGTTGCTGCCGTCCAGTCGCAGGTGCCGCGGGTTGTACTCGGGGTGGTGGATCGACAAGACGATGTGCGCCGGCGCAACATCCGCCGGGGTGGCGAAGCCGGCGATCCCCATCTCGTTGCTGACCAGCTTCGCGACTGCACGCTCCACACCCTCTTTACTCCCGCCCGACGTCGCTTCAGGGTGCGCCTGCACGAGAATCTCCGCCCCGGCGATCGGTGGTCGTTCGCCTGAATGGTCGGGATCGTTGTCGAGCACGGTGACGCGCGCGGTGCGCCCGTCGGGCGCGGGCTCCACCGTAACGTTGAGATCGCGCAACCAGATCATCGGCTCGCCGGTGACCGTTTTGATGCCGATGCGCTCCGCGTGACGGGCGGCATTCGCGCGCAACGCCACGTCTTGCGCGGCCATGCCGTGATCGCTGGTGAATACGAATAGCGTCGATTCGAGCAAACGCTTCGCTTGCAGCAAGTCCAGCACTTGCCCGAGCCGGTGATCGGTTTCGGCGATCGCCGCGCGCAGGCCATCGCTGTGCGGACCGTAGTCATGTCCGGCACCGTCGGTGAGGGCAAGCTCGTGCGCGACGAGCACAGGCAGTGGATGGGAAGGGTCATCGAGCAGCACCATTAGCTGGGCCATGCCGCGCGCGTCGAGGAGGGCCTCGCGGTACACGGCTTCCTTGCCATCGGCGGCATACCGTGGACTGATCGCCTCGACCAACCCCGGTGTCAGCGCCTTGAGCCGGTCGCGTGGGCCTACCACTCGGCCCTCGAGCGCGGCGTGGTCGGCGCCGCGTCCTTGCGGTTCGTGGATGTTGGCAGTGAAGGCGTGAGCGCCGAGGACGCGGCGGAAGGCTTCGTAGAGCGTCTCGACGCCGTGGCCGAGGTAACCTTCGGTCATCATCCCTAGGCCTTGCGGCGCGAGTGCGGTGCGTGACTCGCGTACGTAGTAGGTCGGGTTGACGATATCGTGATGCCCGCACCATGCACCGGTGAAGATGGTGCTGTGGCTCGGCCAGGTGATGCTGGGGAAGTTCACGGTCGACCCGAAGCGGAAGATGGCGCTGCGATCGAGGATGCGCCGCAGATTGGTGATGGCAGGATCATTGGTGTCAAGCAGGTGCCGGAGCTCGCTGTTGCTGAGGCCATCGAAGAGCACGACGTAGACGCGCTCCGGCCGTGGCCCGTTGGCAACGATCTCGTCGAGCACCCGCCCATCCTGGCGCTTCAGATACACGTCCGCCGCGACGCCACGCTCGCTGGCCGTGCGCCCGGTGTAATCGGCACCATCGATGGTCGGGAAGCCCATCAGGTGGCAGATCGTCGGTGCGATGTCGACGTGCCGCGGGGCGGAGTCGTAGAGGCCCGCACGGATACCAGGCCCGGCGAACGCCAGCGGCGCGCGCGACTGCACGACATCGAGGGCTCCATGCTGGCCCAGTTGCAATCCGAACGTGTAACACTTGGGGCTGATCACGATGTCGGGAGCGAGTGGGCTGTCGAAGAGTTGCGCAATGCGTTCGTATCCGTACGGGTAACTGACGTGCTCGGGTTCGATGAAGGCCTGGTTGACATCACTGGTCGGATGGCCGGAGGCTGCGGCGGCGTGCAACTCGTCAGCGCAGGTGGCAATGGCGTCGTGCTGTTGGTCCGCGATGGGATTATCGCCGATCTGCTCAAGCACGGAGAAGCACAGCTGTCCGTTGCGCAATACGCGTTGGAAACGCACCATTCCGCGCGCGGCCCACACCTCGTAAGCGCCGTCTCGATGCGTGATGACCAGATCGACCTGGTCGCGCACTTCCGGATCCTGCAGCAGCGCCAGAATCACGCGGTTTCCCGATTCTTCCTGGTGGCAATCCAACCCCTGCCCACCCGAGCGTTCCGGTCCGAGAACTTCCTCCATGGCACCTCCGCCTACGATGCGTGCTATCTATCGTGCCGCCAGCGGCAGGAAAAGACTGCGGCAAGCACGCAGAAATGCCACGGTTTGCGGCTGCATAGAAGCACTGGAACGATTATGCTAGGGACTCGAACGATGCAGTCGCGCGCTCCGAAACGCCTGAAGGATGCGGCACTGATCGCCGGATGCTGTGTGCTTCTCGGCGGGTGCGCTGCCTTTCGCAAGGACCTGGGTTCTTCTCAGCAGTCTCCGTGGACGATGGAGATGGGGACGGCCGAGACAGTCGCCACGCCGCTACCACCTGATGCCGTGCCGATGGCGCACTATTTCAGGGCAGAGGTCGCCCTGACACAGGGCGATTACGACATCGCCACCAAGGAGTACGAGCTGGCCGTCACCGCCGATCCGGCGTCGCCGCTCCTGCACTACCGCTTGGCAACGCTGTACGTCCGCTCCAACCGCCTGCCGGAGGCCCTCGTCGAAACCCAGAAAGCGGTCGACCTCGAACCCGACAACGTCCCCGCCCGCATCCTGTTAGCGGGGATCTTCTCTGCATTGGGGCAAGACGCGGATGCCATCGCTCAGTATGAGTCCATCTTGCAGCACGACCCGAGCAACCAGGAAGCGCATCTCTTTCTGGGCGCGCTGTACGGTAAGCAGGGCGCGTTCGACAAGGCGGAGGAAACCCTGGAACAGCTGACGCGCATCAGCCCGCACTCATTCCTCGGCTTCTACTATCTGGGGCGCGTCCACGCCGCGGCACACAGTTTCGATCAGGCCGAGAAGGACTACAAGCAGGCCCTGCAGCTCAGCCCACAATCGGAAATGGTGCTCCTCGACATGGCGTTGTTGTATGAGGCACAGGACAAGCCGGAGAAGGCGATCGAGGTCTATCAGCGAGTGCTGAACACCAACCCGCAAAGTGCCGTGGTGCGCAAACGGCTCGGCGGGCTGTACGTCGGCCAGAAGCGGCTCGACGAGGCGCTGTCGCAGTTCAAAGAGTTGGAGAAGACCGAAGCCGACGCGCAGGAGACCCGTGTCAAGATCGGCCTGATCTACTTTGAGAAAGGTGACTACGACAAGGCGGCGACGGAGTTCACCCTCGTCCTGGCGGCCGAGCCGAAGAACGACCGCGTCCGCTACTACCTGGCTTCTGCCTACGGCGAGCTGCATGACTACCCGCGTGCGGTCGATGAGTTCGCACGCGTCCCAGTGGACTCCGAGTACTACCCGGACGCGTGCGCCCACATCGGCTACATCCGCCAGAAGGAGGGCCACCTCGACGAGGCGATCGCCTATGTGAAGAAGGCCATCGATGCCAAGCCCGATAATTCCGAGCTCGTCGGCTTGCTGGCATCGATGTATCGCGAGCGCGGCGATTTGTCCGCGGCGATTACCCTGATGCAGAAGCTCGTCGAGCGCAATCCGACAAGCGACAAGTACTATTTCACCCTGGGCGCACTATACGACGAGGCCAAGAACAAAGACGCCGCCATTGCGGCCATGCGCAAAGCCATCGAGCTGAATCCTCAGAACGCGCCGGCACTCAACTACCTCGGGTACACGTACGCCGACACGGGCGTGAACCTCGACGAGGCGGAAGACCTCATTCAGCGCGCCATCGCGCTGGAGCCGAATGACGGTTTCTACATCGACAGCCTCGGCTGGGTGTACTACCAGCGGGGCAACTATCCGAAAGCCGTCGAGCAGCTGGAGCGCGCCCTCGAGCTTGCCCGCGACGATCCGACGATCGCCGAGCACCTGGCCGACGCCTACGTCAAGACCGGCAAGGCGCAGAACGCCTTGCGGCTGTATCAAGAGGCGCTGGGCCGATCCAAGGAGAAGGATCAGGTCGAGCGCCTGCGCGCCAAAATCCAGGTGCTGCAGGACGGGCGCGCAGACGGTGGGAAAGATTCCTGACATGCGGTGCGGCTCTGCGTGCCGCGCCACAGTGCGGTTCCTGATCCTCACCGGCCTGATTGCGGGCTGTACCGCGACGCGACCTGTGCCGCCGCGTGCGGCACGCGCCGTTCTGCCGTCGGCGACGGAGCTCGAATCGGCGCTGGCTGCGCGGCGCGACACCGTGCGCAGTGTGCGGGCCCTGGCGCGGTTACGCTACCACGACCCCGAGCAATCGGTGACGTCACGCGAGGCCATCGTCGTAGCGCGTCCGGATCGTGTACGCGTCGAGGTGCTATCTGTGTTCGGAACGGTGTTCTTGCTGGTGGCTGATGACGGACAGATGACCGCGTATGCCCGCAATGAGAACACCGTCTACCGCGGCCAAGCGTCTCCCCAGAACCTCCAGCGCTATGTCCGCCTGGGCGTGCCGGTCCACGAGTTGGTGGACATCGTGCTCGGCACCCCGCCGCCGGGTGATGGGCGGGCGCAAGTGTCGTTCGACGAAGCTGCCGGGGCGATTCGTCTGCGCCGGCTGGTCGAGGAGGGCGCACAAACCGTGTGGTTTTCGGACGCAACGCTGCCAGTCGCGACCGAGGAAGTCGGCGCAGACGGTGTGGCCCACTGGCGGGCGACATTCGCCGAGTACGAGGACCACGGTGGGGTGGCGATCGCGACACGCATTGGGATCGATTTGCCTGCCTGGTCGCAGTCGATGGAAATCTTGCTGCAGGACATTGAGGTAAATCCGACGCTGGATCACTCTGCCTTTGCCTTCCAGGCGCCATCCGGCAGCAAGGTGGTCGAGCTCCGTCCCCTCGCAGACTGATGCGTCGTCTGATTGTTCTCCTGCTAGTCGCGACGGCGGGCTGCCAGAGCAGCTCGGAGCAACCTGCCGCGATGCCAACCGCAGCGCATCGCGAGCAGCGGCTCACCAGCGCCACGATCAGCGATCCCAAGACTTTCAACCCCCTGCTGGCGGTCGACCAGGCCTCGGTGATGGCGGTCAGTGATCTCTTCGACGGACTGGTGCGCCTCAATCCGCTAACCCTCGCAATGGAGCCCCTGCTTGCCGAGCGCTGGGAATACACCGCCGACGGCACCGTGTGCACCTTCCATCTCCGACACGACGTGCGCTGGCACGACGGCCAGCCACTGACGGCAGCGGACGTCGCCTTCACTTTCGATGCGATCTACGACGAGCGCGTGCCGAACAGCGTGAAGTACCTACTCCTGGTCGACGGTAAGCGTATCCAAGTGGAGGTCGTCGATGACTATACGGTTCGCCTTATTCTGCCACGGCCCTTCGCCCCACTCATCAACTCGCTGAGCCAACCCATTCTGCCCAAACACCTCCTCGCTGCATCGCTGAAGGATGGCACCTTTGCACAGCAGTGGGGGATCGACACGCCGCCGGAGAAGATCATCGGCACCGGACCCTATCGCATGGTGCGCTATGTCCAAGCGCAGTTCATCGAATATCAACGCAATCCGGGCTACTGGATGAAAGACGACGCGGGCGCGCCTGTGCCGTATCTCGAAAAGCAAACGCGTTTGATCGTGCCGACGCAAGACACCATGTATCTGAAGTTCCTCGCCGGCCAGACGGACTTCCACTCACCGCGTCCGGAAGAGGTCGCTGAGCTGCGCGCTAAGTCTGCCGCCCTTGAAATCGTCGTCTCGGAGTTGGGGATCGATCCGGGCACGACATTCGTCTCCTTCAATCGGAACCCGCGTCACTACGTGAAGAACGAGAAGACCGACCCGCGCCTGACGTGGTTCACCGACCCGACCTTCCTGCGCGCCATCGCGCACGCGATCGACAAGCAGGCGATCATCCTCAACTGCCTCAACGGCTACGGCACGCCAGCGGTGGCGGAGATTTCCCCGGAGAACAAGGTCTACCACAACCCGAATCTCAACGACTATACGTACGACCTGACTGAAGCGAAGCGGCTTCTCAGCGAGGGTGGTTATACCGACCGCGATGGTGATGGCGTGCTTGAGGATCGCGCCGGGAACCCCATTCAATTCTCTCTCAACACCAATGCGGGGAATCAGGTGCGCGAGAAGATTTGCTCGATCCTGAAGGAAGACTGGACCAAGCTCGGCATGAAGGTAAACTACCGGCCACTCGACTTCACGACGCTCGTGGAGAAGATCGACAACACCTTCGACTGGGACGCGATCCTCATCGGCTTCACGGGAACGATCGAACCGAACAACTCCGCCAATCTGCTGCGCTCGAACGGCAACCTGCATCTCTGGAACCCGAGCCAGCCCAAGCCCGCCACGGCGTGGGAGGCCGAGATTGACAGCTTGCTCGACCAGGGCTCGCGAGAGATCGACGAGCCGAAGCGCCGCAGCTACTACTGGCGCATCCAAGAGGTTTTGCACGAGCAACTGGCGATGATCCAAACGGTGCACCAGACCCAGTTCCGGGCCTACAAGACGGTGCTGCAGAACTTCCGCCCTACCGTGTGGGAGTTGTACCGTCCGGAATTGATTCGAGTGGGAGAGAATTGACGCGCTGACTCATTGGGGCATCGAGTCGATGACTCAGTGGCCCAATGATCCAATTCCTCCATGGCTTCCTACCTCCTGCGCCGTCTGCTGCATATGATCCCGTTGCTGCTCGGGATCACCTTTCTGGCGTTTCTCGTCATCGCCATGGCACCGGGGGATTACTTCAGCACGTTGAAGATGAATCCCTCGATCTCGCCGCAACTCATCCATGAGATGGAGATCCAGTTCGGCTATGGCGACCCGCTGCTGATCCGCTACCTCAAGTGGCTATGGCGGGCGCTGCACTTCGATCTCGGCATCTCGGTGGCCTATCGCGTCCAGGTGACCGCGTTGATCAGTGCACGTGCCGGCAACACGGTGATCTTGGCGCTCGCCAGCCTCCTGGCGACGTGGACCTTGGCGGTTCCCATTGGAATTGTTGTCGCCCTGCGCCCCAACTCACTGATCGACCGCGTGCTCTCATTCGTGGCGTTCTTCGGGATGTCGCTGCCCAACTTCTTTCTGGCTTTTCTGCTGATGGTCCTGGCGCTACGCACCGGCTGGTTTCCGATCGGCGGCACGTTCTCCGTCAACTACGATTCGCTGTCGCTCTGGGGGAAGATCACCGATCGTCTGGCGCATCTCTGGTTGCCGATGTTCGTGCTCGGCGTGGCAGGGATGGCCAGTCTGATGCGCCTGATGCGCGCCAACATCCTGGAGATCAAGCAAGCCGACTTTGTGCGCACCGCGCGCGCCAAGGGGTTGCCGCAGCGCACCGTGGTCGCGAAGCACATCCTGCGCAACGCGCTCAACCCCTTTGTTACCTTGGCCGGCTACGAGCTGGGCAATCTGCTCGGCGGCGCCGCGCTGGTCGAGGCGGTGATGAACCTGCAAGGGCTGGGCACGTTACTCCTCGATGCCGTGCGCTCGCTCGACGTCTACTTGGTGATGGGGTCGGTCCTCATCGGGTCGGTGCTACTGCTGCTCGGCAATCTGCTCGCCGATGTGGTGCTGACCGTGGTCGACCCGCGTATCGACTTCACACGGGCCAACAATGCCTGAGACGAACCGGAGGATGCCGTCGGACAGAGGGAGGGATCTCATGACGCTGCGGCGCCGTCCCGGCGCGGTCGTGTGGGCCAGCGCTGCGCTGTTGACCCTTTTCTATCTGACCGCACTCGCCGCGCCGTTCGTCGCGCCCTACAATTTCACCGAGCAGAACCGCGCCTTTCCGAATTGCCCGCCGTCGAGCCTGCACATGAACGAACCGCGGCGGTGGGGCGAATCGATCTTCCACACACATCCCCGTGTACTCGCTGACCCACTCACGCGTCGCTACGACGAGCACGCCGACGTGCGGGTGCCCGTGCGGTTGCTGTGGCGCGGCCATTTGTTCACCACGCCGCCTGACGGCCCCAAGTATTTCCTCCTCGGGACCGACGGGCTGGGGCGCGACCTGTTCTCGCGCATCGTGTACGGCGGACGCATCAGCTTGTCGATCGGTCTGGTGGGTGTGGCCATCAGCTTCAGCATCGGCATGCTCGTGGGCAGCGTTGCAGGCTACAGCGGCGGATGGGTGGACAACCTCCTGATGCGTCTGGTGGAGATTGAGATGTCGTTGCCATCGTTTTACTTCCTTCTCGCGTTGGCCGCGATCATCCCCCCGCAACTGTCCTCCGCGGCCACCTTCTTTCTGATCGTTGTGTTGATGAGTTTCATCAACTGGGCCGGCTTCGCACGTATCATCCGCGGCTTGGTTGCGTCGTTGCGCGAGTACGAGTACGTCACCGCCGCCCGAGCGCTCGGGGCATCCCGCTGGCGCATCCTCACCCGCCACATCATTCCCGGCACCTTCAGCTACACCATCATCGCCGCGACCCTGAGCATCCCCGCCTTCATCCTCGGCGAAAGCGCCCTCTCACTGCTCGGACTGGGCATTCAGGAACCGAGCGCCAGTTGGGGCAACCTGTTGGCCGAGGCGCAGAACGTCCAGAATTTGGTGCGCTACCCTTGGATTCTGACGCCTGGGGTGTTCATCTTCCTGGCGGTAATGGCGTTCAATTTTCTGGGTGACTATCTCCGTGATCGACTCGACCCGCGGATGGGAGCGAAGTGACCGTCCCGCCTCATTTGTCACCAACCGTTGACACATGTCCCCATTTGCGGGCACTCTATGTCATCGGTACAGACAGCGTAGCACTAGCGTGACAGGGCGAAGCAGTTTGCGGCATATCGGCGGCACGAATGGTATGCGCGTTGCTGTGCATCATGGGCCCTCAGGGGTTGGGGCGTAGGTGTGTTAACACGATTGGGCGAATTCATTCGGGCGTCGATTGGCCTGCGTCTCAGCGTCGGCATGTGTCTCACGCTGCTGGCCGGCCTGGCGATCTCCACGATCTTCTCGGTGCGCGACGAGCACCGCGAGATGGAGCACATCCTCTGGGAGAAGGGGAAGTCCGCTCTGCGTTTCAGTGCGCCGCACCTGGGTCTATTGCTCAAGGAGAAGGATCCGCAAGCCATCGAGAGGGAACTCTCATTACTTCTGCAGGACCCCGACTTCGACTATGCGTACGTGTTCGACGACAAGCAGATGCTGGCCAAGGCGACCGATCTCGGGATCACGGCGGGGCCGATGGCCGACCCCCCAAAGCTGGCGACGCTCCGCCAGGGCCGCTTCGTCCCGCGGACATCGGAGGAGTACCTGGAGATTTTGACGCCGATCTTCGTCGACGGCAGGAAGATCGCCGCCGTCGGTATGGGCTTGTCGCTGGATATGCCCTTTCACCAGGGGCGCCGCATTGGCCGGCGGTTGCTGGTGGTAACCGCCGGGCTCCTCACCGTGGTGCTGGCCCTCATCTACTGGTGGACCCGTAAGACGGTGGCCCCGCTGCTAGACCTCACGAAGGGCGCGGAGGAGTTCTCGAAAGGCAACTTGGCGGTGCGTGTTCCCGTCACCGGCCGCGATGAGCTCGGCAGGCTCGCCGCGACCTTCAATCAACTTGCCGAGTCACTGCAGCGCACGATCGAGGAGAAGGACCGCGTGCTCGCCGAGACCAACCGTCTCTACCGCAACCTCAAGGTGGCACGCGCCCAGCTCGGTCGCGCCGAGCGCTTGAGTGCAGTGGGCATGCTGGCCGCAGGGGTGTCGCACGAGCTGAACAATCCGCTCGGCATCATCTTGTCGACGGCCGGCAATCTGCAGGAGGCCGTCGGCGAACAGAGTCCGTTCGCCGAAGACGTGGCGATCATCGAAGCAGAGACCGAGCGCTGCCGGCGCATCATCCAGGGCCTGCTGAACTTTGCTGCCAGCGGCGAGAGCCATCCCGAGGAGATCGATCTGAACGTCCTCATGCGTGAAACGTTGGTGCTAGCCAAGCACGACAAACGGGCGCAGCACCTCACCGCCGAGTGGCACCTCGATCCGCATCTGCCGTTGCTGTGGCTAGACCCGCGCCAGATGCAGCAGGTCTTCCTCAATCTGTTGATCAACGCCGCCGATGCCATGGACGGCCGCGGCGTCGTGCGGCTGGGTACGACGGAATCGATAGAAGGCGGCAACCGCAAGGCGCTCATCGAGTTCGCCGACCACGGCTGCGGCATCAGCACCGCCGACCTCGATCACATTTTTGATCCATTCTACACGACCAAGAGGGGAGGGGCCGGGTTCGGCCTCGGCCTCGCCGTCAGCTACGGCATCATCGCCTCGCACGGCGGCGAGATCACCGTGACGTCAGAGGTGGGACGCGGCAGTGTCTTCACTATCACCCTGCCAGTACACTCCGAGGCAACCCAACTAGGAACCGCCGGCCAGATGGGGTGATATGGGTTACTCGATGCTTCTGCTCGACGACGAGGTCAACCTCGGCCGCTCGCTCAGCCGCGCGCTGCAGCGCGACGACCTGCACGTCGATACGTTCTCCAAACCCACGGAGGCCATCGACGCGGTGAGCCGCAACTCGTACGCGCTGGTGCTGGTCGACCTGATGATGCCCGAGATGACCGGCCTCGACTTCCTGCGTGAGGTGCGCCGCATCAGTCCCGACACCATCGTGATTATCATGACCGCCTACGCGACCATCCAAACGGCGGTGGAGGCGATGCGATCCGGGGCGTTCGACTACCTGCAGAAACCGTTCACCAACGAGGAGGCGCGCCGCCACGTCGACCGTGCGCTGCGCCACTTCCAGCTGACGGAAGAGAACCGCAACCTGCGTGATCAGCTCGCCAGCCGCTACGGCATGCACAATGTCGTCGGCATCAGCAAGCCGATGCAAGAGGTGTTTCGCGTTGTCGAGCGGGTGTCTAATTCCAGCGCAACGGTCTTGCTGACGGGAGAGAGCGGTACGGGCAAGGACCTCGTTGCGCGCGCGCTACACATGCAGTCGGCGCGCAGCGCGCGGCCGTTCGTTGCCATCAACTGCGGCGCGATCCCGTCCGAGTTGCTGGAAAGCGAGCTGTTCGGGTACGAGAGGGGCGCCTTTACCGGTGCGCATGCAGCGAAGAAGGGGCTGGTGGAGCAAGCCGACGGCGGTACACTGTTCCTCGATGAGATCAGCGAGCTACTGCTGCGCTTGCAGGTCAAGTTGCTACGCGTCTTGCAGGAGCGCGAGGTGCAGCGCGTCGGCGGCGACCGCACCATCAAGGTCGACGTGCGCGTCATCGCGGCGACCAATGCCGACCTCACGGAGCGCATCAAGGCCGGCGAGTTCCGCTCCGACCTCTTCTACCGCCTCAACGTCGTATCGTTGCGCATTCCACCGTTGCGCGAACGCGTCGACGACATTCTGCCGTTGGCGCACCACTTCCTCCGCCAGCACGATAGCGGCGGGCGGATCAAGGGCTTCGACGCACTGACCGCACAGATCCTGCGGCGCTATCATTGGCCCGGTAATGTGCGCGAGCTGCAAAACATCGTCGAGCGCGCCTGCCTGTTGAGCCGCGGCGACGAGATCACTGCGGCGGACTTGCCAGCTGAGCTGCACGGCAACGGCGACGTCCGTCCAACCGCGCCACCGCTCGGAACGACGCTCACCGCGGCACGCGAGGACTTCGAACGCTACTTCATCGTCGAGTGCCTGCAGCGCCACCATGGCAACGTCAGCCGCGCCGCCCGCGAAGCCGGACTGCGCCGTCAGAACTTCTACCAGAAGCTGCACAAGTACGGCATCCAGAGGAAGGACTACACGAACTAGTGATTCCCGGCCCTCATCCTGGCACCGCTGCGGGGTGAATTGAAATGTGCCCGCCTTTGTGTTTTCACTTGGTCGCGGCCATTCCGCCGAGGAACTGCCAGTGCCTGTAAACGTCTCGCCACTCCGACCCTCGGAGAATTCCAGCCCGCATTCCGGCGGACAGACCGCACCCCTGCCCCCGGACATCTCTGTGGTCATTCCGATTTTCAACGAAGCGGAGAACATCCCCCTACTGCACCAGCGCGTGTCGAAGACTCTCACCGAACTGGGTCGTCCGTACGAGGTGTGGTACGTCGACGATGGCAGTGCCGACGGTTCACTGGAGCTGTTGCGGCTGATTGCGCGTGACGATCCGCACGTCGGCGTGATCGAGCTGACGCGCAACTTCGGTCAGCACGCCGCCGTCCTTGCGGGCTTTGCCGCCGCACAGGCCGACATTATCATCACCTTGGACGGCGACCTGCAAAATCCACCCGAAGAGATCCCACGACTCGTGGCCAAGATCGAAGAAGGATACGAGGTCGTCGGCGGCTGGCGCGAGGAACGTCAGGATCCCTTCTACCGCCGCGCCGGCTCCGACCTGATCAACCGGCTCACCTCGCTCACCGTCGGCGTGACGATGAACGACTACGGCTGCATGCTGCGCGCCTACCGGCGCAGCATCGTGCAGCAGATCATCGATTGCGACGAGCGCTCCAGCTTCATCCCCGCGCTGGCGAACTCGCTCGCCAAGCGCACCGCGGAGATCGAGGTGGGGCACTCCGATCGCTGGAGCGGACACTCCAAGTACGGCCTGCTCAAACTCATGCGGCTCTCCTTTGATCTGATCACCGGCTTCTCGCTGCTGCCGATTCAGATGATGAGCCTCGCCGGCATCCTGGTCGCGCTCGCCGGCATAGGCTTCGGCGGGTTCCTGCTGGTGCGCCGCTTCTTCGTCGGCCCGGAGGTGGAGGGCGTCTTCACGCTGTTCGCCATCCTGTTCGTCTTCCTCGGCATTCTGATTCTAGCGATCGGGCTCGTCGGCGAGTACGTGGGCCGCATCTATCTCGAAGTGCGCCGCCGGCCCACGTATCGGATTCGAGCGATCCATCATCAGGCACGGTAGCGTGATGCGCTGCGTGGTGTTCGCGTATCACGATGTCGGTTACGTCTGTCTCGATGAACTGCTGCGCGCCGGCGCCGACGTGGCCGCAGTGTTCACGCACGACGACGATCCGAACGAGGAGGTATGGTTCCGCTCCGTCCGCCAGCTCGCAGAGCTGCACCACGTGCCGGTGTTCGCGCCGGCGAGTGTCAATACGCCCGAGTGGATCGCCCGCGTCGCCGCCTTCCACCCGGACTTCATCTTCTCATTCTACTATCGCAAGCTGCTCTCCACCGAGGTGCTGGCCGCGGCGCCGCGCGGCGCGCTCAATCTGCACGGCTCGTTGTTGCCGAAGTATCGCGGGCGCTGTCCGGTCAACTGGGTGCTGGTGCACGGCGAACGCGAAAGCGGCGTGACCCTGCACTATATGGTGGAAAAGCCGGATCGCGGGGACATCGTTGCGCAGCGCGCCGTTCCGATCACCGACGACGACACCGCGCTCACCCTGTTTCACCAGCTCACCGACGCCGCGGCGCTGCTGATGCGCGAGGTGTACCCGCGGCTGTGCGCCGGCACGGCGCCGCGCGTGCCGCAGGACCACTCGCAGGCCAGCTACTTCGGTGGCCGCCGGCCGGAGGATGGACGCATCGACTGGTCGCAGCCGGCGCGCACCGTCTTCAATTTGGTGCGCGCGGTCACGCATCCGTACCCCGGCGCCTTCAGCACATGGCAGGGCCGTACGGTGTACGTCTGGCAATCGCGCCTCGCACCACCAGTGGAAACGGTGCACATCGTGCCCGGGACGGTCGTCGCCGTGCGGCCCGAACTGACGGTGCACACCGGAAGTGGCGCGCTGCAGCTGACGCGCGTCCAGTTGGAAGGGGACCCCGAGCTGCCCGGGGCGCAGTGGGCGGAACGCTATTCCGTTCGGGAAGGAGATCGTCTGACATGAAAGTCCTGATTACCGGAGGGGGTGGGTTCGTCGGCTCGCACCTCGCCGACGCGTTCCTGGCGCGCGGCGACGAGGTCTTCATTCTCGACACCGGCTCCGTGCAGAAGACCCGGCACCTCATGGGCAACCGCGCCTTCCACTACATCCGCGACAGCATCTTCAATCTGGAGATCCTGGAAGGCCTCATCGCCAAGTGCGACTTGGTCTACCATCTCGCCGCGGTAGTGGGCGTGGAATACTACGTCGGCGATCCCTACGAGGTGCTCAACGTCAACGTCAATGGCACGCAGAACGTGCTGAAGCTGGCCTTCAAGCACCAGAAGAAAGTGGTGTTCGGCTCGACGTCGGAAGTGTATGGTCGCAACCCCAAGGTGCCGTGGTCGGAGGACGATGATCGCGTCGTTGGCTCGACGCGCATCGACCGCTGGTGCTACTCCACCTCCAAGGCCGTCGGCGAGCACTTCGGCTTCGCCTACCACCGCATGGGCTTGCCGGTGACGATCACCCGCTACTTCAACGTCTACGGCCCGCGCCTCGACAAGCTCGACGTCGGACGTATCATCACCATTTTCATGGGCCAGGTCCTGCGCGGCGAGCCGCTGACGGTGATTGGCGACGGCAAGCAGACGCGCTGCTTCACCTACGTCGACGACGCTATCCGCGCCACGGTGTCCGCCGGCATCTCCCCCGGGACGGACGGCGAGGTGTTCAACATCGGCACCAACGTCGAGACGACGATCCTCGAGCTTGCCGAAACGATGATCGAGATTGCCGGTTCCAAGTCGACGATCAAGTTCGTTACCCAGGAATCAGTGTACGGCACCAGCTACGAAGACATTCCACGCCGCGTCCCCGATGCCTCGAAGATGGAAAACGTCCTGGGCGTGCACGCCAACACGTCGCTACGTGACGGCTTGGCGCGCACCATCGAATGGTTCCGTACCACGCTGCAGTAAGCCGTGAGCCAGTCCCAGTTCGCATCGCAGACGCTCGCCGTGAAGGTCGACGTGTGTACGCACGCCGGGATGCGCGACGGCGTGCCGGCGCTCATGCGGTTGTTCGACGATCTCCGTATCCGTGCCAGCTTCTTCGTATCGCTCGGTCCCGACCACTCCGGCCGTGCCATTCGGCGTATCTTCCGCCCGGGCTTCCTCGACAAGATGCGCCGCACCAATGCCGTCGGTACATACGGGTGGCGGACAGTGCTCTACGGCACCGTGCTCCCGGGTCCACAGATCGCGCGCTCGTTTCCACAGACGATGCGCGCCTTGGTGCGCAACGGCCACGAGGTGGGCATGCACGGCTACGATCACGTGTACTGGCAAGATCAACTGCCGAAGCTGTCGGCCACGGCCGTGCGCGCCGAGTTGGGACGCGCCCATGCCGCGTTCATCGAGATTTTCGACACTGCCCCTAGAGCATTCGGCGCCCCCGGCTGGCAGTGCACGCCGGCGAGCTTCGCCTGTGAAGATGATGCGGGGCTAGCGTACCACAGCGATACGCGTGGAGAAGCGCCCTTCATACCGGAGATGGACGGCCGGCGCTTCCGCACGGTCGACATCCCCACCACCTTGCCGACTCTGGACGAAGCGTACGGACGCGAGGGCACGACGCCGGCGGAGCTGACCGCGTTCTACCTGCGGCAGTTGCGCCCAGGTTTGAACGTGTACACGGCGCACGCGGAGATGGAGGGCATTCGGCAGCTCCCGCACCTGCGCGACTTTCTGAGTGCGTTGCAAGGACAGGCAACGTTCCTGCGCCTGATCGATGTCGCCGAACGGCTCGACAGCGCGCCGGTGGCGCGCGTCGTGCCAGGACCGATCGCCGGCCGTGCCGGGACGGTGGCCTGGCAAGAGGCCGCGCGTGGGTAGCACACCGGCCGAGACCGTGGCGTCATCGCTGCGGGTTCCGACGTCGCTGCGATGCATCTTCGCGCTCGCAATCCCGCTCGCGTACTTCTGCACGCTCGGCGCCTTCGCGCTCGCGGAGCCGGACGAGCCGCGCTACGCCGAGATCCCGCGCGAGATGATCGAGTCGGGCGACTGGGTTACGCCGCGGCTGAACTACGTCAAGTATTTTGAGAAGCCACCGTTGGTGTACTGGCTGACCGCCATCAACTTCAAACTCTTCGGGATGGGGGAACTGGTCGCGCGTCTATGGCCAGCGATCTTCGCCCTCATCGGCATCGGCATCGTCTACGCGTTGGGTCGTTCCATGTTCGGACCCTGGACCGGCTACGCCGCTGCCGCGCTGCTCGCAGCGACGCCGCTGTATTTCGGTCTCAGCCAGATCTTCATTCTCGACATGCCGCTGACCGGCTTGATGACCGGAGCGCTCGGCGCCTTCTGGTTCGCCTACGCTGATCCCCAACGGCGCGGCCCGTACACCTGGCTGCTGTACGCGGCGACAGCGCTCGCGGTGCTGACGAAGGGCCCGGTGGCGCCGTTGCTCATCGGCGTGATCATCGTCTCTTTCCTCCTGCTACAGCGGGACCTCGGTGCCTTGAGGTGGCTGGTGCATCCCGTCGGGATCGCTTTCTTTCTTGTCATCGCGCTCCCGTGGTTCATTGTCGTCAGTGGCCGCAATCCCGAATTCGTCGACTTCTTTGTCATCAAGCAGCACGTCGACCGCTTTCTCCAACCAGACGAGCACCAGCAGCCGTTGTGGTTCTTCGTGCCCATGGTGGTCGGGGGCATGTTGCCGTGGTCGGCGTTCGCGCTATTTGCGCCGCGCCTGCTCGGGAGGTTCGTTGCACGTCTGCTGACACGACGCGTCTCGGCGGCAACGCTCTATTGCGTGCTCTGGAGCGGCGTGATCTTCGCGTTCTTCAGTCTGTCAGGTTCGAAATTGGCAACCTACATTCTGCCGATGTTCTGCCCGCTGGCGATCCTGGCGGCGCGCTTCTTCGAGCAAGTGATCGCCAGTGGCCGGAGCGATGTCCTGCGCCGTGGCACGGTTACCGTGCTCGCCCTCGCGGTAACCACGCTGCTCGCTGCGGCGATCACCGGCGAGGTGGTCGACGCTTGGCAGGTCGATACGATTCTCCAAGTACTCTGCGTAGGCGGTCTACTACTCGGCAGCGCAGCGGTGGCCGCGCTGGTAGCGCTCCGACGCGGTGGACCGCAGGCATGCTTCGCGACGCTGCTGTTGGGAATGCTCGGCTTGCAGGTCGTGGCGATCACCGGCCGCGGCGTTGCCGCCGAGTACCGGCCACTCGGTCTGACCATTCGCGCGCAAGCCCGCCCGCAGGACGATGTCGTGACGTATCTCCACTACGTGCAGGCGATTCCATTCTATGGGCGGCGGCGCACAGTGATGGTCCGCGGACGCGGCGAGCTCGACTTCGGTAGCCGGCAAGGAGACGAGCGCGCGTTCTTCTGGGACACCGATGCCCAGCTGATCGATGCCTGGCGGACACCGGGGCGGCGCCTGTTCCTCATCATCAACCGTGTTGAGCTGGAGCCGTTGCTGCCGCAGCTCCGGCCCCCGCCGCGCCAGGTCGCGGCGCATGGGAAAAAGGTCATTGTGGTGAACTTCAATCCCGATGAACGCGCCGGTTGACATCGACGCGCCGGCGCCGCCAGCTCTGGAAACGCCGGTCGCCCCCACCGTCACCGTCACGTCGCGCGGTGCGTCCGCAGTCATTGCGTCGCTGTTGCTGATTGTGCTGGCGTGGGTAGGATTGCAACTGTGGGGGCTCGGGCGCGCGCCGTTTCACACCAAAGGCGAGCCGCGCGAAGGGCTGGTGGTCTGGGAAATGACGCACGGTGGCGGGTGGATCCTCCCAAAGCGTAACGGCGAGGAGCTGCCGTCGAAGCCGCCGCTGTTTCACTGGCTCGGTGCAATGACCTCGCTCGTCCACGGTGCCACCGACGAATGGAGTATCCGCTTCCCGTCCGCGGCGCTGTCGTTGTTCGGGCTCCTGTGCGTCTTTGCCGCCGGCACCGCGCTGTGGAATTCGCGCTCCGGGTTGATCAGCGCCTTGGTACTCATGACGACGTTCGAGTGGGCGCGTGCGGCAACCAACGCGCGCGTCGACATGACGCTGACCTTTGGGTTGGAGCTGGCGTTCCTCAGCTTGCTGTTCTTTCTCCGCAGCCGCGCCGGCGGCTGGTTGGTACCGCTCTACGTCGGCATCACGCTCGCGGTGCTCGGCAAGGGGCCGGTTGGCGCGGCGTTACCCGGTTTGGTTGCGGTGATCATGTTGGTGCTGGCGCGCGACTTCAGCCCGCTCCGCCAGATGCGGCTGGGCTCCGGGGCGCTCGCCGTCGGCGTCGGCGCAGGCAGCTGGTACGTGTTGGCGCTGGTGCTCGGCGGGTGGGCGTTCTTCCGCAAGCAAATCCTCGCGGAGAACGTCTTCACCTTCGTCGACAACCCGGACTTCGGCGGCGGCCATCGTCACGGCCCGCTCTACTTGCCGGGTGCTCTACTACTAGGACTGCTGCCGTGGAGTGTGCTGCTGCCAGGTGTCGCGACACGGCTATGGCGCGCACGCACGGAGATTACGCTGCGCGACGCACAGGTGTACCTGCTGGTGTGGGTCGCCGTGGTCTTGGGTTTCTACTCGGTCGCCGCCAGCAAACGGGGCGTGTACCTGCTGTCGCTCTATCCTGCAGTCGCGCTGTTGATCGGCTGGTGGTGGGACGAGCAATGGCGGTCCGCTGCTGACGCGCAGCGCTGGCTGGCCCGCGTGCTGCAGGTGATCGTGTGGCCGCTCGTCGGTGTTGCCGGATTTGCATTGATCTCCGTGCTGCTCGAAGCTTTGGGTGCGCCGCTCTGTGCCACGATGCAACGCTGGCTGCCCAGCGATGCGCAACCCTTCGCCCCGATCGTCAGCGAGACGAGCCGTGCGGGGCGCTGGGCGC